>JAAUYD010032682.1_pt1 | contig 23151 bp, 21 predicted proteins | sample 7278101 | NCBI WGS metagenome assembly JAAUYD01 (sample SAMN14350128, study PRJNA611818) | marine sediment metagenome | isolation source: surface marine sediment (0.6m) | place: French Polynesia: Moorea | collected 2018-08
GCTGATCTTTCTGGTTATACGAAACCTCGTCAAACTCCTCTACGATCGAAAACACAAGGTAATGGGTGTTAAATTACGCACCCGTCTGGTTATTGCGTTTATCACCTTGACATTGCTGCCCACCATAGTTCTGTTTGTATTCTCGATTAATTTCATCACCAGCAGCATTGAATTCTGGTTTAATGTCCCAGTTGAGCAAGCCTTGAAAAACTCCTTGGAAATCGGACAGAAAATCTATCAGCGCACTGAAAAAGACAATCAATTTTTTCTAGAGCGTATTGCTTACCAAATCGAAAAGAAGAATTTGCTGAAAGAAGGCAAAAACACCGCCCTGGCCCGCTATATCCAAATCGTACAGCGCGAGTTCAATTTAAATGCCATTGAGGTGTATGATCCCAAGGCCCAACGGATAATTTACGCAGTGGCCCAGCAGCTCGAATCCCAACCTTTTCAAAGAATCAGCGCCGACGATCTGCAAAGATACTCCCAAGTTACCGGTGTACACACCATCGTAACCGGATTCAATCTCGGCGAATTGATCCGCACCATTGGCTCAGTCCCATATGGTGCCTCCCAGAGCGATGCCAAAGGTTATATTGCTGTTTCCTCTTTTATCCCCACTGATTTTGCTACCCGTATGGCCTCCATCGGACAAGGGTTCGAAGAGTATCAACAGGTCAAGCTATTGAAGCAGCCGATTCAGAGCTTTTACTATATCACGTTAACGGTTGTGGCGTTGCTGGTGGTTTTCTGTGCGGTTTGGCTTGGTTTCTATCTGGCCAAAACCATTACGATCCCCATTATGCGGCTGGCCGATGGAACGCGCAGGGTGGCGGATGGCGACTTGAGCTTTGCCTTGGATGTCCAGGGCGATGACGAGATTGGAAGCCTCGTATCAGCCTTTAACAAAATGACAGGTGATCTGCGCATCGGACGGGAACAGTTAGAGCTGTCGGCACAGATGCTGCGAAAGCAGAACATTGAAATCGAAGAACGGCGACGATACATGGAAATCGTCCTGAAGAATGTTTCTGCCGGTGTTATCACCATCGATGCCGAAGGCAACATATCCACATTCAACACCTCCGCCGAGAAGATGTTAAACCTGAATGCCGGAGATATTCTCAATAAGAATTACCGCAACCTGCTCGAAGACCCGCATCTGGCGGTAGCCCAGGATATTCTGGCGTCTTTGGAAAGCGCTCCGGAGGGAACCATCGAAACCCCTCTGCGCCTTACCATTGACGGCCGCCCTCGCAGCTTTCTCGCCTATATCAATACGCTTAAGGATGACGCAGGACGCAGTGTCGGTGTGGTCATGGTTATCGATGACCTGACCGAACTGGAAAAAGCGCAACGCATGGCAGCCTGGCGCGAAGTTGCCCGCCGCATTGCACATGAGGTTAAAAATCCATTGACCCCTATTAGTCTCTCTGCCCAGCGTCTTCGCCGCAAATACTCCCAAATCGTGGATGAAACCGTATTTGATGAATGCACCCAAATGATCATCAGCCATGTGGAGCTAATCCGCAATCTGGTCAATGAATTCTCGGCCTTTGCGCGGTTTCCGACGGCAGACCCCAAGCCCTGCGAGCTGCCTCCTATTATCGAAGAAACGGTGGCGCTTTACCGCGAAGGCCATACGAATATCGAATTTTCGATCTCCATTCAGGATGACATCCCTGCCATGAGCCTCGATTACCAACAAATCAAACAGGCCATGATCAACCTGGTGGACAATGCGGTATCGGCCATCAGAACCCAGGGAGAGATATCAATCGATGTCTCACATGATCCCATTCTGAAAATGGTACGCATCGAGGTGGCTGATGATGGTGAGGGGATATCCAGGGAAGACAAGATACGACTGTTCGAGCCAAATTTCTCCACCAAGAAGTCAGGCATGGGATTGGGGCTTACGATTGTGAACAGCATCATCACTGATCACAATGGTATGATCAGCGTCCGAGACAACAAGCCTAAAGGGGCGAAGTTCGTTATCGAACTTCCCGTTTAGTTTCTGAAAGGAACCGATTTTATGTTTCCGTCCATCTTAATCGTAGACGACGAGCCTTCCATCGTCCAATCCCTCAGCGGCCTGCTAACCGATGAAGGGTTTGAAATCACTTCTGCCAGCAACGGCTATGAAGCCTTGCAACAGATTGAAACCAACGCCCCGGACTTGGTATTGCTCGACATATGGATGCCCGGTATCGATGGCCTTGAAACATTGAAAGAGATCAAAAAACACCAGCCCCACACACAGGTGATAATGATCACGGGTCACGGTACCATTGAAACCGCTGTACAGGCGACCAAGCTTGGCGCGTTCGACTTCATTGAAAAACCGCTCTCCATTGACAAGGTCATTGTCGCCATCAGCAACGCCCTCAATTTTCGCAGACTCGAAGAAGAGAACCGGTACTTGAGGAAAAAAACCATCGAAAAGCACTCGATCACGGGAACCAGCGACGCTGTGAAAGCGCTTATGGAGCATATCAGCAAGGTCGCCCCCACAGACAGCTGGGTACTGATCAAGGGCGAGAACGGTACGGGCAAGGAACTCGTCGCAAGAACGGTCCACAATTTCAGCCAAAGGGCGACCAAGCCCTTGATCGATGTGAACTGTGCCGCAATTCCGGATGAGTTGATCGAAAGCGAGTTGTTCGGCCACGAGAAGGGAGCGGTTTCCGGCTCTACGTCTAAAAAGATTGGAAAATTTGAACTGGCAGACGGCGGAACCATTTTTTTAGATGAAATCGGAGATATGAGTTTAAAAACCCAGGCCAAGATACTGCGCGTTCTGCAGGAAAAAAAATTCCAACGCGTTGGCGGCAGCCGGACGCTCGAGTTTGACGTCCGCGTCATCGCTGCCTCGAACAAGAATTTGGAGAAGGAGATAACCGCCGGAAATTTCAGAGAGGATCTCTACTATCGCCTTAACGTGGTCCCCATCGATGTCCCTCCCTTGAGGGAGCGGCGTCCCGACATTCCAGTTCTGATCGATATCTTTCTTGAGGAGGCTGCCCAGAAAAACAGGGTATCCAAGAAAACCATCTCGGAAGAAGCACTGGAGTGGCTGGTTCAAAATAGCTGGCCGGGAAATGTTCGGGAACTCAAGAACCTTATTGAACGCCTTGTTATCATGGTGCCCGATAACGGCATCAGTGCAGAGCACCTTCCCAGTCCATACAATCCAAAGGCTAAATCGGCTGGCGCTCTTTCGTTGGAGCCGCTTTTTCATATGGAGCAACTGAAAGTCGCCAAACTGGCATTCGAAAAGCAATTCATCCAGCATAAGCTTCTTGAAAATGACTACAATGTCACCCAAACGGCTAAAGCAATCGGCGTTGAGCGCAGTTATCTGCATCGCCGGATAAAAAAGTTGGAGCAAGAAGTGTAGGACATTGGATGCATCTATTGAAAGAACGCCATTGTGCGAGTGATTAGCGGCCGGATAAAAGGACGGAAGTTGTCCTCTCTCAACGGATCAACCGTGCGCCCGACGGCCGACCGGGTCAAAGAGGCAATGTTCAACATATTGGCCCATGAGCCCGTGGGAGCGAACGTGCTGGACCTGTTTGCCGGTTCGGGGGCACTGGGCATTGAGGCCGTCAGCAGGGGGGCAAGATCGGCAGTATTCGTCGACAGAAACCGAAACGCCATTAATGTTCTACGAAAAAATTTGGAACGGTGTAACATCGATGCCAATGCAACGGTCATCCAATGGGATATACAGAAAAACCTTCATTGTCTCAAAGCCATACCTGATCCTTTTGACCTCATCTTTATGGATCCACCCTATGGTCAAAAACTAGTCCAGAACACGCTTGGCCACCTAATCCACATCGACTGTCTCCGAGATGGAGCGACCATCGTTGCCGAACATGAACCTGGCGCAAAAATCCTACTCTCCTCGGCCTCGCTCACCCTATCGGACACCCGCCGCTATGGCAGCAACCAACTCTCCTTTTTCCGGTATCAACGCTAACCTCCGCACGCTTCAAGAACGTCCGGCGCTGTATCCACTCCATTGCAATTTCCAGAATCCCGTGCTAGAATCTGCCAACTTTCAACACACCTGCTGATCCCATATGAAAGGATGCCAAGTGAAGCGCGTCGCCATTTATCCCGGCTCATTTGATCCTGTCACAAACGGACACATCGACATCGTACGCAGGGGAAGAACTCTGTTCGACGAAATCATCGTGGCCATTTTACACAATCCCGCTAAAAAAGGGTTGTTTTCGATTGATGAGCGAATGATGATGCTCAAGGAGAGCATGAAGGGAATATCGGGTATCTCCTTCGACACCTTTGGTGGATTGCTTGTCGATTACGCAAATCAATCCGGTGCCAATGCCATCCTTAGAGGCATGCGAGCGGTCTCGGATTTTGAGTATGAATTTCAAATGGCCTTGATGAACCGCAAATTGAACCGGCACATCCAAACTGTTTTTTTGATGACCGGTTTGCGCTGGATTTTCACCAGTTCGTCGATTATCAAAGAAGCAGCGCAATTCGGCGGAGATGTTTCGGACATGGTCCCCCCCATCGTCAACCGAAAGATCATTGAAATATACAAATCGAAAAACAAGAGCGGATGATGGATCTGTGGCAACTCCATATTTTTTGCAAAGTCGTGGAGCTCAAAAGCTTTTCTAAAGCCGGCGAAGCCGTACACCTCTCTCAACCGACGGTCAGCAGCCACATCAAAGATTTAGAAGATCATTTTGCCACCCAACTCATCGATAGAATGTCTCGCAAGGTTTCGCCTACCAAGGCGGGAGAACTGCTGTATGACTACGCACACCGTCTTCTCTCGCTGCGGAATAAAGCAGAGTCTGCAATGGCGGAATTTGCCGGAAAAATTCGAGGACACCTTGCGATCGGCGGCAGTACCATACCTGCCGGGTATATTCTTCCCCGTGTGATAGGATATTTTTCCAATACCTATCCGGATGTCCGTGTTTCATTGGTCGTTGGGGATACGTCGGAGATACTGGCCAAGACCATGTCGGGACGAATTGAATTGAGCCTGGTCGGAGCCCTCAGCAAAGAGAAGTCCTTGCATCAAACAGAATTGATATCGGATGATATGGTACTGGTGATTCCGGACCAGCACAAGTGGCGCAGACGGCGGCGTATTAAAATCCAGGAGTTGATGAAAGAGCCGTTTATCATCAGAGAGGAGGGTTCCGGCACACTGAAATCCATTGAGCAGGCCCTCAATCAAAAAAACCTTTCTGTAGGTGATCTCAATATCGTAGCCGTGCTGGGCAGTACAGAAGCGGTTCGCCAGGCGATTATAAGCAAGGCCGGAGTTTCGATTTTATCCACCATTGCAGTGGCGGAAGCATGCCATTACGGCAAACTCAAGACCCTGAAGATCGAAGGGCTTCAACTCAATCGGCATTTTTACTTAACCACCCACCGGCAGCGCAGCTTGTCTCCGCTGGGCCGAGCCTTCATTGAGTTTATCAACCAGTCGGTCCACGATTTGGTCTAATACCGGACGAACCGGCGGCCTCGCCAACGGTCACGAGACGGAGATTCTCTTTACGTAAGGGTGTGGATACGATCAGGGTCGGACGACGAAGTGAATGGCACCGGAAGACTCTGCCCTGGTTTTTTTCCCCGCACAGATAGTTCCCTCTCCGAAGAGGTGAAACTCGTCGTGTTTGACGTATACCGGTTCTCGTCCCTGCACAAGGACAAAAGTACCGTTTGAACTGGCGTCAACCAGAACGAATTTACCTTTTCGGTGCTCTACTTTGGCATGCATTCTGGATACGCCCGGGTATTTCAACACGATATCGTTGGCCGGCAGCCTCCCGATGGTAATGGTGGAACGGCTTTCATCCACTGTGAAAGTGGCGGAATTGCAGGAGAGCTCCAAAGCGGCAGAAGAAAACATCTCTTCGGAAGGCCGCTCCATCACCAAAGTGGCATTCTCCTCCTCATGAAGATACTCAAAAATATCGTAGGTCCCGGATTTACCCTTTATCGGTAATTTACCGACAAACCGGGTCATTTTTTTATGCTGGTCGGAAAGATAGTTCAGCGTGGACTCTGAAATCAGTGTCTGGAAGGGTTTGGCCAATGTTTTCATCTTGGCTGCGGAATTGACCGCATCACCAAAAAGTTTGTTCCCAACACGAATCACGGTACCTGAATCCACCCGGATATAGAGACCGATGGCGTCGATCTCGCCCCATCGCACCGGTGGGCGCGCATCAACGAGCTGGTGCATGTTTGCAGCGGCCATCACGGCGTCATCCGCTGACCCAAATGCGCACATAAGCTCATCACCGTAAGTTCTAATGGATTCGCCGTTATATTTGCGCACAACATTGGAAAGATCGCTGAGCAATTCCATTATCAGCCGTCGCGCCTGATCATCGCCCAGCAGTTCATACATCTTGGAACTGCCGGCGATATCCGCAAATAAAACCGATCGATTGAGCGTCGTCTCCTGCATTGTTTCCCCGCAAATGAATGGCCTCAACAAACTGTTTCAAACAACTATGGATACATTGAACTAAGATTTTGGGATTTACGAAACAGAGGTATGAGAACCACTTAAATCCTTGGATACCTTTGGATACACCGCAACCTCCCCAGAAGTCAAGATCAAGGCTATAGAAACTTGAGTGGGTCGGAACAGGATGCCCAGGCCTCCACGAGACCAAAGGAGGTTTCGGCTATTGGACGGCTATTGGAGAAAATACGATTGAAAGGGCGATTATTAAGAAATTTCCGCCGAAACGATTTTAGGCGGTGGATCAATCAGCTTGATTTGAAATTCTTTGGCGTTGCTCTGATAGAGCTGGATGGTCTCATCCACACCCAGCCGCGTTACCAAGTCGATCCCCTTTTCGAGGAACCGATATTGTTTGTGGGCATCGCGCTCAGCCATGGTTTGGTCCAGGGGGAAATCCGATACACCATTGGCGACATGATCCAATAATTCAGGCATGATCTGCCACACCAAGCCTCCAACGACAGCCTCTTCAACGGCCATCCAATGGTCAATGACGCCGTTCACTTCATGCAATTTCTCAGGTTTGAGTTTCGTCAACTCTTCGTGCATGGCCTGCTCAGTTGCCGTCCTTAGAATAATATGCAGCGTCTCCTCAATCGGCACGATAAGTACGTTGAAGGGATTCTGGGCGCTATTTTGCCAGAGAGTGAAATTTTCGCGGATAAATTCGAACTGATTTTCCGCTCCGATTTTCAATTTGGAGGTATAGGAGCCGATCTTGCCGTCAAACTCTCGGTTGCTCAGTTTAATTTTCACCTGTGTCGCGTCATCGTCCTGGTCGAAAAAAAGGTATTCTTCAATATACTCATCAGCAATATTGTGCACCAGATAAGCGGTTATGCCGTCCTGGCCTGTCTGGCGTGGGTCAGGAAGGGGGCCTTTGAGTGTCGCGATGGCGCTATAGGGGTTGGGCTGATTGATTCGCTTCAGCAGATAGGCCACTGCTTCACGGCAATATCTTTCAAACAACTGGGCATACTCTATACGGGGTTCCGGCACCACCCATAGCTGCTTGAAAGAGGTGTTCAGCTGCCAGCGAAGCTGTTCTCCGCTGAGGTGGGATTGGATTTTCTGGAGCAATTCACTATTGGCGCTGATATACGCGAGGTTTTCCTTGTTCAGGCGGGAATCGAAATTCTCTTCGACACCTCCGAAAACCATGAGGGGATCGCTTAAATCCTCTTCCTGGATAAAATCCAACAGTCGCACGTAGTTGGTGGTTGTTGCGGGCGCATTCATGGCATTTACAGGACCGGCCAACATCATGCATATGATGCCGATGGCAAATATGTGAATCATGATTCTTCTGGCCATGTGAATATTCCTTTGCCGATAAATTTGCGCCATGGAAAATGGTGGTTGCCCGTTTCTCATCCCATGGAGAGATACACGAGCAAAAAGCAAGCCAGCTTTGCTTAACGAATGAGATTGGCCACCGGCTCACCGCCAACAGCCCTGTATCGATTCGCACCATAATGTTAGCTACTATAATTATTGGTGATTTAATATGATGGAGCTCACAATTACGATTTTTCCCGGCTTCGATAAATGAATATCGGTCCGCTTGGGTTTGGATTCCTGACGCATTTTGCAAAAAATATTGACGCAGAATGTCAATAGTTCACAAATGGACCCTTAGAATGGACTTGCTTCTGAGCAGAAGATGGGGCAACATTCTGAAAGCCTTAGGAGAACAATGCATCGAAATACTTACAAAAAGATCGGTATCGCCACCGTAATCATGATGTCGAGCATTTTTCTGAGCCGTGTGATCGGCTATGCTAGGGAGTTGGTCATTGCGGCGGCGGCAGGAGCGGATACCGCCGTTGACGCCTATCGAGTGGCATTTTCCCTACCGGAAATCCTAAACCATGTGTTGGCCAGCGGATTTTTATCCGTTACGTTCATCCCGATTTTTTCAAAATACCTGTCCGATGATGACGAAGCCGGTGCCTGGCGTATTTTTTCTGTTATCCTCACAACTTTCGGTGTCTTTCTGGCCATTTTGATCCTGTTGAGCATGCTCTATTGCCCAAAGATCGTTCCCCTTTTGGCTCTGGGAAGAAAGGATCCCGTGTTCCTTTCCAACTCAGTGCACATGACCCGGATTCTATTGCCGGCCCAATGGTTCTTTTTTGCCGGCGGTCTTCTCATGGCCGTCCAATTTGCCAAGGAACAGTTCTGGATTCCGGCATTGGCGCCCCTGATCTATAACCTTGGCATCATCTGCGGTGGGTTGTTTTTAGGACCGTCACTAGGGGTAGAAGGGTTTTCCTGGGGAGCGCTGGCCGGCGCCTTTGTGGGTAATTTTCTGATCCAAATTTTCGGGGCCCTAAAGATCGGGCTGCGATTCAGGCCTCGTTTTGACCTCAAACACAAAGACCTACATCGCTATGTTCTGCTTACCCTGCCGCTCATGGTGGGGCTTACCATGGTCTTCTCCATGGAAATTTTTTCAAAATTTTTCGGGAGTTACCTTCCCGATGGCGGCATTGCCTGGCTGGATTATGCCAAGACCATCATGATGATGTTGGTGGGTTTTTTCGGGCAGGCCATTGGAGTGGCCTCGTTTCCCTATCTGGCGCGAATGGCAGCCGAAAAACGATGGGATGAGATGAATCGTACCCTGAATACCCTTCTGCGCAACCTGGCCACCCTGGTGATCCCGACCGCCATACTGATGTATGTCCTGCGCCAGGAAATCGTCCGCGTGCTCTTTGAACGTATCCGATTCCGTCCGGAAGACACGGAAATGACAGCCATCGCGTTGAGTGGGCTCTTGATCGGGGCCTTTGCCATCGCTGCAATGACGGTGGTCAATCGCGGTTTTTACGCCATGCAGAACACCTTGTTGCCCGCCATCTATGGTACCATCGCGGTGGTGGTCAGCCTACCGGTCTATTGGCTCGGTCTTAAAATGTACGGCCTCTTAGGGGTTGCCATAGCCGTCTCTTTTTCGGCCATTGCTCAAGTCACGGTGCTCTTTGCCGTGTGGAACCGGCGCAGTCACAACAAGGAGGGACGAACCGTGTATATTACCTGCGTCAAAACCATTGCAGCAGGATTGCCATTGGGTGCCGCCCTATGGATCACCCATCGACTCCTGATGCAATACATCGACCCGAAAACTTTTCCCGGCAGCCTTGTGATCATCTCAGGGGTGGGCGTAGTATTCCTGGTCGCCATGGCGACGGGAGGATGGCTGTTCAAAGTCGAGGGGATACGATACTTGCAGAACCGCCTTCTGGTTCGCTCTCGCTCAAAGGCCAATATCCAGTCGGGCCGATAACGAAATCGTTCACGATCACCTGAGTTATCGGCCAATTTCTTCCTGGATTATCTCATTTTTCAGGTGGGTTTCCGCCCCTATCCGATGCGCCCCATTACAGCGCCGACCACCGATTCAACGGCCGCCTCAACACTGAGCTGTCCAGTGTTGAGCAACAGGTCATAATGCATGGGATCGCAGATATCTGCATTAAACGATTGACGGATGAATGCCCGGCGCCGATTCTCACGCACCAGCACCCGACGTTTGGCCGTATCGGTAGGTACGCCGAACCGTTTGGCCACTTTCTTGATCCGGACCTCCAGCGGCGCTATGACGCGCACGGCAAACCGCTCTTTGATCGGTATGATGAAGTTGCCCCCCCGTCCCACAACCACAGCACGCCCTTGCTTACCGATGGTTCCGATGACCTGCATCAAATGATCGAGGTAGATGCTGGGATGAATGTAAGAGTCCTTGACAAGGGAGGAGATGAAGTCTTGTACTCCAGAAAGCCTCTCTTTTTCGAGGGATTCCACAACCGTCTCACTGATCCGCGCGCTCTCGGCGATCTTATGGATGATATCTATGTGAAAAAAATCAAACCCCAGACGCTTCGCAACCTGTTCGGCGATAAGACAGCCGCCGCTGCCAGGTTCCATACACAGAGCGATAACAGGGATCTCAGCTTTTTTCTTTTTATCTTGACCGGTACATAGTTTTTGCCATTTATCAACTTGCTTCTGAACGAATTCCTCAATGGATAGTTGCTCTTTATCAGTGGGTGGCATGGTTATTCCCCTATGGGTTCCTTAATCTAACAACACACGGCGCCAATTCGGCGCATTGCATTTCTGTCGCGTATAGGTAGCAAGACGAGCGAAAAGTTTAAAGTGAAAAGTTTCCCGCCATGGCGTATCTAATCGGCAGGCCTATCCGTTGGATTGCTGGATCCAGAGATGGATCATCTGATCGTGATCCTTTTGTGTCAGCATACGCGGCATTTTTTCCATGGCTTTTTCGGTGGCCATCTCGATGAGTTCCGAACGAACAGCCTGGTGGGCATCTCTGATTTGGCCGCTGATCTTGGTGTGGGCAGTCTCCAACATCAGTCGGCTCTCTTGCTGGGCAGCGGTAATCATCTTCTCCTTTTGCCGTTGTCCTTCCGCGATAATCCGGTCCTGGATCAGTTTGAGGCGATCTTTGCTGGCCTGCAGTTCGATCTGGCGTTCCTTGATCTTTTCCTCCGCCAATTGTTTTTTCCCCTCGATCTGCTCGATCATGAGCGCCGTTTCCGCCCGTTTGCCTTTTAAAAAGTCAATGACCGGTCCACGGGCGTATTTGATGATAACCGCCACCAGGATCAAAAAATTGACCCATCGCATCACCAGATCCCAGGTCGCCCGGCTGAAGTTGGTCTTAAAATAGGTGATGAGGCGGGCAATGTAGGTGTCGTGGACAACAGGAGCGGATGAACCCGTATCAGCGCCCAATGCTGCGGTCCCCCATATGCCACATACCAGCAAGGCGGCCCACAACCACCATTTCATGCTTTTTACCATTATGAAGATCCTTTCCTACCAAGCAGAGCTTCGATCATGCGGTCTGCCACACCCTCTGCTTCGAAGGCCACCTTTTCTCGTGCCCGGGCGATCTGGGCATCTGTCTCTTCTTGGGATGAGCGCCGAAGCGCATCGATCTCCGCTTTGGTGCGCATCATCAGGTCACCAATGGAGCGCTGACCAACCTCACTGATCTCATCCCGGATTTTAAATGCCGATTTACGCGCCTCGGACTCCTGGTCCACGATCTGCTGAGACATCGCATCATAGGAATGGTTGATCTCCTTGATATCTTCACGCACCTGGACCAGGTATTCTTCTCTTTCCGCCATGACTTTGCGAACCGGTCTTATGAGAATGCGGTTGAACAGCATCATGAAAACAAGAAAAGAGATCAATTGGACCAGCAGCGTTGCATTGATGCTAATCAAGGCTACATTTTCCACCACTTGCATGGGTTGGGTCCCTCACCTTGCATATATGGTTACACGACAAAAAGCAGCAACAGGGCAACCACCAGGGAGTAAATACCGGTGGATTCCGATACCGCTTGGCCCACCAGCATGGTGCGGGTCAGCAAACCGGCCTCTTTGGAGTTTTTCCCAATTGCCTCGCATGCCTTGGCGGCCACCATACCCTCACCAACGCCCGGGCCGATGGCGCCCAGTCCCATTGCCAGGCCAGCCCCCAAAAACGCGGCGGCTTTTACCAGATCTGCACCTTCAATGGCCATAATGTCCTCCTGTCAGGTTTTCCGAATTTGGCAATCACATCGACTGCCGAAATTTTTTCGATAGGCGCCACTGGATCATGGCACCCCGAGTCATCACACAACAAAGATTAGCACCAGACTTATCACCATGGCGTAAATCGCTGTCGATTGGGCCACGGCCTGCCCGACCAACATGGTCCGCATCAAATCACCGGCGTGTTCCAGGTTTCTTGCAACCCATCGCACAGCTCCTTCGGCGGTCATGCCATTTCCGATCCCCGGTCCAATACCCCCAAATCCCATGCACATCCCAGCTGCCAGCAGCGCCATGGGGGCGCTCAGCGTGTTGGCCTCGGGAAACGCTTTGAACATCAATATAAAGCTGACCAGCAAACCGAAGATGGAGGGCGTTTGGGCCACGGCCTGCCCAACCAACATGGTGGTGGTGACCTGTCCGGCCGATCGGGGCTGTCGCGCCACGCTATCGCAGCTTGCCCCTGCCGCCAACCCGCCGCCGTAGCCAGAACCGATAGCTGCCAGCCCCGTGCTCAAACCAGCTCCGATGAGGGCCGCCCAGGTCGGCTGCAGCGGCTGGGTGCTGAAGTCCATGAAAATCAACATCAGGGCGACCACCATGGAGAAGATCGCTGGCGTCTGACAGACCGCCGATCCGATGAGCATGTTCGTGGTCAATCGTGAAGCGACGGCCGGCTGCCTGGAAATGCCACGACACGCCTGACCGCCCGGAAACCCGGAACCGAGTCCGGACCCGATGGCGCCAAAGCCCATGCTGATTCCGGCACCTAACAAAGCTGCAGCTTTTATTTTTCCGCCGCCGGGCGCATCCACAAAGAGAAGCAAAATGGCGACAACCAGAGCGAAAATGGAGGCCGATTCGGCCACGGCCTGCCCCACCAGCATGTTTTTGAACAATTCTCCTGAATTTTCAGGCCGCCGTGCCACGGCGATATTGGCCTCAGAGGCCGTATACCCTTCACCGATGGCAGCTCCAACCGCCCCAAGGCCGATCGATATACCGGCACCGATGTGTGCAGCCAAACTTGTCAGGGTTGCTGGATCCACTCAGTCTCCTTGGTCAATGTCTTCCCTAAAGGCGCAGGATTCTGACTTCCAGCGCCATCAGGACGCTACTTAATCTGAACAGATATATACACCACCGTGAGCATGGTGAATACAAAGGCCTGAATCGTCCCCACAAACAAACCGAAAAACGCGTTGAGCAATGGCGGTAGAACCAGGCTGTATGTCAAATGCGAGACGACCAATATGATAATCGAACCGCCCATAACATTGCCAAACAATCGAAAAGAGATGGATACGATCTTGGCCAATTCGCCAATGAGATTCAACGGCATCATAAAAAACATGGGTTGAAAGTATTCCTTGGAATAAGCTTTGAACCCCTTTGACTTGATGCCGGCATAGTGTGCCACCACAAACCCCATCAGACCAAGTGCCAACGGCGTATTCAAATCTTTGGTGGGTTCTTCTAAATGCGGTATGATGCCGAGCCAGTTCGAAAGCAGCATAAAGAGAAACAGGGCGCATATCATCGGGCCGTATTTTTCAGCCTGTTCACGGTCCAGAGCATCTTCCGTGAGTTGGTAGAGCTGCCCGATGATCATCTCGGCCACAATTTGAAACCGCCTGGGGACAAAGCCGCGTTTGCGCGCGGCCAGAAAAGCAAAAAGAAGCAACACGGCAAAGACAATCCAAGTCATTACGATGGCCTCGAGATTCAATACAATATTGAATCCGGCGATGGTGATGACCAATTGGTGTATCTGTCCCAGATTACCCATATCAGAAACCGACCTCTTGAGATTGGCGCCATTGTTGCCAGATGCGTTCTCCCAATATCACTATCTGTACGGCAAATAATCCAATGACGACAGTGGATAGGGCCAAATATGGAAGCTTGACGGCAAGGACCAGTGGCACGGCCATTAAAGCATACCGCCCATAAATTGAAGTGATCGACAGGAAAAAGGATTTGGCGCGTCCGTGCCCCAGTCGATGCGGCAGGGTCTTGGCCATTAACCAGAAGTTGAAAACACTGAACAGGGTACCGGCCAACAGACCCTTTCCCAACGGGGCAAGTCCCAATGCCATCAGCGCTGCTCCGCCAATGATGGCGGCAATCAGCGCCATTGAGGCATAGCGCTTTTGAACCTTGTGTATGGAAGTCCGCCAATCAGAACCAATCACTCTTATTTCTCCCATTCGGCAAAGGAGATGGCTGCATCAGGATCCAGCGATCAATCACGAATCGTCGTGATTCTTTTTATCCGGCTTGAGTGTTTCCAGAATTTGGCGATAAGCGGTGACGGCACCGCCGATGACGCCGAGGATGGTAAAGATGGTGACCATCAGCCCCTTTGTGCCCAACCATGAATCCAAGTAACGGCCGATAAAGAAGCAGAATACAATGCAGCCAACCATGGTCAGCCCCAGCTGCAAGACTATCTGGAGATGGGTGGCCCACTCTTTATTCTGTTTGAAGTCAATCACCATCTAAGATGATCATAGCCCGGCCCCTTGATTCTGGCAATTGTTTTATGTCCCTGAATCGCAAAATGGGGCACCGGTGAAACACTTCCCAGGATCTCCTCTGTTATGTCAATATCCCCCCGAGGTAAACAACCATCAAAATGATACAAGAAAAAAACAATAAACACACGTTTAAGGCCTTGACAGTTACTAACCTTTTTAGAACATGTCAAGGAATGCAGATACATACGGTTATTGGATTTCATACATGTAATGAACGAGATTTTTCAACTTGACCTATCCTTTCTTTTTCATTACGGTTCTTTATAACATGGCCGCAAGCTCTGGTTGATGCAACTAAAAGTGAGCGGCTTGCCGGAAAACACTGCCGCCTTAAAATTTGGGGTTTTTGGCCTGACTTCGAACGGTTGGGTCGACAATACCGTTATACCGTTTCAACTTAAAGAAGCGCGCCCACACCACCTTCGAGATGGGTCCCATGCGGGTCGCTCGGTATTTCTTCCCCAACGATAGTATTTCCGGCAGAAACCACATTCGGCCTGGCAGGGGCTCAGGAGCTCGGACATGCGCCGCACCAATGCCTTGAAAACGATCCTTGTTGTCGCCGTGCTTGCCACAGTATGGCTGAGTTGCCACAGCATCCCCGCTGTGGCTTCTTCTTCTCCGCAACACAACGACACTGTAGAAGTGGCCGCCAAATCAGATCATTCTGATTCAGATGACAGTGCACACGGTTCCCACCATGGGAGCAACCTTGGCGTAGAGCTGCCGCTATGGAGCTGCCTGCCTTTTGCCTGCATGCTGCTGTCCATAGCGTTCTGGCCATTATTGGCACCCGAAATGTGGCACCATCACTTCGGAAAAATCTCCCTGTTCTGGGCATTGTCATTGGCCCTGCCGTTCACCATCGCGTACAAGGGCACGGCGGTCTACGAAATTCTACACATATTGTTAGCCGACTATGTTCCTTTCATCATATTGCTGTGGTCGCTTTACACAGTATCCGGCGGCATCCTGCTCCGGGGCACATTGCGTGGAACGCCCATCGTCAATGTCGCGATGCTGGCCATTGGAACCGCTCTCGCCTCCTGGATGGGAACTACAGGTGCTGCCATGCTGTTGATCCGCCCTTTCCTACGGGCCAACAAAGACCGGAAAAACCGAACTTTTATGGTGGTCTTCTTTATCTTTCTTGTCGCCAACATCGGAGGCGCCCTGACCCCCTTGGGGGATCCGCCCCTCTTTTTAGGATTTCTGCACGGTGTCTCCTTCTTCTGGACCATGAAGATCAGTCCTCACATGCTGGTCATGGCATTGATCCTGATGGTTGTTTACTTTGCCTTGGACACCTATTTCTACAAGAAAGAAAAAGCCAGTATTAACACCCGCATCGGCAGCACCGAGGCGAACGCTGATGAAGCTCCTGTGAAATTGGCGTTGGTTGGAACACACAACTTTCTCTTTTTGGCCGGCATCATCGGCGCCGTCTTGTTCAGCGGCATCGTGGACTGGGGCGAACTCAACACCCTGGGCGTCCACAGAGGCATTCAGGATTGGATTCGTGATGTAGCGCTTATCCTAATGGGGGCACTGTCATTGCTTACGACTTCGTCCGGCATCCGGCAGGAAAACGAATTTACCTGGTTCCCCATCAAGGAGGTTGCGTATCTGTTTATCGGCATTTTCATCACCATGATCCCCTGCCTGTTGATTCTCAAAGCGGGGCAGGATGGGGCTTTGGCGTTTCTGATCTTTCGCGTAAAGGAGCCGATACACTATTTCTGGATTACCGGTGCGCTCTCCAGTTTCCTCGACAATGCGCCGACCTATCTGACCTTTTTCAACACAGCGCTGGGCACCTTTTATGCCGGTATGCCTGAGCCACAGGCGGTCACCTTGCTCATGTCGGAGAACAGTATCTATTTAAAAGCCATATCCGCAGGGGCCGTCTTTTTCGGAGCCTGCAGCTACATTGGCAATGCCCCCAACTTCATGGTCCGCTCCATCGCTGAAGAAGCCGGAACCCCCATGCCAAGCTTTTTCGGTTATATCATCAAATACGCCCTGATCTTTTTGGTCCCCTGCTTTGTCGTCATCACCTGGTTGTTTTTCATTTGAGGCGTGACAGGACATCAACCATGAACCACTCCTTACTATCGGAAATACCGTCTCAACCGGTCGAGGTGCTCAGAGGCTCCAAAGTGGGCATCGTCGGAGGCGGAGAGTTCTGCTACAAGTTAATCGAGTTCTTCCGTTCTGAAGACCGGGCCCCCGAGAAGCCGACGATCCTCGGCGTGGCCGATATCGATCCGAATGCCAAAGGCATGTTGATGGCCCGCCGGCTCGACATCTTCACGACCTCGGACTATACCCGGTTATACGACATCGAAGAACTGGACGTCATTCTCGAGATCACACATGATCCAAATTTGGCAGCCGCCATTGCCCGGACCAAACCGGACCCTGTCAAACTGGTCGACCATTTTCAGGCACGCTATTTGTGGGACGCCCTGCAGATGGAAAACATCCGATACCTCATGCTCGAAGAGTTCCACCAGAGCATCGACGACCCCGATGCTGTCGAGGCACTCATTAAGAAAAGCTTTGACTGTTCGGCCGAGATTATCAGCCGCCGCAACAAACGCTCCAGGCAGATCGAACTAGAGCTACTCGATAACGAACGGGCACAATCACAAATTATTCAGGGCAGCACGATACCGACCTTCGTCATCAACGAGAGCCACAGAGTTACCCATTGGAACAAAGCCCTGGAAAAGCTGACAGGCATGCCGGCCGATGAGGTCGTGGGAACCAATCGCCAATGGGCTCCCTTTTGGCAAAACGAACGACCGACCATGGCCGATGTTATCCTGGATCAATTTGACAAGAAAGAGATTGAGAAGCTCTATGGTTCGCACTGGCGGGAGTCGCTCCTCATTGAAGGGGCTTACGAAGCAGAAGTGTTTTTCCCCAACGTGGGTGAAGCCGGCAAGTGGGTGTGGTTCACAGCCGCACCGATCAATGGGCCGGACGGCACCATCGTCGGCGCCATTGAAACCCTATGGGATAAAACCGAAGATAAAGCTGCGGAAGAAGAAAAGGAACGCCACACCCAGGAGCTGGCCGCCCTGGTCTCCATCTATTCGGCATTGAGCGCACCGCAGACCATCGATCAGCGCATCGAATCCGCCATGAAGGAGATCACGACCTATCTGAAGGCCGATGATATCAGCGTTTTCATCCAAGACAAAGACGAACAGTTTTATTTGAAATACCATTTTGGTGAACAGAAAGTTCTGTCACCGGATGAGCACCCATCCGAATATATTGATTTTATACATAAAATCGCAGACAAAGGAAAACTTTTCTGGAAGGAGGGAATCGACAACGACGTCTGCCCGGAATTGGCGATCCTGACCCAGCTGGGGTTTCGATCCGCAGGGTTTATTCCGATCAGCGCAAGAGAGAAGAAAGCCATCGGCATCCTTCAGATCGCCAGTCGCGACCCTCAGTTTGCACCTGTTGAACGCCAGGCACTAGACCTGATCGGCAACCGCATGGGGGTGGCCATAGAAAATGCAATGCTGCAGGAGCAATATATAAAATCCGAAGAGAAATACCGGTCACTTTTCAACAACGATCCCAATCCCATCTTTATCATCGACAGGGAGTGCCTGGAAATTTTGGATATCAATGAGCGCGCCAAGGAGTGCTATGGGTATTCCCGCGAGGAGTTGCGCGGGATGCCGTTTCTGAACCTGGGCGATCCCGATGACCGTGAAGTGGCGTATGGGTTTGAGCACCTGGCATTAGACCAGTCCATTCTGCTGGCCAAACGGCGGCACCACCGTAAAAATGGGCGCTCTTTTTATGTCAACATCAGCGTCAGTCATGCCCAATACGGCGAAAGCGATGTGCTGATCGCAACGACCACGGATGTTACGGAGAGCATCGAAAAGGAGACGCAGCTGATTCAGGCCAGCAAGATGACCACCCTGGGGTTGATGGCCGCCGGAATGGCCCATGAGATCAACCAGCCGCTCAATGTCATTCAAATCTGCGCCGATTTCTTCCTAAAAATGCTGAGAAAAGGGCAACCCATCCCGGATAACGACCTGCGCAGCATGGCCGAGGACATCACTGCCAACGTTGCCCGCGCCACGGGCATCATCAAGCATGTTCGCCATTTCGCCCGTCAATCTGAGGTGGTCACCAGCAAGGTCATTATCAATGCCCCCATAGAGGATGTGTTCAAGGTCCTGGGCCACCAGATCAAAGTACACCAGATAGAGCTTGACCTTAATTTGGACCCCGATATACCGTATATTATGGCTGACCACAATCGCTTGGAACAGGTCTTTATCAACCTGGTCACCAACGCCATCGATGCCATGGACGAAAAGGCGGAACAGCCCGAGCATAAGGGGATGGCCAAGAAACTGCAGATCAGAAGCTATACCAAAGACGATATGGTGGCCGTAGCAGTTGAAGACAACGGCCTCGGCATGAGCGAAGAAGTAAAAGACAAACTATTTGAACCCTTCTTTACCACAAAAAAAATCGGAAAAGGAACTGGATTAGGGGTGAGCATCAGCTACGGCATCATCAAAGACTATCAGGGCACCATTTCAGTGGACAGCGAGGTTGGCCGTGGCACAACCTTTACCCTCTCATTTCCAGCAGCAGTGACAGCGGTCAATGAGTAAAATTCTCCTCATAGACGACGAAGAGGCAATTGTTCGCTTGCTCTCCATGTCTTTGCGCAGCGACGGTCATGACGTGGTCACTGCGCTTAATGGCGAAGAAGGGCTCGAAGTCTTTCAGGAAGAAAACCCGGAGTTGGTTTTAACAGATATCAAAATGCCGGGGATGAATGGTATCGAAGTACTTCAAAATATCAAATCAATGCAGCCGGATGCAGAAGTCATCATCATTACCGGCCACGGCGATATCGACAATGCCATTGAAGCGCTCAAATTCGGCGCTTCAGACTTCATCAACAAACCCGTGCGGGATGAGGTTCTCACCGTCGCTCTGCAGAGAGCAGAAGAGCGGCGAGCAATGAAAATGCAGCTTAAGGCCTACACCGAGAATCTTGAACGCGAGGTAAAGGAGGCCACTCGGGAAGTCCGCCGAAAATCTAATTTCTTGGCGAAACTCATTCGAAGTTCCAACGATGCCATTGTTGCAACCGACGACCAAATGACCATTGTAATTTACAACCCAGGGGCATGGCGTATCTTCGGGTACATGCGAGATGACGTAGTGGGCCAGCGCAAAATCACCGACCTGCTCCCAAAGGAGACGGCAGCCGATTTTGAGGATCGGGTGTGCAGCCATGCCAAGGGGAGTGAATTGACCGGCGTCGAAATCCGGATCCAGGCTGATAGCGGAGACTTGATTCCTGTTTTGTTTTACGCGGCACCGCTTTTTGAAGAAGACAGGGTGGTCGGTACGGTCTCTTTCTTCCAGGACTTACGGGAAATCAAGCGCCTGGAAAAGGAATTGGTCAATGCGGAGCGCCTGGCCGCCATAGGGCAGACAGTGGCCGGTGTTGCCCACGGCGTCAAAAACATCCTTCATGGTTTCAAGGGAGGAAGCTATCTGGTCGACCTGGGTATCAACAAGGGAAATGACGAAAAGCTCAAAAAGGGGTGGGACATGATCCAGCGCAATATCGGGCGCACATCCGATCTGGTGATGGATCTGCTGACTTACTCGAAAGAGCGTGAACCCGATTTCAAGGCCTGCGACCCCAATGCGATTATTTTGGATGTCTGCGAGGTGATGCAGGAGCGGGCCGACCAGCACGAGGTAAAACTCGTCACAGAGTTGGACAGCACAATAACATCGGTGGTCATGGACCCGCATACGATCCACCAATGTTTGACCAATTTAATCTCCAATGCCATCGATGCTTGCTTGTTTGACCAGGATACGAGTAAACAATGGCAGGTGACCGTCAAAAGCCAGTTCGAAGACGGCCGCCATTTTCTCATCAGCATTGAGGACAACGGCATGGGGATGAGCAAAACAGTATTGTCCAAGTTATTCACTTCCTTTTTCAGTACCAAAGGGCATCGGGGGACTGGATTAGGACTTCTGGTCACCCGCAAGTCAGTGGAAGAACACGGCGGCGCCATCGACGTGCAATCACAAGAAGGCAAGGGTACGGTGTTTACCTTGCAATTGCCATTTAGCCACTTGGACACACAGGACAAAACGGATTAACCGACTTATTATTATAGATAGACCAACATCCCGATATCGTCCCTTATAAGGAGGAAGCATATGGGCAAAAAAGTACTAGTGGTCGACGACGACCCGGATGTCCGGCTTTTCAGCATCACGGTTTTGGAAGAAAACGGATATACCCCGTTAGAAGCCACAAACGGTGAGGAGGGCATGAAAATTATCCGCAAGGAACGGCCAGATCTGATAATTCTGGATGTTCTCATGCCAAGAGAGAGCGGCATTAGGCTCTACCGGCAGCTGCAGACCAATGCCAAACTCAAAACGATCCCCATTATCATTCTGTCAGGTATCACCCGAAAGTCGTTTCTGCGATCACAGAAGGCCCTGACCGAATTCGGAGGTGATCCCGTACCTGAACCTCAAACGTATCTGGAAAAACCGGTGGAACCGGAAGAACTCGAAGCGGCCATTGAAGCAGCACTAAAATAGTCGTATTCTTGCATTGGCTGCCAGGCGCCCTGGGAATCGGCATTGCGGCGGTCCCTTTTCCACCCGGCGGGAGATGTTGGACAAATGAACATACACAAACTGCTATTCGTCACCAAATTCAACGATCTGAGCTTTAGTGCGTTGCAGAGCTTGTTGATCCTTCGCAAAGCCGCACTAAACCATGTTGTGCTGGCAAATGTGATCGAACGGGAAAAGGTCGCCATGCACAGGGGCTTGGGATACCAGAAGTCAGAAGAACTGCGGCTCAGGGAGACCGCCAATATCCGCTTTATAGACTGGGCTGAGAATCTGTTCGAGCAGGGCATGGAGGTCGGGGTATATATTGTTGTGGGCAACCTGATCAAAAAGGTCATCGAGGCCGCCCGCAAGGAAGAGGCCGATCTGATTGTTATAGGCCGCTCCCGCAAACGATTCCTGGACCAGCTCTATTCCGGTTCGGATGTGACGGAAATCATCCGCCAAGTATCTACGCCGGTGTTGGTCTACAAACCACCGACCGATAAAATTGATATCCTGGACAAGCCATTTGCGCGTCCCCTTCTGGCAACCGACTGGTCGCCGGCCAGTGAACAGGCATTGCAGCTCTTACTTCCCCTCAAAGGCGTCGTCGAAAAGGTCAATGTCATCCATGTAGCCAGCGACAAAGATCTAAAAGGATCGGCCATGGCCATCCAGAAAGTCCGCAAGCAGTGCCGCGCCAAACTGGATGCTATTGTGGATCGATTGGAAGAAAACGGTATTGAAGCCAGCCCGCATGTCTATGTCGGCGATACCAACGAAGAAATCGAACGGGCGGCGGCGGATTGTCAATCGAGCATGATTGTCATTGGATCATCCGGCAAATCCGCCTGGACCGAACGGTGGTTGGGCAGCACGCCCCAAGCCATAGCCGAGGCATCGGAATATCCGACATTGGTGGTGCCGCCACTGAAAGATGCCGGTTCGGGCCCGGACAAAATATAACCATCCCAATGCAAAGGAGGCGGAGATGGCCGTCATCACCATATCCAGGCAATTCGGCGCCGGAGGTAAAACCATCGGGACAATGGTCGCCGATCAATTGGGGTACACCTTTGTGGACGAAGATATCATTCAAATCATCGCCGAGAAAGCAAAGGTCTCGCCAGGGTGGGTCGAATCCGTGGAAAAAGAAGCCGGGGGTCGCCTGTCGCGCATCGTCACAAGAATGGTTTCGAAACCATTGGTGGAAAGGGTGCTCAAAGATGAATACGGTTATATCGACGAGCAGATCTACATCGACTACCTGGTGGTCATCATCGCCCAGATGGCCGAAGAAGGAAATGTGGTTTTCCTGGATCGGGGCAGCCAATACATCCTAAATGATCACCCCGATGCGTTCCATGTCCTGTTGATCAACACTTTTGAAAACCGCGTTAAATTCATGATGGACCGCTATGACTTGACGGCATCAAAAGCCACTCAAGTGGTAAAAAGCGAGGAAAAACGGCGCACTAACCTATACAAGAAGATCGGAAAACAAGATTACGATCATCCTGAACTGTATCATATGGTGATTAACATGGCCAAGATGGACCTTGAAGAGGCGGTGGCCACCATCATTCGATCTGCAACAAAACAAACCTAACATTGAAACTCGCACACTTTCCAAGAAAATGAGCCAACCGCCAACCGGCTTTTCTTGGAATCATCCCCTCCCCTTGACTTTTGGTGTTTTGGTAAGTTAGCTTGTCCAATTGACGCATCGTACCGGGTTGAGCGGCTTCGGTGTTGTCAGCCATACAAAATGAATGTGTCACAACCAAAGGAAATGGCGTATCATCATCTTGATCACAGTCGGATATGAGAC
>JAAUYD010087933.1_pt1 | contig 23107 bp, 18 predicted proteins | sample 7278101 | NCBI WGS metagenome assembly JAAUYD01 (sample SAMN14350128, study PRJNA611818) | marine sediment metagenome | isolation source: surface marine sediment (0.6m) | place: French Polynesia: Moorea | collected 2018-08
AAATTTTCTACCCCAATTTCCCCGATTGCAGCATCATTTCAAGTTCCACACCGCTAGCCCAATTCGGCTACTCCTCACCGGTCTCTCTTTGGCTAATTTGGGAACCTACAGTTAGGGGGATTTTGTCGCCTCGCATCGTAAGCGGAAAAAACGAAATCCCCCCTCCCCCCTTTTTCAAAGGGGGAGCATCAATTGCCATTCCTCAGTTAACGCCAAAGCCCCCGACCCCTACACTCGAACCCTTTCCCACCGAGTTGGAGGCGTATCTGAGAGACAAGCGGCTTACTCCCGGTTGTGCTCAAACCTCAAGTGGGGATTATGTCTTTGGCACCAGAACCAACGGACTTGTCATAATGAATCGCCAGGGAAAGCTGATCCATGTGATCGACCAATCCCAAGGGTTGGTCAACAATACCATCACCTATGTCATGGCCGATGCCCAGGGAGACCTATGGGTTGGGACCACAGCGGGCCTCTCCCATGTGGCGCTCAGCTCTCCTTGGTCGACATTTACCCTACCCAAAGACAGTAAGGTCAATATTTGGTCCCTGCGGCGATATCATAACAGTATCTATCTCGGCACGGAAAGCACCGTTTTTTATTTACCCAATATCCACTTCCAACTGGAACATCAGCCGTCCAGTTTTTTACCGGTTGAAGGGTTGAGCGGGGAGCTCCGCGGATTGAAGCCCGTAGAAGACGGTTTGCTGGCCTTCATTGAAGACGATATTTTTCAAATTCAAGGTGCCAAAGCCAAGCACCTCTTGGCGCTCGAGGGTATAGACTCTATTATAACAGCAGAACAAACCAAGCGATTTCCAAATGTGGTTTTTCTCGCCAGTCGCGGCAATGGCCTGCTGGCGATTGAGCTCTTACCGACGACCGACAATCCAAATGACAGCGCCAAAAAAGACACGCTCGCAACGTACCGGGCAAAGAGAATCGACTTTGCAGTACCCCAGGTGGCCAAAATGACAATCCGTCATATAGTTCAGGACAAAGAAGGGCACCTGTGGCTGACTACGGAAGTTAACGGCGTGTTCCATCTTCGATTTTTAGGGCAGGACATTCGTGAATTCGACGTGGTCCAGTACACCACTCAGCACGGCCTGCCATCGATGGAACTCAATGTGGTCAGTTTTTTAGACGGCCAACCAGTGGTGGCCAAAAAGACGGGCATCTATCAATTTGTATCCTCCTCTGCCCCAAAAAACGAAATGGGTACCCCAGGGCGGTTTGTACGCGACCCATCCCTGAGTCGATATTTCCAAGAGCGTGAAATGGAGCTGTGGTCACTCCACACCATCGGCGATGCCCTGCTCGCCAATATCGACGGCCCCGTCGCCTTTGCCCAGCAAAAAGTTTCAAGCGATGGTTCCCTGGGGTGGGATGACCGGCCGTTTCGCCCCATTACCAGAACCACTGTCGACCCCATGAGCACCTGGCAGGCGGATCGAGATAATATCTTGTGGATGTCCAGTGCGGGCCAGGTCTACAGGTATGATCCAAGCATAAAAAAAGACTATCGCCCCAACTACGCTGCCCTGGTGCGACGGGTCACGGTCAACCAGGGTGAGCCCCTGTTCCAAGGGGCCTTTTACGACCCGGCCGTGAAAGATGCTGCTGGAAAGTATCCCCGGGTGATGCAGCATCAACAACCGGCTCAGATCCCGACGTTGCCATATCGTCAAAATTCCCTGAGTTTCGAATACGCAGCCACCTTTTTCGAGGCAGGCGATAGGAACCAATTTGCCTACAAGTTGGATGGATTTGATGAAACATGGAGCGGGTGGACCACAGACAAGAAAAAGGGGTACACCAACCTGCCCGCCGGTGCCTATCGATTTAGGGTAAAGGCCAAAAACGTGTTTTTGCACGAGAGCAAAGAGGCGCACTATCGGTTTGTCATCCGCCCCCCTTGGTATCAGACCTACTGGGCCTACGCTGGGTTCGCGGTCAGTTTTCTGCTTTTGATGGTCGGATTGGTACGGCTGTACACCTGGCGACTCAGGCGATCCAAGAAACGGCTAGAAGCAGTGGTCAAAGAAAGAACTGCCGAAGTCGTAATGCAAAAAGAGGAGATAAAGCAGGCCAATGAGGCCCTGTGGGGGGAGATGCAACTGGCCAAAAAAATACAAACCGTCCTCCTTCCCCATAAGCCCCACATACCCGGATATGAGATATCCGCATCCATGACCCCTGCTGACGAAGTAGGGGGGGATTATTACGACATCATCAATGCCGGCAACCGGACCTGGATCATCATCGGCGACGTTTCTGGTCACGGTGTGCCTGCTGGCCTGGTAATGATGATGGTGCAAACATCCATCAACACGGCCCTGGATCAAAATTCGATGCTCTCTCCTGCTGAACTATTAACTGTCATTAATGGGACCATACGAAAAAACATCAGCCGAATGCGAGAGAACAAATATATGACCCTGACCGCCTTTGTCGTTCATGACAACGGCACCTTCCATTTTGCAGGCCTTCATCAGGACGTGCTCATCTACCGCTCCCAGAGCCAATCGGTTGAAATCGTCGAAACAAACGGCATGTGGCTGGGTATCGTGGATGATATACAGGGCATGTTGGACGACCATCAGCTTCACTTAAATGTGAATGACGCTGTTTTACTCTTCACAGACGGCATTACCGAAGCGCAAAAAAAGGATGGCCCGGCAGATCCGGAAAACACAAAGGTCGATATGTTTGGAGATGAGCGGCTTCGGGATGCATTTCAATCTGTCGGCGATCGGTCCACCGAAGAGATCAAAGAAACCATACTCAGCGCGCTCCGCAACTATGAAACAGATGACGACATCACCATGGTAATCATAAAAAGAGTGAAATAGTTCGTTTTGCAGCCCATCAAAAACCGATCCAAACTTTATTATGGTTCTTTCCGCAATTCCCAAGGCCATTCAAGCACCCAGCAATTTGGATGCTTGCTACAAGTTAACAAAAGAAGATATTGGCAAAGCCGCAGCGGTTCTTGCAGACGCATTTAAACGCGACCCCTTATGGGCCGGGATTTTTGAACACACGACCAACCAGAACAGCAGGTTAAAAGCATTTTCAGAAATATTGCTCAGACACAGCCTGCACCATGGCGAGGCATATGCTTTCTCTGAAAAATTAGAGGGCATTATAACGCATGTTCCAGGCAACCAAGCAGAAATAACCCTGTGGCATATTGTACAAAGCGGCGCCTTGGGTTGTGCCATGCGTATGGGACCTGTTATTGGCCTAAAGCTGCTGCCGCTTTTCGAGCCGATTCAGTTGGATAGGCATAACCACATGATGGGGCGCCCGTTCATTTATATTCCCATATTCGGGGTGGCGATGAGATTGCAGGGCAAGGGATATGGCAGTGCGTTGCTAGGGGCACTGATAGCAAGAGCAGAGCGAGAAGGGTTGCCCATCTACCTCGAAACCGAAACTGAGAAAAACGTCGCCTTCTACGAGAGATTTGGCTTCAAGACGGTAAAAAAGATAATCATTAAAAAACTTATACAGCCGATGTGGGAAATGATTCGGGAGCCATCGTAGCTGATTCATCGAGCCAGCCGAAGAGCAGGGGCTATTGCTTGGCGCGCAGAGCGGCGCCGCGCGCCTCGGACCGCTCCCACATGCGCAGGTAGCCTTCAGCCGAGCGGAACAACGGCTCGAGATCTGCGTCCGACTCGGCGTCCCTGCGCACGTCTTCGATCAGTTCGGGCAACAGTCCGATATGCACCAGGCCCTCCGTGTTGAAGTCGATATCGCGGTTGCCGACCCGGGGTTGGGTGAACGTTACGTCGCCCGCGTAGGACGTGAATGGATAGGTGATCGGGTCTTCTTGAGGATCTTCGCAGCTGCTGTTTTCTCCAAAACGCGGTCCGGGCGCGCCGGCAAAGCCGTTGAGGTCCATACCGAGGCCCTCGGCCGGATAGCCGCCATACTGCTCAATCAGCGCTACCCGAGCTCGCAGACGGTCGAGCATGGCTCCCTTGCGCTCTGGATCTCGGCAGCGTCCAAAGTTGGTCATGGAGATGCCGCCTAAAGCGTACAAGCGTCCATCAGGTCCCATGGAACCGTGCGTGCCGGCTGCCGGGTAGTCATTGGCTTCGAGAATCGCGAAGACCTGCTCGTATGCGCGCCGCGAAAAGTGGTCGATCTCGATCACCATGCCTCGCTTCATCAGTTCGCGCAGCAAGAACTCGCCCAGCGGCGTCAGGCCCGCGTTCTGGCAGTAGTCTCCCTCGAGACCTCCCAGCATTAGCCTGGGTAGGTAAGGCGTAAGCGTTAACACCGGGTTGTCGTAAAATCCGCTCATGTCGTTGGGCGGGTCGGACTGGTACTCGTCCCGTGGCTCATTGAGCCCGCCAAAGGATAAATCCCCCCTGTCGAACACTGAAGGCATGTCCGGACAATCCTCCAGGGTGAAGTTTGACCAGTGGCCGCTGTTGATGAAGTTGCCCAGCTCGATAAAGTCTCGGTCCCCGTCCCCGGCGGAAAAGGCGTTGTCAAACTTATGCACGGGGAATAGCACGCGGACGCCGCGCTCATAGTAAGCGTCGAGCTGCTGCACCACGTATGCTTCGTCGCAAAACGGCATGCCGTCTCGCGGCACTGAAAAGCAATTGAAAAGATTGGAAGTCTCGATGCCGAGCACCACCGCCATCTTGCCCGTGCTAATCACCTCTCTGGCGCGCGAGGGGGTATCGACGATGCGAAAAAAACCCTTGCCTGGACCGCCCGACTGAGCATCGATATAGCGTTCCATGGCGTAGGTCTCCTCGATGATGCGATCCACTGCTACCATATCGTTGCAAGAGTAGCGCACGGGCTGATGGCCTTGGCCGGCCATGAACTCGCAAATCACGGAATTGGTCGTGGCGTGTTGGACGACCAGGCGCAGTCCCCCCATCCAGGCGCGCTTCAGCCACATGTAATACTGGGTTTGGTGCGTCGAGCTGTCCGGGGCGCTGGGCCACTCGGTGAAATCGGGATAGCCCGCTGTATTGTGATTGTCCTCGCTAAGCTGACCAAGAAGCAACAACGAGAGCAGGGTTGTGGCGTTAAGCCCGCTATCGCCGGTATCGTAGCCGTAGCCGAAGATATCCTTGCGACCTGCGTCTCCGTGAAATTGGCGGCAGTCGGACAGCGCATGCGCCACGCCGAGCCGGTGGAAGGGCGACCCGTGGAAGATGCCGCCGCCGCCAAAGCCGAAGTTCGAAAGAATGTGCGTGTGGGTTTCCACAACGCCCCAGACCGAGCCGTCCTCGAAGCTTTGTGCTTGCACAGGACCCTCGGCGTCGAGGCTTAGCTCCGGGTGCTCAGTACAACCCGTGGTTGGCTCGAAGGCCAGGTCCGCTGCGAGTTCGGGCACACGGCTCATCCCGTAAGTTGAAAGAAACTCACCTGTCTTGCGGTGTCGCAGAAGGTAGCGTTGAGGGTCGTTTCCCGTGGGCACGGGCAGGGCCTGTAACTCCCACTCCGCACCTGAGATGTAACTGTCGTCTACTGTGCTCACGTCTGATTGCAGGGTCGTTTCTCGCCCGAGTGGCCCATCCTCTGAAACCAAGTAGCCCCCTTGAGGGTCGTACAGCAGGTAGGTAGCCAGATCCGAGGCCTTCATGAAGAACGGCGTGGCATTTGAAAGATCGCCTGCCGCGAACTCGAAGCCGTCGAGTGCGGCGTTTTGCACGAGCCAGCGCCCCTGCGCGTCGCTGAGGGCAAAGCAGCCATTCGCAAAACCATATAGGTCGGGGTCATCGGGCAGTCCACCGTCCGTTGTATCAGTACCGGTGTCCGTATCGACCCCGATGTCCGTATCGACGGCGCTGTCCGTATCGACCCCGGTGTCCGTATCAACGACGCTCTCACTATCCTGCAGGCTCTCCCCATCACTGCCGCAGGAAAAGCATAGAAATAGTCCCCCTCCAATAAACAGATTTACAAAAAACCGACAACGGGCAACCAGCATCTCATCTACTCCTTGTATAAGCTCAGCATGATTGGCGCTCTTCCAACAAAGGTTCAATCAGGGACAACATTTGAAATGTACAAACAACAAGGTTCATTTTATAATAAATATAATAATTTAGTTGTATGCACCATGAATATTTACGAATTTTTGTCGCTAGAGTACGACCACGCCTTCGGATTCAGCGGCCTGGTTCAACCGCTGATCAAAGCAGAAAAACGCTACGTTGCCGTGGGTACGTCGGTGTAGATGCAGACAAGAAGCCAGCTGTACGGCATCTCCTGCGCGCAACGGGTAGCTGTTGACGAGCCGAGATGCCAGCTCGACCACCGCGGGTAGCAGCTCTACTAAAAAAATGCGCGATGCATCCTCGAAAAGCGCGGCATATGCTAGATTCCGCTGGTCAGATGTCAGATCTCCTTCCCGGCACCGCCGGCCTAGAGCAGATGATATCTCAACCAGAGATAGGCGTGAGGTGGCGGGTTGTCGTTTCTTCAACACTGCATCGACCCGACCGGATTCGGGCTCTTCAACATAGCGTTTTACAAGGGCAGTGGCATCGAAGTAGCAGATCATACCCTATCTTCTCGATCATCCAATAGCGTCTTCGATACCGGTACCCCGGATACGGAGATGGGTTTGAAAGGCCTCAGGAACTTAGGAGAGCGCCGCGTCACTTCCCCCAACTGCATCAACTCCTCCATCACGCTATCGAGATCCGCAGCAGTTCGGGACAGGGGCCGTAACTCTGCCACAGGGCGTCCGCGGTCAGTGACAATCAAGCGCACCCCGCGCTGTACCAGTTTGAGGTAGGTTCCCAACCGCGTCTTGAGCTCTCGGGATCCAACCGTTGTCGGTTTCGCATCGTCCATGTGGTCATTATAACCACAAAGCGAGCAGCTAGCAATGGCGCTTCACGCCGGCTCGGTAGGTCTATTTCTCAAACAATGACGCGAACTGGCTATAACCGTGCTTTTCGAGCGCCTCCTTGGGAACGAACTCGAGTGCTGCCGAATTGATACAGTACCGCTTACCAGACGGGTGCGGTCCATCGTCGAACACATGTCCCAAGTGGGAGTCCCCGTGTCGGCTGCGAACCTCCACGCGTACCATGCCCAGGCTCGTGTCGGTCACTTCCACGACGTTGCCCTGGATCAAGGGCCGGGTAAAGCTCGGCCACCCCGTACCTGAATCATACTTGTCCTTTGAGCTGAAAAGGGGCTCTCTGGAGACCACATCGACGTAGATGCCCTCTGCCTTGTGGCGCCAGTATTTGTTCTGAAAGGGCCGCTCTGTGCCGTTGTTTTGGGTAACGTGGTACTGAAGGGGGGTAAGGGTTTGCCGAAGCACCTCTTTTGATGGCTTGGTAAAGCTTCTTGCCCCGGTTTTTTTAGACGCGTCACCCCACACTGACTTGAGGAACTGATCCCTGCCAGAGCCGGCTCTGTAGGATTTGTAGCGGACCGGGTTGGACTTATAAAAATCCTGATGGTACGCCTCTGCCGGGTAGAATCGCCCGGCTTTGAGGATCTGGGTGACAATGGAAGCGGAAAACCGTCCGGAAGCTCCGAGTCTGCGTTTGGAGGCCACCGCAGCCCGCTGCTGTGCGTCGCTGTGATAGTAGATCGCCGTGCGGTACTGGGGGCCCCGGTCTGCGAACTGTCCCCCAGGGTCCGTGGGATCCACCTGGCGCCAGAAAACCGCCAGCAACTGCTCATAGGAAATTTTTCGCTCGTCGAACCGAATGCGCACCGCCTCCAAGTGACCGGTCCGGCCAGAAGAGACCTGTTTATAGGTGGGGTCTACCTCCACACCGCCGGTATAGCCGGAAACCACGGACACCACCCCGTCCAGTTTTTCAAACGGCGCCTCCATGCACCAGAAACAGCCACCGGCAAAGGTGGCTCGGCTCATATTTGAGCGCTCATCCTCCCCATATGCAACCACCGGCGCAATCAGCACTACAACGACCATCAGTGCGTGTTTCATCTCTACACCTCCTCGGTTAAGTCCCGATCCGGGGACGCTCCAAGATCGACCAACAGACTCGGGCACACACTCGGTGTACGCAGCGTCCCAGGAAAAGGTTACGTTCAAATCCACATGGGCGCTAAATGCCGCCCGGCGGCTCAGCTCGACCCAGTCATGTGGAAAGTCGAATTGAGGAAACCGCGATGTCGGAAACCAGCACGGTTCAAGGGGGGAGTGAGAGGGTAAGAAAAAAGATACCCCGTGTCCGTGCTCCTGAGGAGGCCGAAGGCCGTCTCGAAGGGCGCGGAATTAAGGCCACTCCTTCCAGGTTCCTTCCAGGTGCCCTTCCAGGTGCTTAGGGATCCTGAAAGAGAGATCCTGAAAGAGAGATCCTAAAAGAGAGGAGAATAAGACCGTAGGAACAAAGGCGTGAAAAGCCTATAAGCCTTACTCAGGTGCCTTACTCAGGTGCCCTTACCTTATTCAGGTGCCTTACTCAGGTGCCTTACTCAGGTGCTCAGAGACCCTGAATGAGGCCAGCTCCAATCTCGAAAGGCGCAATTGAAGATTGATCCAAGCCTCAAGGCCATAGGCAAACGGCGTGCTGTAGGCTTTCAATCCGAGCTCTCCGCCAAACAGGATGCGCTGGGGAGACCTCGCCAAGAACCATCCCCCTGCAAACCCCGGCATTGCTATGGGCGGCCCACCCCTGGCTTCCCGATCATCGTAATGGGGATAACGGCAAAGATACCCACATTTGTGGCCATTCAAATGACTAAGAAGCTTGTATTGGGGGCCTGTATTGGGGGGATAGCGATGACTCTTGACATCAAGGAATTGGACTGTCGCCACCGACACATCGTGTGGCATCACATATTTGATTCCATGCGCATCTACGGTTACACATGCCACAATGTTCGTTGTTGCTGTATTTCGGAACGCAAATGCCATTACATAGTCTCTTATTCGAAGGACATGACGATAAATGACAAGTACCATTTCGACATTTTTCATATGTTGTGCAAGCATGGTTGCAGCTACCACAGTTGTCGTTATGAGTCTGTAGATTGACACATTCTGCCCCGCACATTGTCCGATCCGAGGGGCAATAACAAACACCATCCGATATTGGGTCTATTGAAGGTTCCGAAACTACGACGTCCATTGCGAGCATGCCGTCAGGACAATCTTTACAATACCCTGAAGTGAAATCGAAGCCTACTTTATATTGATTATCGCCGCAGCAATTACAGGCATATGGATACGTTTTTTTATCACCAAAACCACAAGTACTGGTGCGACATTCCCCAAATATCGTAGCAATCAATCTGGTTTCGGACGGGCAGCGGTGTACCTCAACGCATTCTTTTGGGAGGTTCTCGCAGTGTTTGCAGAACATCCCTTTGGTCCTATTGCCACTCGACGATAGTTCTATTGAATGTTCCTCGTATTGTTCCTCGTATTGATCACAGGAAGCCAGGCTAATCAGTGCCAACGGAAATATTACAAAACCTCTGAATACAAATACTAATATTATAGAAACGGGTCTTCCTACTTCTTTCATAAAAATTCCTCCCACGGTTAGTGCATTCAGTTTTGAAAGCAAATTTGAGACCTTCATACAAAGGGCACAAAATCATACTTATCTATCAAATTCAAATAATTGGCAAAGAAAAAACCTGATCAGAAGCACCTGAGTTATTTTTTTTCAAAGAATATCTCCAAAATTGGAAACTTTTTTCTCGCCTGGGCAACAAGAGCTATGCATACTGCACCTCATTTGCAGGATTGGCTTTGTCAGGGTGGAGTTGTTGCAACACCGGCAATCGATACATAATGGATCGCTCACCACATACTCGAAACAGTCTCCCCTTTCAGGTGCTCAGAGACCCTGAAAGAGGACCCTGAAAGAGGGTTTGCGCGTGTAATGGGTAGAGATGGCCAACAGGCGCTGATCGTTATTGCCACAGGGCATTCATGGGCACGGCAAAACAGTTTTCTTGGCCTAACGGCAAACAGTTGTTGCCACAATAAAGGATAATACCGCCCTTAAATTGCTTTCCTGCTTGTTTGGCCAAACGCTTAAGCCCTCTTGAATCTTGAGCTTGGATGCTGGCTGACTTTTTTACTTCCACACCCCATACTGACCTGCCTTGCTCGATCACCAAATCTACCTCAATCTGGTCTTTGTCGCGATAATGGGAAAACCGCAGGCCAAGGTCTACCCAGCCGGACTGACAAATAAGTTGCTGTACTACAAAAGTTTCCAAAATCGGCCCAAAATCAGTGCTGTAGTCACGCCAATCATCTGCCTTCACTTCACTTAAGGTCGCGGCAAGACCAGAATCGATAATGTGCACTTTCGGAGCTTTCACCATCCGCTTTGCCTGCTTGCGGTGCCATGCTGGTAAGCGACGAATCAGAAACAGTCTCTCCAGAATGGTTAGATATCTTTCGGTTGTCTCACGACGCATGCCGAGCTCATTCGCAAGACTACTGATATTGATTAATGATGCAGTACGATACGTGAGCATTGTCATTAGCCGCTGCATTTCTTCTTCGTCGCGAATTGCTGCAATATCCTTCACATCCCTTTGGATAATTGCATTTACATATTGACGATGCCATTGTCTCGCTCTGTCTGGTTGGCGGGTATTTGGTTCCGGATAACCGCCCACACAAATAGCTTCAGCAATGCCCTCGATACCTTTTTGCTCTCCAATGATGTCTGGCTTTATTTCCCCGCCGATTAACCTCTCGAGTATAGAGTGTTTGCATCGATGTTTTTCCTGTTCTGAGAGCGGATAGAGCTGTAGGACTTCTGCGCGTCCGGCCAATGACTCCTGTACACGGGGCAGCAGTAGTAGATTAGCAGACCCGGTGAGTAAGAATTGCCCGGGTTTCCGTTGCTGGTCTACGGCAGATTTAATGACCGGCATAATCTCCGGCACCCTTTGGACTTCGTCCAGAGTTACGTGATTCGGCAGGCCTTGCACAAAGCCCGTCGGATCTAATTGAGCAGCATTTAAAAGGGCTACATCGTCAAAATTGATATAGGCGCGCTCTGGCACTAATTGTCGCACCAATGTGGTCTTGCCTGCCTGACGGGGGCCGAGTAGACAAACGACCGGAGTGTCGGCCAGTGCTTCATGTAGAGAGGGTTCGATGTACCTTGGATATAGTGTGCCAGCAATATCGTCCATTTGCCTATTTTACCTTCGTCCATTTGACGGTTAAAATACCGTCCATTTGACGGTTAGTAAAGCAAATTTTTCAAGACCCCCTTTCTGGTGCCTAGGACTCTGAAAGAGAGAATTGCCGCAAAGGCAACGGTATGAAAAATCTATAAGCTTATTATTTTCGGTAAGTTGTACATCCTCCGTCCCTTCTATTCTTTCGAAGGAGGCCAAGGACCAGGCCCCGGCTGTGCTGAATGGGTAAGCTTAGAGCGCTGGCGAACCGTTATCCCGGCCACCGATGCGGTCGCATCCGCGTTGGGTTACAGACGAGTGTGTGCGTGTAATGGGTAGAGATGGCTAACAGGCGTTGATTGTCGCACCAATGTGGAACTTCACTCCAAGGAGAGCTGCACCTGTTTGATCGCCGGGTGGTATTCGCATATGATCAGCCGATCGGACTGACCAAGCCCCAAGCACTGCGTCGTGGTGCGGATGCGCTTGGGCTTGCGACCCGCAGTGTACGCGAGCGAAGAGGCCCTGTGTCAGCGCCGCGGGAGTGATGTCACAATGAAAAAAGTGTACCTGGCCAACCCCTACGGGTTCTCCAAGCAAGCCAAGGAATCGCTGTTGCCGGCCATTGTGCGACAGCTCGAATCACTGGGATTAGAGGTCTGGGAACCCTTTGCCCGCAACAACCAAGAGGGCTTGACCGACACGCCGGGTTGGGCCTATCGCGTGGGGCAAAAAGACGTCTCGGACGTTCGAGAGTCCGACGCCATTTTTGCCGTGGTCAACGGTACGCCACCGGACGAGGGGGTGATGGTGGAGCTCGGTATTGCGATCGCCCTGGGCAAGCCCACCTTTTTGTTTCGCGACGACTTCAGGCGGTGCACCGACTCCGAGGACTATCCGCTCAACCTGATGCTCTTTGCTGGCCTCCCGGCCGAAGGCTGGAAAGCCTACTACTACCAATCAGTGGAGGAGATCACCGAGCCCTCCAAGGCTCTGGCCCGCTGGGCAGCCGATCCCTACCCTTAAATGGCCATGGACAATGATCTGCCACAGCGCGAGTTTCGTTCCCGGGAGGCCTTGCGCCGTTGGCTCGAGGCGAATCACGCTACAGCGGATAGTTTCTGGCTCGTTACGTACAAGAAGCACGTGAAAACGTACTACATTCCGTACGGCGACACCGTAGAGGAATTGCTCTGCTACGGTTGGATCGATGGGAGAACCCGTCGCGTGGACGATGATCGAACGATGCTGCTGGTTGCCCGCCGCAAGGCAGGCAGTACATGGTCGGCGCCGAACAAGAAACGCGTGGCCCACCTCATCGAGCGCGGCCTGATGACACACGCTGGCCAGGAGAAAATAGACGCGGCAAAGAAAGACGGCTCCTGGTCCTATCTCGATGATATCGACAAGCTCATCGTGCCGGAGGACCTCGCAACGGCGCTATCTGCCAACAAGCGAGCCAGCCGAAATTTCGAGGCGTTCAATGCGTCGGCAAAGAAGATCATCCTGTTCTGGATCAAGAGCGCGAAACGAGCGTCAACGCGCCACCAGCGCATCCGGGAAACCGTGCGCCTGGCCGCAAAGAACCTGAAAGCAGCGCACCCCGAAGCCAGAGGCCAGTAACGCGCTGGCCTCGTTCAACACCACAAGAGCGCTAAAGGCCGAACCGATGGCTCAACTTGACCATCAGGAGGTGCTCCCGCGCCTCGTCCTTGAGGTACCTTAGGTTGGTTAGGAGGCCGGGGTCTGTGAGGCTCGGTTCGGTATACCCGAAGTGGGTATAGACCGCGTACAAGGTGGATCCGGGCGCATACTCCCACCGTAGGAGCGCCTGGATCACCAGGTCGATGCGCGAGAAATCAGCTGAGGCATCCGGGTAATCATATGGCGAGGTAGAACTGTCCGAAAGCAATTGGCGGTAGTCGCTGTAGTCCGCACGCACTGAGAGAAATTGGGAAAATAACTGCACTGAAATGTCTCGCGCGATGAGGAACGTCCCTTTGAGCCCGAGCTCGAACGCGTCTAGATCGCGACGCCCGATGATGGTGATCTCTTCCACGTCGTCCGAATCCACGGTGTCGACGTATGCCTGCTCACCCAGCTTATGTTTTAGCTTGGGTATGAGGGCCAGCTCCAATCTCGAAAGGCGCAATTGAAGACTGATCCATGCTTCGAGGCTATAGGCAAACGGCGTGCTGTGGGCTTCTAATCCAATATCTCCACCAAACAGGGTGCGCTGGGGAGATCTCACCCATAGCCACCCGCCTGCAAATCCAGGCATTTCAATGGGCGGCCCCCCTCTGGCTTCGCGATCGTCGTAATGGCCGATAACGCTGAAAATGCCCATATCCGTGACCCAGTCGGTGAGCCACTTGCCAAAAAACCCAATGCCCCCTCCCTGGCCGAGATTTAACCCGTTGTTGTTGAAGTGGCCGTTTGGTGTGGCTGTGACGTGAACTTCTGAAAACGGACCCCATTTCTCCATTTTTTGAAGTCTTAAAAACAAGAGGTAGTGGTGCAGATCGTTGCGCCTGAGATAGCCGAGATCGTTTGGATCGAAATCTTCGCTAAAGTACTGATAATTCATAGAGAATCGAAAGTGTTCACCCCCCTCCCTGCCTAATTTGGCGTGGATCCCAACACCCCGAGCCTCCTCTTGTTCAAATACCCCGTCATACCGCAAGCTACCCACAACTTGACCCTGGAACACGTACTCCCTATTGGCATCAAATGCAGTTACGTCCACACCACCCGAATAGCTGCCCGAGCTTCCACCAGGGTTGAAAGCCGTGGCAATCGCCCCAATGGTAGCGGTCTTGGTGGGCTCGGTGTTCAGGCGCAGCACGGTCGCGCTGGTCCATGGAGATCCGCTTACAATATCCCCACCCGGGGTTCCCTCGTTTTCGATAATGAACTCGGTCGGAGCGAGCACAGCCTGTATCGCACCCATTGAAAAGCCGCTCTGGGTACGGCCGGTGAACTTTGCCGCTGCGAGAATGGGCGTGGCAGTCGGTCCGGTCACCACAACTTGGTCGTCATCGAGAGACGGCGTGGGCGGTGGGGCACCGATCCTTCTAGAGTAAAAGAGCTGAATCGGCGTGCGAAAAAGACCGCCCCCTTCGAGAAAGAAGGGTCTTTTTTCAGGGAACAGGGTCTCGATCGTAGATAAATTGAGTACCACCTGGTCCACTTCGACCTGGCCGAAATCAGGGGTGACGGCGACGTTGAGGACCGTGTCCGACCCCAGCCCGAATCTGCCGTACCCACCGGCGCCGTATTGGAATCCGTCCTTGCCTCGGCCGTCAAAATCCGTAGTGGTGCTGCGATACAAAAAATAGGTCTCCGGCGTTATGGCAGCAGGCTGCTCCGGGGCGATCCCCTGAACGCCGGTAAGCTTTCCAGCAGGAGAAACCTTACCACTTTTATCGACCGGCACCGGGTTGAACGCCACCCCCTCTTGTAAGTGAGCGACCCATCGATTGACTTGAAAGCCCCAGGTATCATTGCCCTCTGAAAATCTGAGCTGGTCAAGCGGGATGGCAATCTCCACTGTCCATTCCCGATCGCGCACGGCCGTCTCTGCGTGCCAGACCGCATCCCAATTGACGTCGTGGGTGTCGTCGTCGTAGAGGGCTGTATCCCGCTTCACACCGTCCGGGTTTACAGTGAACTCGTATCCTGTGAGTCCGTCGTTCCTGGGGGACAACAGTACGGTCACAAAGTCATAGTCGGCAAAGCGGTCTCTCCTGGTGAGCCTTGTGACAACGTTGTCCGGGGTGTCGATAAAACATCGTACAGCAATATAAATATGCGCCTCGTCGAATGTCACGGCAAAGCGGGTATCAAAGGTAGCTGACGCGCCGTTTACTGGCCTGCGCTGCACAAAGTCACCGTGCCAGGGCGCATCAGCCCACGCTGGGTCCTGCAGGCGCCCGTCGATCACAGGCGGTATGTGCGCTGGCACTGCCCTGGCAATGCGTTTTTCCATTGCGGCAGTTGCCCGAGAAGACAGGGGAAAGACGAACATAAATGCCACTAGCATTTCGACTTGAAAAAACCGCTTCATGGTCCTTTTCTTAATACTATTATCGGCAGAACATAAAGATGGTTGACGCCAATTGTAGGGATATTCTAGCTGACTAAGACTCAACCGAAATATATGGTAGGGCTTCGGCGATTTTCTTTAGGGCCCGAAATGAAACATCCTGCCATTTTGTACTGGCATCGTAGGTAATCGTGGTCTTTCGGCTGCGCTTATTGAGCTTGTGCATAAACTGCACCAGGGGTGATATGGTCGATGAATTCATAAACTCCAGTTTGCTAAAGTCTAGAATCAGATGGTCGGTTCCGCTGCTAAGAACAGTGTTAAAAAACGGGTTCAATACCTCGGCGGGTTCCCTTGTATCGCTTCTTCCGAAAAAAGAGAGCTTGCGCGCTTCATTTTCCTCTTCTGACACAATTTTTAACGCTCCGTGTATAAAATCGCTCATGGTCCCGGTCTCCTACTATTTCAAATCCAGTGTGGCCGTTACTGTCACGACTTCATCCCGCAGGGTATAGTCCAGCGTGAATCCGGTTTCGTGGGCAATGCGATAAAGACCGAGGCGCGTCCTATCGTGGGTGGCGTCTTCCATCAGCTCCTTGAGGCGATCGAGATAGAGTTGCCCCGGGGCTTGGCTCTTGTTGATCCGTTCGATGAAATCTTTGACTTCCCCAAGGTCACTCGGTGACGTCACCCCGTTGGTTACGGTGATTTGGATGGCTGAATCCAGGCGGCGGAGCAAAAATTGTATGAACTGCATCTGGGAAACAGCGTCACCGTATTTGATGGCGTTCTCACAGAGTTCGGATGCACAGATGATGGTCGCATCCAATTTCTCATCAGTCAGGGTCGCGGCCAGCTCTGTCCTAATGCGCTTGCGCACGTGCTCGATAATGGCCCAGATAGGTGTGATAGTGACCGTGATGTCTCTGGGTTTTGAAGACACTGGATCAGACATTACATCATCTCCTTTTAATAAACAGTATGAACGCCTCTACATTAATTTCAACTATTGATTTGTGCATCTTGATTTTAGCCGTCTGGAACGGCCAGGTCTACCCGTAATCCCATCCACCCAACCTGTTTTTACAACATCAACTCCGATACCGACATCTGCGCTCTACCTGTTTGCGATGCACCCCGAGCAGCTTTGCCGCCGCGCTCTTGTTGCCCCCGCGCATCTGCAGCGCTTGGGTTATCATCGCATCCTGCACGGCTTTTAACCTGTTGGTAACGTCTAAGTTGAGCAGGGATCGGGCCATGGCCTTTAAGAGATCTTCATCACTGGGCAAGAGCCCCATGATGCGATGTACGGTCTCATCGGTAATCGGTGTATCGTCGGTCAATATGGCCAGGCGGTCGATCGTGTTGCGCAATTGCCGCACATTGCCCGGCCAATCAGCCCGGGCCAGGGCACTTAGCGCTTTCTGGGTAAAGAGCAGCTCTCTGTGCTGGGTCGCTGCAAAATTCAAAACCAAATCCGGAATGTCTTCCCGCCGTTCGTTGAGGGAAGGGGCGTGAATTTCGAGCACAGCCAAGCGGTAATAAAGATCTTCGCGAAACAACCCCTGGTCGACGCGCTGCTGCAGATTCGCATGGGTTGCAGCGATGATACGTCCCCGAAACGGCCGCTCCTTGCGCGATCCAACCGGACAGAAGGACCGGGTCTCCAGAACCCGCAGCAACTTGGGCTGGAGCTGAAGGGGAAGCTCGGCGATTTCGTCGAGGAACAACGTCCCTTGTCTGGCCGCTGCAAAATACCCCTCATTTCCCGAAACCGCTCCGGTGAAGGATCCACGCACATGACCCAGGAGCTCGGACTCTATCAATGCCTCGGGAATGGCGCTGCAGTTTATCGCTACAAATGGCTCAGAGGCATGGTTTCCGTGCTTGTGAATGCGCCGCGCGATCAGCTCCTTTCCAGATCCGCTGGGCCCCAAAATAAGTACCGGGCGATCGATCGTAGCCAAGCGATCTGCCATGTGCTTGACGCTTTGCATGGCTGGCGATGTACCGATCAGCTCGTTTTTCGAGTCCTTGGTACACGCCTTTAACCGAGAGAGCTCTGCCTTCATCTGACATCGCTCTTGTATCTGTCGAATAATCGGCTCAATCAACTCGGCGGATAAATCATCCTTCAGAATATAGTCATATGCCCCATAGCGCATGGCATGTCGTATTTCCGCCATTTCGCCGAACACCGACACCACAATCGGCGTGCCGAGCTTCTGCTCCACCATCTCCCTGACGAGTTCCAAACCGTCCCGGTTCCTCGCGTCCTTCGCGTCCAGTCGAATATCGATCAGGGCCGCGTCCACGGCCTGGGTCAGGAGCACCTCTCGGGCCGCTGAAAGGGATTCAGCATCCAGCAGCGTAACGTCCGGAATTGTCTCGAGGAGACGCCTCAGTACGATTCTCGAACTCAGCTGATCGTCGACAATCAAGATGGTCGTGCTTTCCCTCATCAGTACCTCCCTGCTGATAGATGACTGCGTCCCATGGGATCTGAACAGAGAAACAGGTTTTATCGCTGTCCTGGCGAAGTTCGATAGACCAGTCCAGCGATCTGGCAATGCGCTGGCAAACCGCTAGGCCTAGCCCATTGCCGGTTTGCCCAGACGTTACAAACGGATTGAATATTGCTGAATGCAGATGTTCAGGCACACCTGGGCCCCGGTCGTAGATGCAAATGGAAAACGCCGTCGGATCTGCTTGAGAGACGATCTCAACGGTTCCCTCTTCTCCTGTCGCCTGGATCGCATTTCGAAGCAGATTGGCCAGAAGTTGCAATAAGGAATCCGGGTCCGCGCGCAGGGCGCAATCCGGATCCACATCGATGTGGAGCTGTGTGCCGTTCTTTTCGATCAATGCCGCGAGCAGTCGCGCAGCCCGACGCACCTGCACCAGCAGGGGAACGGTTTCTAAGGCAGGGTGGGGATAGCGAAATCGGTGCAGGGCCTCTACCATCCGCTTGAGTCGCTGGGCCTCGTCTGCACCGAGCTCTACAAGAGACGGATCCAGGGATTCGCCCCTCCTTACCTGGTCGATAAGAAACGTAAAGAAATTGATCGGATACTGAATTTCATGGGCCACTTCCGCGCTCAACGTCCAAAGGGCAAAGTCCTTTTCCTGCCGCGCTGCTACCAGATCCGATTGGCCCAGCTTGCTGAGATGCTCAACAGCCATGGCTTTGTGCAGTGCGGTTGCGGCGAGCTTGGCGATAATAGCCAGCAGTGACAGATCCTCGCTTGTGTACAGCGCGTGCTTGGGGTCGGGCCCAAGCACGATATAGCCGATCACCTCGTTGTTTGATATCAGCGGCTGGATCAGCTGCCGCTCCCAAGGGTCGCCGTCGCTCCAATAGGCCTGATCTACTGTCCCACACGTCAGCGCTTGGTTTGCGATACCGGCGCATTGGGCCTCATCACCGGGTTGGATAATCCGGACGTGGGAGACTGGTAGCCACTGGTGCACGATTTCGACAACCGTGTCAGTTACCTCCTGTGGAAAAGCCAGGTGTGACAACCGATCGCCGAGCCGTTGGATCACCGGCCGAAACTGGCCTTTGGAGGGAAAGACAAATCGATTGACTAAAAAAAGGCACCCCACGAGCACTGTTGGAAATACCAGTAGGGCCGCCACTGCCCATGCCACATAGGGGCCCTCAAATGCCTGGACCGCGTGGTCGATCAGCAGGGCCGCAATGACCGCACCGAACATTGCCAAAATGACCGCAGGCGCGGCAAACGCCCTTCGCGGTAAGGCAGTCGAGAGGCCGACGATATTGTAGCGACAAATCGCGTGGCCAATGGAGAGGGTGATAACCAAGGGCACGATCGGCAGCACCAGATGAAACACCGCGGACCCGTGGACCAATGTCAGGGGAAAGGCAACACCCAGGGCGATCGGCAATCCAGCAAAGCCGATCAGCGCTGGACGGAGCTGCTGCCGTTTCATAGATTGGCTGCTGAAGTACCGCACGACAACACTTCCTGCCAATACTATCAGGGCCAATGGCAACAGATACGACGGTATCGCCAATCGCAAAGGCAGTGTTTCCGCTCCCCAAAAAGGTCCCAAGATCAGCCATGCGGCAACGGCGAGTGCAGCGATCGCCGCGATGCGGAAGATACGCTGCCGCGTTGCCGGATCGACCCGGGGCGTCCAAGGGAACGCCAAACACAGCCAAAACAAGCCAAATAGCAGCGCAACCGTGGATCCGGAAAACAAGGGCACGAGCCACGCTGTGGTATGGTAATCGTAAAAGGTGACAAAAAATAAAAACATAGAGAAACTAACAAACACATAGGCCCGCGCCCCTGGGCGCTTCCCAGCGCAGGCCCACACGACCCCGCCAGACCATAGGCAGAGCAGCCCCATTAACGCGTAGGAAATGAAGAATACCAAAACCTCTCGATACCCGATCCGATCCAGGGAACGGGTCACCTCAATGGTTCGATGCCCGCGGGCAAAGGTAAGGGTTGCACTGCTCGAGTGGGTCGCCTTTTTTTGAGCCAACTGTCGATTGATAGTGTGAAGCGGATACATCCCAACCCGGGATTGGGATGCCAGTCGCGCCCTGTCAACCGCCACGAGGTGATCAGAGATCTGAAGTCCGAGGCGATCGGTCTGCCAATGGGGCAATGACACCACAGAGAAATAACCAAAGGCATCGGTAAACAGCTGTGCAGTGGGGGTCTTAACCGTGGTGATGGCCGCTGTCAGACAGATAATGGCGATCACCCCGGCTGTGCTGACCACAGTCGGCAGCAGGTACCGATTGCCGGTTGGTTTATCGAGACCCATGATGCAGCAGCAGGGTCCCAGCCCGAAGTTCAGTCGCCAGAGCGACCCCCCCAAAGGCGTCGAGCCACGGCTCACCAATGATGCGCGAACTGCTGAGCGCCTTTTTGTAGGTGATCAGCCATTGGATCCAATCATTGAGTTCAAGGGAGTTGAGTTTTTTTAAAGCCTCGTTCAAAACCAGCAGCCCCGCGCAATAGAGGCTGCCGGCCGAATATCCCAGCGCATCTGAATAGCTCGCACCAAAAAGCCGGGTATCCTCGTCCGCATCCAGGGCATCGTCGAGACATTGCATCCCGAGCAGCGTGAGGTAAAAACACTCGAGGAACCCGGCCACATCTGCGCTCGTTCCAAAGCGCTCGAGCAACATGACCGTTGTCGCGGCGAGCCAGTAAACCTTGTCCGCCACTGATGCGGCATAGGTCGCGCCGGATATGGCACGCGCACGAAGTGCCTCTGATTGCCGCGCCGTGCCATAGACCAACCGCTGGGTCGCGAGTGCAACGATGACTGCCGAGCCAGCAGGATCCCCGGTGGCTTGGGTCAGCGCCTCCTGCCAGGTCCGTGAAAACACCGGGAGCAGGCAGCTGACCTCAGCAGCATCTGAGATGTGACCATCGGCCAGCCTGTCGTAGAGCAGGCCAAAGAATCCAGCACAATGGTGGGCATAACAAAATCTCTGCAGGATCTCTGGCGCCACTCCATCGCCAATGATGTCTAAAACAAACCGGGGCATGTCGTACATCAGCGGCTGGACCGTAAAGGCCTCCCAGCCGGCCGCGGGATCGCTGGAGAGGCCGAGTTTGTAGGGCAGCGACAAAGCCCGTTCCCGCAGCGGCGCGCTCAGCTGGGCGAGCAGTGCCTGGTATGATGGTGCGGTTGGATGCACGCCCTGTGCACTACCAGGCACCTACCGTCCCAGGTACTGTGGGTCCGTGATACGGCGCGATGTTGATAAACACCTCATCCTTTTTAAAGAGGCAGTAGAGCGCCTCCAGGACCACTGGTCTGTTGATCGCAACGACGACTTGTTCCTGCATGTTTGCCCGAGCGACCGGATCGTGGATGATCTGGTCCAACCGCTCGCAGAGAAAACTTTGGATCCTTACGACGTCTTGCTCCGTGAAGACGGGATCCGGCGTGTTCGGATACAAGGATACAATTTCCCGGTGAAGGTCTTTTACAGCAGACACTTCCCCGTTTTGCTCGAGGTCATCTGACAGGATTCTGTAGATCACCCGAAACGCACGCATTTCTATTTCTTCGCTGAACCCTTTTTCCCCCTGAATACCCCCCATGACGCCTCCTTTTTTTTGCGATTTGAAACCGTTGGTCGCCAACGCCCTTTTTGAATCGGAGTTAAGTAAACCATATTTTCCAACCCGGGCAAGGCACGTTCAAAAAACAAATCCCGAATGCGTATCCACGCCCTATTGCTGCCGATGTGAAGGTGGACAGATCCGTCCATTCCCAGGTGTTTCAATGGACGTTTTTGACCAGCCCTAACCCGACGGGCACGAGCGTCTGAGCGTTGCATCAACACCACAGGATTGGTGCGATTTTTGAATATGTAGCCCCACCGCGATCTCGACCTATCGACTTGCAACGTCGGGAGTTCGGTCGTGAAATCCCGCTCGAGGTAAGGGGGGGCTCGAGCGGGATGCTTTCACCAACCATCCCCTGGGAACCCATTTTTGGAGGAGGAGAGAGAACATGTCTGGAATGATCAACACACTTGAACAGCTTTGGCAGGCAGCCATCGGGTACCAAAAAGAAAAGGTCTTTGACTCCACCGCCATGTACGAAATCAATCAGCGAATGTCGGCCAGGCTGGGGTACGACGACATGGCAAATGTGTTCAGCGGGGTTTATGCGGACACCTACTGGGTCGATACGTACATGGATCCATCCATCTTGGCCAAACACATGGTCCAGGGTATCGGCATCGACCTGTCACTGGCAACGCAATACGCAAATGCGGCGATGTCCCTGTGGCGGGGCATGTTGACCCGGAAGAATTTCGGAGATCAGGGACAGATTCCATGTAACGGCACCACGACGAACTGCCCGGATATTGTCTGCAATCAAGACACGCCCCTGCCTTCCACCGACCAGTTGATCAAAAACTGGAACACTGAATTTTGGAAGATCCCCCAGGACAGCAAAAATTATGTCTACACGCGCTGTCAGAACCTGAACTTTCTCGGGGACATCACCCCGACAGTTGAGATGTTCTACAGCGACGCAGGGTTCAATTCGCCGCCTGAGAGTTGGATCCAGCTATACACGGCAAATGACCCGGCCAACCCCCAGGGCCAGATCAATCTTATCGGAGGTAAGCCCGGTCCAATGGCTGAGGGCGTTCGCGGTGCAAGTGAAGCCTTTATGTTCGAGCCCAAATCAACCCGCCATTTTTGCCTGATAGCCACGGTCTCATCGGAGTTTTTCAAGAAAAATGATCCTCTCAAGCATCACTCGAATTGGAACTCTGCGACCTGGTTGACACACAACGGCGCAGCTGCTTGGCACAATGTGGATCCCCAGCGCAACACCGATATGGTGTTAAAATTCTACAACCAGGACGCCACGCCTGAGCACTTTGCGTTCAAGGCATATTGCCGCAACGTGCCTGACGGCACCGTGGTTTCCCTTGGGTCTAAAGATAAAAACGGCGTGAGTTTTCAGAGCGGACCTGTGAAAATCAGCCGCCCGTTCCAAACCGTGGGGGCGCAGGCGATGATTCCGCCTCACTTCAAAGGCGACCTAAACGTTCGCATAGAAGGTCCAAAAGACAAACTCCTGCCGCCTCAAGCCTCTGTGGAAGTGCAAATGTTGTGGATATTGCCAAGCGGCCACAAGAGCTATCATCCTGCTGCAAATATGCTAAAAGTTGTAAGTGCGTCAAACGTCGGTCAAAATATCGAAGTGCCCATGGGCAGCTTTACGTTTGTGGGAGCTGCCAAGCCCTAGTTAGTGCCCTTCCCAAAATACCTATTTTCAACCTTATCTTGTAGCCGTGGGGGACCGATCAAATTCCATATATTTTGCTTTACAGTTATATATTTCATACAAGATTAAATAGCATCGCTGAGAGCTATTGGAAGAATAGGGATTATCGTAACCGAACCG
>JAAUYD010092485.1_pt1 | contig 23097 bp, 17 predicted proteins | sample 7278101 | NCBI WGS metagenome assembly JAAUYD01 (sample SAMN14350128, study PRJNA611818) | marine sediment metagenome | isolation source: surface marine sediment (0.6m) | place: French Polynesia: Moorea | collected 2018-08
AATGGATTCTGCCAAAAATAAATGCGCCTTTATAGATGCTGAAGCAAACCATTTATCGCCAAAATATTTTTTAACTCCAACACGTTCATAATATCGGGTTTCATTGTCATATGGATAGTATACATAGTACCCCACTTGGGTCAAGATCGAAAAATTATTGACATCTAATTCATGGCCAATGAGTAGACTTATACGCTTGTAATCGGCATCTCCACTTTCGCCTTTTTCGGGAAACGCAATGGCATTGAATTTAATGAGCTCTTTAAGATAATTCGAAAAGAAAATTTCGCTACCAACTTGTAAAATGCTTTTACTGTTGATGCGCTTGTCGGCATAGATGGTACCTACATAATATGGAAATTGTTTACCACCAATATTGGAAGAGCTGTTTACTCCACCGCTAAACTGTAAATTAATTTTGATGGGTTCCTTTTCGATAATTTCTTCGTCCTCTTTTGGCACTTCTGAATAATCAATCGGACTCTGATGATCAAAATTATAACTCAGTCCTGTATTAAATGAAAACAGGTTTAAGCCCGTGTTCGGTGACTTTATGGAGCCATTGGAGTAATGATTCAGTAATATTCCGGCATTTGCATCGATGCTTGGAGTAATTTTTCTTCTATAATTAAATCCAATGGTTGTGTTGGCCAAAAGATGTGAACCAAAAGAAATATTCTTATTGTTGGTTTCGAAGTCAAAAGGGTTGGTATTATAGGCAATACCTTGCCCTAGTCGTAAATAAAATATATTCTTCTTTGATTTCTTTCCGAAATAAAACGTGTAGTTGATGTTCAATGCATATGCTTCCCCTAAAATAGAATTTTGAAAATCATGATAAATAAACGAAAAGCCGTATTCGGGATAATTATAGCGCCGCATGGCCGCGGTATTCTCACTTTTTTTATTCCAGTTCAGGATGAATCCTCGCGGAAAAGAAACAGCCAAATGCGAAATTTTGTCTTTATGCTTGATAACATTACCGTAAAAGTAATCGAGTTGCAACGAAAAATGATTATTTTTTTCATGCTGAGCAAATCCGACAAAACAAAAAGATAAGAGGAGTACAAAAAGATTATTTTTTATACGATCCATATCCTATTAAAAATCAAAATACCAGTTGAATAAGTCTGTTTTTAGTCCTACCGTAAACCAGGTAGTGTTTTCCTCGCGAAAATTAGTGCTTTGAGTTGCTGGATCGAAATTTCTAAGTGTTACCCCGGCAAAGAACCGTAAATTCGTCGATGGATTTACAATGTAACCGGCTTGCAAATCTCCAATAAGTATATTTGTTTCATTACCTTGTAATAATTCTACGCCGGTATCACCGGTGCGGTTGTTATTGGAGGCATAAATATCACCACCGAAGCTGGTCGGATTGTTTTCGAAATCAAATCCTTTTTTACCTACGACTAATTTCGCATTGCCGAACCAACGGTCTTTTCTGTATTGGGCAATTCCTACAAGCTCCCAGAAATTACTACCCCATAAATGACCCACAGGCTGGTTAAAATGTGCATAATTAAGGGTGCTGTCATCAAAATGGCTAAAAGTGTAAGGACGTGCCAGGTTAAATTCACCTTGTAGAAATAGGTTATTGACTTTAAAGGCATTGTAATATTTTCCTCCAATCTGAACAGCAAATTTATTGCCCCAATATCCATCGCCGTCAAAAAAACGGCCTACAGTTAATTCATCAAGAACAAATTGTGAGTACAAGGCAACATTATTTGATACTTTATATTTGGCATTTAATCCAATAATGGCATTGCCGCTTTCAGAACCACGTGTAAATTCTGCAGCACGATAAAAAATTATAGGATTGAAAAAACTTACATCAAATCCGTCTCTGGCCCGATTATCTGTGATTACCGCTTCAAATAGTCCTAGGTTGAGTCGCTTATTAACGTTCCAGCTCAAGTGATGTACAGCAACATATTTTCGAAAGTTGGTGTTATTAAGGCTTACATCCCTTCTTACATCATCCATCCACATCCACAAGTTGGTGTATTTTATTTTCCAGAATTTGGTGCTGACCTTTAAGAATGGATACGGTGAAGCAACATCTGAAACCATAAAAGAGCGGTAACCATCACCTATGAAATTTTTACCATTACCGAATTGAAAATTAAAGGTTTCATTTGGTGAATATGATAGATAGGCTTCTGCCACTGGATAATCGAAGCCATTGTCTTTAAATCCTTTTCCTTTACCTCTTCCTGGCACTGTTCCAGCTGCTCCTAACGGAGGGCTGCTTCTGGCAAAGCGATTTACATAATTAGCAAAACGGCCTTGGCTTTCATAAAAAAAAGTCGAAAAACTCAATTGTTTACCGATGCCACCTTGGATATGAATTGAGCGGGTATTGTTATAAGTATTGTCAATGGCGTCAGAATTGTCCTTGCCTACCTGAAGATCGGCGCCTGGATTTATTGTAAACCAAAAGTTTTCTTCTTCCACCAGAAACATGTGTTCATTCCACCACTTTCGCCCGAACCAAGAGCTTTTATCCTTAAACAGGGGTTGTTTTAATTTGTCTAGATTCACAAAGTCTTTGGTTTCTGAATATATAAAAGGCTTGGAAGTCGTATGTGAATTTTCTGCTTTGTGATAGTAAAATTCCAGTTCATTATAGGTGCTGAACGTAAAAGGAATATTTAAATGACTTTTATGCTCAGGGAATAATGAACCCTTGGTGTCAGTTTGAGAAATACAAAAATTAAAAGCTAAGATGGTAAGAATTGATACAAGGAATTTTCTCATTAAAAGGATCTTAATTTCTGGTAAAAATAGGATTATAATTTAGTCACATTATTGTTTTCAAGCTTGTATTTTTCATTACTCTCAGGGCAGATTGCTATTCCCTGGTCATCAAAATGGAGACGATGACCATATTCACTGATCCAACCGATTTGTTTTGATGGATTGCCGACTACCAGGGCATAGGCGGGAATCTCTTTGGTGACAACCGCACCTGCACCGATAAAGGCATATTCACCAATATCGTTTCCGCAGACTATTGTGGCATTGGCACCAATACTCGCTCCTTTTTTTACCACAGTTTTCATATATTCATTTCTGCGATTTACGGCGCTGCGAGGATTAATAACATTGGTAAACACCATAGACGGCCCCAGAAAAACATCATCTTCGCAAATCACGCCGGTATAAATTGAAACATTATTCTGAACCTTGACATTATTACCTAAAATGACATCGGGAGAAACCACTACATTTTGGCCGATATTACATTTGTTGCCTATAATACATTTTGGCATGATATGGCTAAAATGCCATATTTTAGTGCCTTCACCGATAATGCAGCCATCATCAACGACTGCAGTTTCGTGCGCAAAGTAGGGTGTATCCATAGCTTTTAATATGAGTTTTTGGTCTGGCCACCGTCTGCAATCTCTTTTGCAGATGATGCACCTATTCTTAAAACGCCTAAGTTAATCATTTTTACTGCATCGTGATATGATTTGATTCCACCTGCTGCTTTTACCGGTAATGGGGAGGCATACTCAAGCATAAGTCGAATGGTTTCTAAAGTTGCCCCATTAGGTTTGTTGTCCATAGTTTTAAAGAAGCCTGTTGATGATTTTACGAAAATGGTTTTAGCATTTTCATTTCCGAAATTTGTCAGTGCCGTTTCTTTTATTAAACGACAAATATTCTTAATTTGATCATTGGTCAACGCTGCGACCTCAATAATCCATTTGATAGTTTTATGATGGTCTAAGGCTAAACGGGTTAATTTTATAATCTCCTGTTTTACTAATTCAAGATCTCCTTTAATAAAAGCCTTATAATTGATAACGATATCTAATTCATCTACGCCATCGCTAATAGCCTTTTCAGCTTCCGATAATTTCATAACCAAAGGATGGGTACCTTCATGAAAACCGATAACTGTGCCAATCAATACATCGCTTTCACTATTCGATATGTGTTGTTTTGCGAGGCTTACATATTGTGGACGTATCATAACTGACTTAAAACGATTCTTTATCGCTTCACTAATTAGCGCTCTCACTTTATTCAGCGTTTCGTGTTCAGAAATCTGGGCTTGTTCTGAAGTTTTTAAGTAGGTCGAATCTAAATATTGATGAATGTTCACAAAGCAAATTTGTACCACGAAAGTACAAATTTTTGGTATAAAAAATCCCGACCAAGTGGTCGGGATTTGAATTGTATCGAAACTAAAATTATTCTACTAATAAGGTAACTGGTAATGTATATTTTACACCAACAGGTCTTCCTCGTTGCTTACCGGGAACCATTTTTGGTAATAGCTTTACAACACGTACAGCTTCTTTTTCAAGTCTTGCATGAGGTCCACGTGCTCTTACATCTGTAATAGCACCAGTTTTACTGATCTTAAACTGAACGTATACTCTCTTTTTACCTGGATCTAATCCTAGATCACCTGCGAGACCAGTATTATATTTTCTATTGACGTGCTTTTTAATTTTTTCTTGCAAACATGCTTTCTTTTGAGCCTTGGTTCCCTTACATCCGGGAAACACAGGGGCATCTTCAATAATGGCAAATGGAACGTCTTCCACAACTTCTTCCTCTTCAACTGCTTCTTCAATCTCTTCAATCTCTATAACCTCATCTTCATCGGTCTCAGTTGATTCCAATACCGTTTCTTCCACTTCTTTTTCATCTTCTACTACTTCTATCTTTTCTGGAGCCGGTGGAGGCGGCGGAGGTGGTTTGATTTGCTCTATACGTTCTGTAATTGGAATTTCTTCCTCAATTTCTTCTTCGCCTGTTATGTTGGCAAGATCAGAAAGACTTCTATCAAAAGTTTTATATTCTACACCCAGGTAAATAACAAGCAATGCCAGGGCTAAACCAAGTTGTAAGAACAATTTGCTGTAGTTTTCCAGATTTGCTTTCGGATTTTTTTTAAGTTCCATCAGAAAAGAGATTTATTTGTTTGCTAATTTAATAAATAAAAAAATATGCGCAACTATTTTAACATAGAATTCAACCAGGTTCGAATCTGGTCAAATGAGATAGCTGCTAGTATTATCCCCAGAGTGTTGGCCAATATATCATTGAGATCGGCTTTTCTGTAGGTTGTCAATCCTTCTTGTAAAGCCTCAAGAATTATGCCGAAAATCGTTATAAAAATAACCAATAACAATTTGTGCTTTAAGCTGGTAAAACGTTTTCGGGTAGCAAACAACCAGCTAAAACTTAAGAAGAGATAAGCAACGCTATGTGCAAGCTTATCTGAATTTTTAACTTTAATAATAGTAACGCCTACGCTGGAAAAAGAGGCCAGGCTTAAAATAACGATTAAAATAGTAAGGCCAATAGCAATGCCATAGGCATTATGCTCCAACCAGCTCTTTATACGCTTCAGCATCTAATAGTGACTCAATTTGACCTGTATCTTCGATCTTTACTTTAATCATCCAACCATCACCATACGGATCTTTATTTACACTTTCGGGGCTGTCTTCTAAAGCTTCATTGAATTCAATAACTTCTCCTGTTAAAGGCATAAATAGGTCAGATACAGTTTTTACGGCTTCAACTGAGCCAAAAACTTCATCTTTTTCTACGGTATCATCTAAAGTATCGACATCGATGTAGACTATATCACCCAATTCACTTTGTGCAAAGTCTGTGATACCGATTGTAGCTGTATCTCCATCGATTTTAACCCATTCATGGTCTTTGGTATATTTTAGATCAGAAGGAATATTCATTTTAATTGTTTTTAGTGTTGCGAATTTAACTTTTTTGGATCAATTTCCAATAGTGTAGCGCAAACTAATTCCCGTATTGATAGAATTTCTTGGGAAGGTATTTGAAATCAGGAACCTTGAAGAATTCTGATCGTAAAAGAAGGATGCTAATAAGCTTTGATTCAAGGCCCAATCAGCGTTAAATTTAATAGATAATAATCGCTGACCGCCGGTAACCTGGTTATTGTCAATATCGATGGATCGTATGACCGTAGAGTTGTCTCGAATACCAATATCTGCATTGAGATTTATATCCCCTTTAAAGTTTGTAGTGGTCTGGCCGGTTTTGATCTTGAGTTTTACATCTTTAAACCGATAGCCCAGGCCAAAAATATATTCTTTACCACGTATTTCGGTAATGGTATTATTGTTTAGGTTCAGATTTAGAGACTTGTCACGGCGTACTTCTGCCCTGAGCGAGAAATTATTGCGCATTTTCATGTCCACACGAACAAGCGGATTGAATTCCTCAACCAAATTAATACCATTAAATAATTTCTCAGGTTGGTAATTTCCGTTTATATCAGGATTGGACGTCGGGTTTTCCGGATTGAAAAGCAAATTATTTGTGAATCCAATAATCTGATAACTGGAGTTGTATCTATGATCAATATTAAAACTTCTAAAGTGTTTTTTGAACCAGGCAAACTGCATGAATCCTTTATAATTAATACGCCAGTTGGGAATTGGAATATTTCTGAAAGCACCTAGTTTTACCTTTGATGCATTTTGGCCCGAATACGCAGCTAAGAAGGCGGGCAATAGTACTTCAGGGCTATTTTCGCCATAACCATCGAGATTCGCTTGACCTGCTCTTCGAGCCAACCGCTGCTGAATAATAGCTCGATTCTCTTTGAATTTTTCAAAGGTGGCATCACCATCACCATCGAACGCGTTTGGCAACATAAAATAACTAATAATGAAATTACCCGATTCGTTCAGTGGAGATCCATTAAGTTTTAGCACGCCTAAAGAATCCACCGGATCAAGCAACTGTGATTGGTTTCTGGTAAATACCCGATTCGCGGAGAGTTCAATATTAAAATTCTTAAAAGGTTTTACATCAGCATTGATATCTAACTTTCTGAAATGGGTATTGCTATAGGTTCTACTAAATCCAGCACTATCTACATCTCTAGTTACTAACCAATTATTTGCAAGTGCCAGGTCTCTGATATCTCGTTGACTTCCAAAGACAAAACCTAGCGTAGGGGCGAAACCAGCACTCGTATTATCCCTCCCTAGAAAGCCAATTTCCGGTGAATAGCCCGGTAATATGGTACCGTTGTTTTCTGTGTAAGATACACGTATGTTTTTCACAGAAGTCACTACATCGACCAGGCCTTGCACAACTTTTTGCCCGGTAGACCAGTTCTTTTTATTAATACGCCCTCTCTGCGTTGTTCTGTTACTAGAAATTGAGGGCGTTGTAGGTTTGTCGTTGGTTTTTTTCTTAGCAGATTTCGGTTGACGTTTTTTCTTAACCGCTAAATCCTGAATGCCTGTTTTTTTGTAGAACTTGGTCATGTTAAGATTCGCGGTCAATGAATGCGTATTCGCATTTTGTATGGTATTACCTACGTCATCTATAAAACTTTCTGCCGGCGCCTGCCAATCATAATCAGCGGTATAGCGATAGGTGGCATCTACAAAATCAAAAATGGGTATTTTATTGATGGGTATTTTATAGTTAGCGTCTAAGGTTTGATGGTAATTATTGGGCCTGTCAATCTTAAAGAAGTCAGTGAACAATGTCGTTTCTCGATCAGCACTTTCTATATCGTAAATATAATTGTTAGTCGCTCTAAACGTGAACTGTAATGACCGGGTCAAGTTATAGGCGATATTATAATCCCAATCAAAGAAGAATCTTCGCTGAATTAATTCTGGCAATTCAATATCTCTCAACGCCTCACTTAACGATCTTGATTTTTGTTCATTGAAGCTACGTATAATATTGGAGTTTACTGATATTGAAGACGGTAATAGGTTAATATTAAGGTCACTCAAAAATTTTAAATAGCGGCCTTTTTTCAGAAATTTCCAATTTTTTAAAGGTTCTAAGGTGAAGGGTTTAAAGCTGTAGTTATATGTTGCACCAGCTCGTACGTTTTGATCTAACGCTTTTTCAATATTGTAATCTCTATGATAGGTTTCATTAAATGAATAAGATGCTGAGAAATTCTCTATATCATAGAATCTCTGCTTCTTTTCAGGGTCAGTTCTTTCTTTTCGCACGTTGATCAGGTTGATGCTCCGTCGCTTGGTATAATCCCTTGAATTTTCACTATTGGCATTCGATTCTTGAGAAACTTCAAAGAGTACATCTTGAAATTGTGGGTCCCATCTGGGGTCTCTGAATTCTTCTGAAATACTATAGTTTAAAGGAATTTTAATCCCAGATTTTTTGGGCAAGAGCTGGCCTAAGTTGACATTGGTAACAATGTCATATTGCTTGACATCTTCCTGGCTGCGTTCATTGGGTCGTTGGTCGATGGAGCCCCATCCTTGTGAATGGGCTCTACCCGCCATGGAAATATCGGCAAAATCAGCAAAATTCGCATCGGCATTCACCACAGTCGCCCATCCACCTTCGTTATCGAAGTCAGAAACACGTAATTCATTGAACCATAACTCAGCAGTTTTAGGATTAAGAGCATCGTTTCGAACCCCTATCATAATGGTTCTGATATTCGATAAGTTTGGAGAGCCTTTTACACGAATTCTTGCATTAGGATCTGTCGCCAGGCTGGGAAAGATTTCATTTGGCGGAAAACTACTGGATTGGCGCTCTAGTTTTAATTGGCCTAGTTGACGTAATTGTGTATCAAGATCATTTTTCCAAATACTATCTGCAGAAGCTTCCCCTGTTTTAGTAATCCTAAGGGGAATCTCCAACTGGTAAAAATTATCATTTGTATCACTACCAAGCCTTAAGATAGCCGTTAGTTCTCCATCATCGGTTTCAGGAAGCCCGGGAACACTGGCCGCATGCACATACATTCTTAAATTCTTGAACATTCGCATATCGAACTGTGTATTTTTGAAAACCGTACGTGTTTCTCCGGGAGGTAAATTGTTTACTTTTACTAATAGTGATTGTTCATTTTGTTCTTGAACAGTGGTGCTTCCTTGAAGGCGTTCTCTGCGCACCCCTGGTGGTAATACATATGGAAAAGGTTGTTTATCTTCATTTTCCTGGATGTTGACCACACCTACTTCAAAATCCTGATCTTGGGCCGGGGTGAGTTCAACCGGTGGATCTAAAGGATTGTTGTCATTGATGGTGAATAAATACCTTCGCCAGTCACCTCGTATCAATTCTAATTCTCCAAAGCGAAGAACGACTGGCACCTTAAATTTGGTAAGGTACATACGAATGAATCGAATGGCATTAAATCCGCTAATGCCTCCAACGGGTGTTCCTGTGGTTATTGGAATTCTAAACTGATACCATTTAGCTATTTGCGTTTGCCCATTCGCCAGGGTGATCTGTTCTTCTTTTTGATCAACAATATAATTCGGATTATCGGGTGTGGAAGGGCGATCAATGTCTAAATCATTCGGAAATAAGGAGACCTTATATTCATAATAGCTCTCAATATCGCTCATGGTCTGGTCTTGGTTGATATCCTCGATATCAGGGAAGGAAGTGGCCGATGTTGGGAATGACTCTGTTGAATTATTAATCGTAGGTGAGTTGCCCTGTGTTTTGTTAAAACGCTTGTAGCGCTGTAATATCCCGGCATCGGCGGCATCTAACGCGCCGCCTCGAAAGAATTGAAAATCATCGTTAGAAGGATCTTCTCCAAAAGCAGTCGAGAATTTAGTTGCTTCTTCTGTATTGTTCCTTCCATCCAAACCAACATCCTGATTTGGACGCTCTGCGTCTTCTTCCGTAAAGGCATAAATTAATGATTGGTTGATTGGGATAAACGAATAAAATTCGTCGGTTACATTTTCACCGTCAATCTTAATGCCATCACCAGGAAGTCCGTTTTCATACATTCGCCTGTTATCATCTAAAATATCTTCAGATACATTTCCCAAGTTGAAGTATAATTCGCCTCCAAAATCAGCCGGGTTCACATTTACGGGCCCTCCTTCTTCAGGAGTAATAGAATAATTTGTATACGGATCCAACAACCAAAATTGTATGTACTCGATATTTGCCTGTTGAAAATCTGTAGTAGTTAATGAGCGCATGATACCCGCCCATTTATCTTCCGGATTACTGTCATAATTGTTATTTGCCAATGTGGCCTGCTCATTAAAGTTGTAGCTTCCTCGTTCTTGAGGATAATATGCCAGATCAAAGGTATTAACAATGTTGGTCTGCGTCACGTCGAGTTGCAATTGCGGAAATAATTCTTCAAAATTCACGCGGCGCACCTCGGCACGTGACAATTCATTATCATCGATGTTTGAAGGTCTTAATTGTGAACCGTAAAATAATCTATCAATGGTATACCAGGCTAGCTGTGACCTTTCGGCACCTACTTGTAACTTATCTCTTTGATTAAGATCTGGTGGATCAACTCCGTTATCGTATAACTCTTGTGGTACCGTAGCATCCCTAAAATTTAAGGGATCCCCGATTGGTACTTCATTCAGTGGCGTACTTGCTAAAAACCATTGCCGGGGTGAACTAATATCTAATGGTATCTGCGAACCTTCAAAATCGTCTACATATGAGGCGGCTTCACCGTTAAGATCGATACCTTTTGGTGAACCCGGAAATAAATAGGCGGCTTCTGCTCTTATTGAAAAATTGGATTCGACATCAGTATCAATGTTCGGTAATTTATTTACCCATTTTGTAAAGGCAGGTACTTCTGTCTGATAATTGAGGTTAAAACCTAGCATCGTGTTATTCACGGGCTCAGCACCAAACTGTGGTTTTTGTGTAAATGGACGCTCGTTAAGATTAATGACCGTACCACCGATGGCAAAGTTCTCATCAAAAATATGCTGAATATCGAGGCCCATAAAACGTCTTCGCTGTTGATTGAAGCCGGTATTATTCTCTACAGATACATTTATTGGGGCATTGGAAGCGATTAAGTTGGGATTAATAACTTGTACACTTCCGATTTGATAATCTACAACGTAATCAACACCTTCGACCAATTCCCTACCTCCGGAGGTCACTGTTACCGAGCCACGCGAAACGTTAAATGCACCCAATGGAATACCACTTCTTGATTCAGACTTAAAGTATCCTTTTAAGAAGTATTTATCCTTGTTTTGAAATCCTGTTTGGGCCTGAACCCTTGTTTGTTCGTAGAGTTCATCGAAAACAAATCTATCATCTGCAGGATTTGTCAGTATTTTACCTAATTCTCCCGAATTTAATGAAGCGGGTTGTGGAGGTTCTTCCTTTCCGCCGAAGGGCTCTACCGTAGGAAAAATTACATAGCCATTCTGAGAATCTATCGTAATGCCCTCAATATAATCAAAGTAACCATCACCGCCAACTACAGGTGCATTTGTACCATCTAAAACATCAAATCGTAAAAGGTTCAATAATGGCTTTTCACTAACTGCTTCCGTGCCAATTATGGTTTGTGCATTTTGCAGGAAATTAATGGGTACACCGGTTTCATCATCCTGATAGAGTACTTCTAAACGAAAACCATCTTGTTGCAATTGAAAAGCACCGGGTAAGGCATATACGTTTTTCATCATCAAGTCAAACAAAGGAAGTTCAGCATTCAGAATTTCACTCCGCAGTAATTTAACGACGAGATTATCGGGTGCCGTTACGCCATCTCCGCTCAATTCACCCACCCGAAACACTGAAGGATTATCCGGATTGTCGGGGTTGGGGCGACTGGTATCTGTGTATTCATAAGCAACAGCAAGAATGTCACTGTCGGCCAACTGCCTGTTTAGCGTAATGTATCCTAGTTGTGGGTTTAACGAAAAGTCGATATCTAAGGTCAATTTACGGGCATTTTCTAAAATCGAGTATCCTGAACCTTGCTGCAGGTTAAACAGGGCCAATTCACTGTCAACACTTGAAATGTTCCTGATGCCTCCACCGGCAATTAGAAGTCCGTCAAGTGTGTTGGCACCATTCCTGGGTCCGGGGTTAGTTCCTGGACTTTCCAGTATATTATTGCCTGGTGTAAATTTGTTCGGGTCGGTTTCACCCAAATCAGCTAAAGCAACGATATTACGCACATCTTCGGTGGTATTGTTTCTATTCGTAATCCAGACTTCTATTCTAGTGATATATTTAGAGCTTTTTATAAGCGGCAAGTCTGCTAGGGAAGTATTATAATCATCCCTGAACTGTTGCGCCAAAAAGAAGTGTCTGTTCTCATCGTAATCACTTGCACGTAGTTCGAATTCGTTAATGGTGGCTCCTCCCTGTGCCTGTACAGAACGCGTTTGCGAGCGCTGCTGTGAAAAGACACCGGTGATTGTAGTTTTGCCGAATTGCAACTCGGTCTTTACACCAAATAAATTCTGGGCACCTGAAATCAATGAACTTTGTATGGGCATGCTTACGTTACCCACTTCAATTTTACGGATGATATCGTCTTCGGTCGGTGTATATTCTAGCTTGATCTGATTCTGAAAGTTAAAAGTAGATTGTGTGTCAAAAGCAGCATTCACTCGTAAGCGCTTTCCAATTTTGGCATTTAAACTGGCACTTATTTCCTGGTCAAAATCAAATGTGGTGCTGGCCCTGTTGCGTTCCGACAATTGTGGATTTTCAACCTTTTGATATAATACGCCCATTTTTACCAGTACTGACCCTTGCGGGTTGACTTCTATTTCATTTCCACCAAAGATGTTTTCAAAAAATTCTGAACGGACATAGTATTTTGGTAGTAAATTCTTTTGAGCTTCGTCTTTATTTTTTTGGGAACTGAATGCGGTTGATTTTTCTTTAAAATATTCTGCTATATCTCTTTGTAAGCGATACTTTTTATATTCTTCCTTGGTCATATAAAACGGATGCTCGATGTAATAATTTCCAATCTTTTCCAGAAAAATATATTGTTCACGAGTAGGGTCGTAGACTACCTCCATTTGTCGAAGTTCGTTCAGGAATAAACTTCCTTTCTGTGCTGCGCTAAATGGATAACGAAGCCCGGGCCTTATAGTATCTACTCTAGTGGTATCTATTCTTTGTTGAACTGCTTTTGTAGAATCGGCTTTTTTGGGAGCCGAAGGAGTCACTTGCGCTTCAAGGGTTGCCACTGGAACGAACAACACAAAACACACAAACGAAAGATATATTTTAGCAGTGTTAATTTTCAAAAGAATTACAAGTTTTTAAGTGCTTGTTTAATGATCTCTTCAAGACTTATACTTGGTGCTTCTTGAATAATCTTTTGTACCAGCTTATCGACCTGTCTGCGAGAGAATCCAAGAACCTCTAATGCAGATAACGCTTCTTCCTTTAAGGTATTGTCAGTTTTAACAGCATCTTCTGAAAGTTCGTAGGTTTTTAAAATTTTGTCTTTAAGGTCAACAATGACGCGCTGGGCAGTTTTTGCCCCAATACCTTTTACAGATTGGATAACCAAGACATCTTCAGAAGCAATGGCTTGCTGAATTTGATCTGAAGTCATTGATGATAACATCGTTCTGGCGGTACTAGGTCCAACTCCTGAAACCGATGTTAGCAGTCTAAAGATTTCACGCTCCGTTTTATCGGCAAAACCAAATAAAGTATGGGCATCTTCGCGAATTGATAAGTGGGTGTACAGCTTTACAGCCTCACTATCTGGAATCTTGGAATAGGTGTTTAGCGAAATGTTTAAAAAGTAGCCAACTCCGTTACATTCAACGATGGCATATGTAGGGTTCTTTTCAACTAACTTTCCTCGTAAATGAGTGATCATCCATCATAAATTTAATCGCCAAAGCTACATAATTTTTGTATTTAACAATCCCTGTAGTTTTTAGCGTGACTTAGAAGTAGTTTTATGTCATAGAAATAAATTGAAAATTGAACCTGATTACAAATAAACAAATTTTAATTAAAACTTGGCTTTTTCTTGTGCATCAATTACCGCTACAGCGGTCATATTAATCATTTCATCAACGCTGGCACCTAATTGCAAAATGTGTGCTGGTTTTTTTAATCCCATAATAATGGGGCCAATAGATTCAGCATCATACAATTCTTTCATCATCTTGTAAGTGATATTCGCTGAATCTAAATTTGGAAAAATTAGTACGTTCACTTTTTTATTCACAAGTTTAGAAAAAGGAAATTCTTTTTTTAGAAGTTCCGGGTTTAGTGCAAAGTCAGCTTGAATTTCACCATCGATAACTACATTCGGAAAGTCGACATGAATATTCTTAATTGCCTTAGAAATTTTCTTAGCATTTTCGTCTGTTGAAGAACCGAAATTGGAATAGGAAAGCATAGCAATATTTGGCTTGATATTAAATATCTTGGCTAATGAGGCCGTAAGCTGTGAAATTTTTGTCAACTCTTCGGCATTAGGGTTGACATTGATCGTCGTATCAGCCAGAAACACAGGACCACGTTTGGTCAGCATAAGATTCGCTGCCGCAATTCTCGTCACCCCTTCATTCATACCTACTAATTCCAATATAGGGCGAATAACAGAAGCATAGTTTCGGGTATAACCGGTGATAATGGCATCTGCTTCATTTTCATTGACCATCATAGCACCGAAGTAATTGCGCTGACGCATTAGTTTTTGAGCATCTAGAAGTTTGACACCTTTTCTATGTCTTGCTTTCCAATAACTATTAGCAAAACGATTTCGCCGGGTTTGTTCTTTTGGATCGCGTGGATCTATGATTTCCACATTACCCGTGAAGCCCAATTCGTCCATAAGCTCTTTTATGATCTGCTTGTCACCCAATAGAACGGGCTTTGCTATGCCCTCATCATGTACGAACTGTGCAGCTTTCATAACATCCAGATGATCCGCTTCTGCATAAACAACTCTTTTAGGATTGGCTTTTGCTCTATTGTGAAGTAGTCGTACTACTTTACTCTCATTACCCATGCGCTCCATAAGTTGGTCACGATAGGCATCCCAATTTGTTATAGGTTCAGTAGCAACACCCGAATCTATCGCTGCTTTGGCAATAGCCGGAGGAATCTCATAAATTAGTCTTGGATCAAATGGTTTGGGAATAATATAATCTCTTCCGTAGCTTAGATTTATTTCATCATAAACGATGTTCACCTGTTCAGGTACAGGATGTTTCGCCAGATCAGCCAATGCATGCACTGCTGCCAGTTTCATTTCTTCGTTAATGGCTGTCGCTCTAACATCTAATGCTCCTCTGAAAATAAAAGGAAACCCGAGCACATTATTCACTTGGTTTGGATGGTCAGACCGACCTGTGGCCATAATTATGTCATCGCGCGTTGCAACAGCCAGATCATAAGCAATCTCGGGGTCTGGATTCGCCATCGCAAAAACTATGGGATTCTTCGCCATAGACTTGATCATTTCTGCACTCACGATATTGCCTTGAGACAGGCCTATAAATACATCAGAATTTTTCATAGCTTCTTCTAAGGTGTGAATATTCTTTGAGGTGGCAAATTCAGCCTTAGCGGGGGTTAGCTTGTCTCTATCTTTTCGGATGACCCCTTTGCTATCCAACATCACAATATTTTCGAGTTTAGCCCCCAAATTAATATACATGCGTGTACAAGAAACAGCTGCGGCTCCTGCACCGCTCACAACTATTTGCACTTTGTCGATGTCTTTTTCCGCAATCTCACAGGCATTTTTTAAGGCTGCCGCCGAAATAATTGCAGTGCCATGCTGGTCATCATGCATTACCGGAATATCCAATTCTTCTTTTAACCGGCGTTCGATTTCAAATGCTTCGGGAGCCTTAATATCTTCTAAATTAATTCCACCAAAAGTTGGTGCGATTGCCTTAACGGTTTCAATGAACTTATCTACATCAGTAGCATCAACTTCTATATCGAATACATCAATGTCTGCAAAAATTTTGAAGAGTACCCCTTTTCCTTCCATAACCGGTTTCGATGCTTCAGGACCGATATCGCCCAGGCCAAGAACGGCCGTTCCGTTGGAGATTACCGCAACTAAATTGCCTTTAGACGTATACTTATATACATGTTTTTTATTCTTGGCAATCTCGAGGCATGGTTCGGCGACACCAGGTGAATAGGCCAGAGATAGATCACGTTGGGTGGAATGTTTTTTTGTTGGTAAGACCTGAATTTTTCCGGGTTTAGGCGAACTATGGTAGTTTAAAGCTTCTTGTTTCTGTTTGCTCGTGCTCATAGAAATTAATTAGGATCAGCGTACAAAGGTATAAGGTTTGTGTTAAAAGATAGATTAATCCTTTAAAAATTGAATGTTCCTCTTTAGCCCGCTAAATTTTGTGCGCTTTACAGCTGATTTTTTAAAGATTTTTTTGAACACATCTTCTGTGATATCTTCCCATTCTCTTTTGGTCATTGAAAGGAGGTCAGGATGCGGATTGAACAAGGGTTCATTATGTGGTTTTGAAAAACGGTTCCACGGACAAACATCCTGGCATACATCGCAGCCGAACATCCAGTTATCGAATCTACCTTTGTAGGATGCCGGGAGTTCATTTTTTAATTCAATGGTAAAATAGGAAATACATTTGCTCCCATCTACCACATAAGGCTCAACAATGGCTTGGGTGGGGCAAGCATCTATGCAAGCGGTACAGGTTCCACAATGATCGCTGACAGGAGTATCGTATTCCAGTTCGAGATCGACTATTAATTCCGCAATAAAGTAAAATGATCCAACTTGTTGCGTGAGTAGATTGCTGTGTTTGCCGATCCATCCTAACCCTGATTTGGCTGCCCAGGTTTTGTCTAATACCGGTGCAGAATCTACAAAAGCACGGCCATGAACTTCACCTATTTTATCTTGGATGAGTGCCAGTAATGTTTTGAGCTTGTCCTTGATGACAAAGTGATAATCTGTACCGTAGGCGTACTTAGAGATTTTTGGGGCAGCTAAATCTTGTTGATCTCCAGACGGGTAATAATTGAGTAATAGAGAGATGACAGACTTTGACCCTTCCACTAATTTGGTGGGATCAAGTCGCTTATCAAAATGGTTTTCCATATACTGCATGTCGCCATGCATATTTTGATTTAGCCATTTTTCCAAGCGCGGTGCTTCTTCCTCTAAAAATTCAGCTTTACTGATACCACATGATAAAAATCCGAGGCGCTTTGCTTCGGATTTGATAAGATGAGTATATGTAGCTTTCGAATTCAATTTTATGAAAGCTAAAATACAATTATCTCGCAATTGTTTTATAATTGCTTAGTACTTCAACTAAAGTACTGATAAGAAAAAACCGGGGGGAGATGCCCCGGTTTTATTTTGTACAGAGATTGATTCACTTTACTGAATGACACCATTGGCATCTATTTTCAAGTTCTTCTTACTGGTACCATTTCTCATTTGAACCTTGTAGATCTTCTTCACACTGTTCTCATCATAATCGTAGGAAACCAGGTAAAAATCTTTATGTATTTTGTAATCGGGATATTCTTGTAAGCAAACATCTCTAATAGATTTTGGCAACGATACATTTTTATAGCGTTCAATAGCGCTTAAGATTTTACCATTTTGGTCAAAGGTGGCCATAATAGTTCCGTCGGCACCATCTTTTTTGATGGCATCGAAAACCACCTCATAGGCATCGAATTCACGCTTGAAAACAGGAGACTCTGTAATATCATAACGAGCGGCTCTATTTTCTAAAGCTTTTACAAACTCAGGGGTTTCTTTATCCTGAACTTTCTTTAAATAGTTCAGGTTTAAAGGTCTGATAGTTACATTTTCTAATTTAATTTCTTTAGTTTGGGCTGTTCCAAGACTAAATAGGCCTAGTGAAAGAAGGCAAATAATAAGTTTTTTCATGGTGCTTAGTTTTAAAGATTAATAGTAAGTTTTCGTTACATATTTTCTCATTCAGTTATTTCATCAGCGCTGTTTTTGTGCATTTTGTTACTCAAATGTAGGCAGTAAAGAACCCGTTGACCGTTAAAGAAAAGCTGAAGTTTTGTTAAGCAAACACTAAGGTTTGTTAAGACTTTTCTTAAAGAAGTTAAGGCTTTCCCAAAATGTTAAAAGACTATATGAACCAAGTTTTTAATTTTAACATAATGAGAAAAATTCTTAAAAATGAAAGCTGAAATTTTCAGCTTTCATTTTAGAATGAAGAACAAAATTTGTTTTAAGGCAATATTGGATTCCTGGGTTTGAAAATCCCATCAGGATTTTCTAACTCAATCCAGACATGCAAGGTCCAAAGATTAAATTCTGTATTAATTTCCCAAACATCTGCACTGCCGGTAAATCCTTCCGGTGGAGGCGGCGGATTGTTCATATCTGTAATGGGAATACCGTATTCAACTGCCACAAATCTCAGACCACCATTTTCATCTGGTGAGTAAAGGAGTACTTCAGGCTTTTCCAATTCAAATGTGTTATCCAACAGTGTAGCGTTTAAAAAGTGATGGCCCATTTGAGTTCTATAGCCTGTGACATCTACGTCATAGCCATTTGCCTTAGCGGTATCAAAATCCTTATATTCAGTCATTGCAGTCTGTAATTGTTCAATCTCTAGCTCTAATTGTGTTTTAGGTAGTTCATCATCGTCTGAGCAACCTACGATGCTGATTGCTACAAGAAGTAGCAGTAATTTAAAATTTTTCATAGTGGTGTTTTTTATTTATCAACTAATTTTGCTGTTTCTGGACTAATAGTACTTGACACCTCTGTAATAGAATTTACAGGAAAGCCTCCTAACCTGGCATGTTCTTTAATTAGCTCTTTGTTTTTTGCTTTGTAAATGCAATAAACTTTATTATCTACTATATAGCTCTGCAGCCATTGTATGTTCACGTGCTTCATTTCTTTGAGCACGGCGCATCATTTTTGGGAAATGCCTTGTAATTGTTCTTGGCTAAATTGTCCTGCGTTTGGTATGTCACGTTCAATTAAATATGTTTTCATAATAGGTCTGTTTTTTGAATTAATGGAGTCAGTTTTTTCTTGAGCGTTCAAACTCATAGCAATAAAAAGTATTGACAATAGTACCAGCGATGGAGTCTTCATGGATTTTAATTTAAAAGTTATACCACAAAGCTATTTTATGCTCAGGACAAGCGCTTGTTTATTTAAGTCAATAATTAGAAGAAAAAGATCTTTTTAAACCATCTCTTTAAGATAGGTCAATGGCTGTATATCAAAACGTTTTTGAAAACATTTGGTGAAATAAGAAGGACTATTAAAACCACAGTCAAACATCGTCTGAGAAATATTACGTCCTGTCCTAAGTAGATCAAGTGATTTTAAAAGACGGTATTCCCGAAGTAGTGAATTAGGAGAAAATCTTGTTAAAGAAGTGCACTTTCTATAAAGTTTTGATTTACTCATGGACATTTCTTTACAGAATTGCTCAATATGAAATTGCGGATTTTGATAGTGCTCAGAAAGTATATCGAAAAGTTGCTGGACAAAGTTTTCATCTATGGGGTCTATCCACTTAAAATTGTTCTTGTTGTGAATATTGTTTTTACCATCCTCCTTATAAATTTCCCGTATAATCGAGGCCATCATTATCTGGTTATCGCCTCCAATCATACATAAATATTTGGCCATTTTTACCGTATCACCAAACAGGTCTTTACTTTTATCCACCGGCATTCCGGCGTTTAAACCTAATTTTAATTGAAGCAAATCTCCGGCAACATGAAGTTTCTTTTGAATTGCTGTTGCACAATTTACCGCTTGTGTTACTGAGACGAAAGAGATGATGAAACCTTCACCTTCAGTTTCTACTTCACGACCTTCATGTTGAAGTACTTGCTCGCGCAGAATTTCATTATATAAGGTGATCAGGTGGTTGACTTTATCCTTGCCTAGTTGATACTGAAGCAAGACCAGATTTTGAATTTCAGCAATCAAAATGATTCGAAATGCGGGGTCATTAAAAATCTTTAATTCAGGATCCTCAGTATCAAAATAACCATGGGGGTCTGCTACTCTGCCTAAAAATGCTTCTACAACATTACTATTTACTTGAATTATTTCATGGGGAACAAGTCCGTGAGCACGGTGGTGCATTTTTTCAACAGATTCGATATCTGGAGCATCAATCAGGCAAAATGCACTGCCACGATCTTCATCGACCCAATAAGTCATACATCTACAACCAAACTCATCCTGAATCATAATGTCGGCGCGGTGCGCCTCAGCGGCATGCTTAGCTTCAATACCTGGAACAATATGTCTGTCCATGAAAATGGGCATGGCAAGTTTTTAGAAGATTAATTTATAGAACATTTGACTCAATACCAAATTCTTAAGGGTAAAGAAAGAGTATTTTAAGTGTAAAAATTGACACAATTCATTCAAATAGTAGAACAAATAGATCACTATTGTAATTTACTTTCTAGCTGATAGAAGAAAATTTAAGTTTAATGCCCACTGGTTTTAATGTAATTAATGGTAGGAATTCAATGGGTTTATTATCGGATTGTATTTCGAATTTTTTCAAAATGGTATTGATGGCTAAAATCATTTCAAACATGGCAAAATTATTACCAATGCATAACCTGGGGCCGGCTCCAAAGGGCAAATAATAAGAAGTATCAATCTTTTTATTGCCATAAAATCTGCCAGGATCGAAAACTTCGGGGTTCTGCCAGTACTGTTTACTTCGATGTAATTCATAAATGGAAATACCTAATAAGGTTCCTTTTTTAATATGATAATCTCCCAGAAAATCATCTTCTGTTGCCACTCGATCAGTTATCCAGGCCGGAGGATACAGCCGCATTGACTCTTCGATACAACTTCTGATATAGTTGAGATTGGCGATAGTTTCTAAATTTGAAAAGTTCTTTTCAGAAATTTCGGCGGCCTCTGCTGCGGCTTTTGCTAAAACCTCTTGATGCTGTACTAGTAAAGATAAGGTAAAGGTGAGTGCATTGGCAGTCGTTTCATGGCCCGCAACAAACAAGATCAAAATTTCATCAATTAATTGATCATTGGTCATTGAAGTGCCATCCTCATATCTTGCGTTCAAGAGCATGTCTAAGAGGTCATCGTGTCGTTGGTGAGATCGCCGCCTTTGCTCAATGATCGAGAGGACGATCTCGCGACTTTCTTTTACCAATTTCATATGATATCGAATTTCACCAGACAACCAGTACTTCAATTTTTTATGTGGCTGACGAATTTCTTTTACAATGAATCTTTGAAGCTGTTCAATAATCGATTGTAATCGTCGCATTGTATCTTTACTTGCTGAAAAATCAAATAACGATTTTGCAACAACCTCAAAAGCCAAGGTATTCATAATGGGATAGAGGTCTGTGAATTGACCTGTTTCAATCTTGCCGACTTCCTCATCTATGGAAGCTTGTGTGATCGAAACCAAATTCTGGATTTTCTCTTTGTGAAACCCGGGTTGAATCAATCTTCGCTGTTGTAGCCAATAATCGCCACTGGATGTTAGAAGTCCGTAGCCCACATATTTAGATAAAAATTTTGTTTGCAGCTTTGATTTATGATAGATCTTATGCTTTTTCTGAAGTATTTGTTTAGAAATTTTGGCATCGCGAGTCAATATAATATGTCCACGCAATGGTGACCATACTGAAAAAGAATCACCTTTTTCTTCAAACCATTTTCGTTGAAAGGGGATTGGATTTTTTGTGATTTCCGATGAATTGAAAAGAAATCTGAAAAATGAAATACTATTGGGGTACTTATAGGTAGGCATTTAAAAAAGCCCTCCCTGCTGTCCGGTTTTTATACGCCCTAAGTGTTTATAAGCCGATTCGGTGGCTTCGCGGCCTCGGGGTGTGCGCATAATAAAACCTTCCTGAATTAAAAAAGGCTCATATACTTCTTCAATAGTTTCGGCATTTTCTCCCACGGCGGTCGCCAAGGTGCTTATTCCTACGGGGCCACCTTTGAATTTATCAATGATCGTTGAGAGTATTTTGTTGTCCATTTCATCCAGACCATGGGCGTCTACATTTAAAGCTTTCAAAGCGTATTTGGCAATTTCTATGGTAATGTTTCCATCGCCTTTTATCTGTGCAAAATCACGTACACGCCGCAAAAGGGCATTTGCAATTCGCGGTGTTCCGCGACTACGCCCGGCTATTTCAATGGCAGCTTCCATAGAGATGGGCACATTTAAAATTCCTGCGCTTCTTTGCACAATGGTCGTAAGAAGATCTGTCTTATAATAATGTAACCTGCTACTGATGCCAAAGCGTGCGCGCATGGGTGCTGTCAATAAACCTGATCGCGTGGTGGCACCCACCAAGGTAAATGGCTCTAAATTAATTTGTACCGTTCTTGCATTTGGTCCAGACTCGATCATGATATCGATCTTATAATCTTCCATGGCTGAGTAGAGATATTCTTCAACGATAGGGCTTAAACGATGAATTTCATCAATAAATAATACGTCGCGCACATTGAGATTTGTAAGTAATCCGGCTAGGTCACCCGGTTTGTCCAGCACAGGGCCAGAGGTGACCTTAATATTTGCATTTAATTCATTACTTAAAATATGTGCCAGTGTTGTTTTACCTAATCCCGGAGGGCCATGAAATAAGGTATGATCTAAGGCCTCTTCGCGCCGGTTAGCGGCTTCTACAAAAATTTTCAAGTTCTCGAGTACCTGATCTTGTCCGGTGAAATCGTCAAATGTCAGAGGGCGAAGTTTGCGTTCAATATCTAATTCTTCATTGGAATAATGATCGCTTGACGGATTTAGATGCTCATTCATAAAACAAAGATAATTGAAAATAAAAAAGCATCTCCAATTTTGCGAAGATGCTTTGGAAATATTGTAACAAACATTTTTAATTGCCACATTTTAGGCTAACCTTGGCAGGAACAACTATTGCACTCGAAAACCCTTCCTTTATTTCTTGCAAACCACGATCTGCATCCAAACGGGTTGTATAGCAGCCCACCCAAACTTTCCAATAAGGTGAATGGAATTTTAATTCAGAACTTATTCCCGGAAAAACCGACAGAAAGTCTTCTCTGATCTTTAAGGCACCTTCTTCCGAACCATAAAACAACTGTACTTTATAGCCCTTCACATATCGTTTACTTCTGTTGTAAGCTTTTTTCTGGGCAATTAATTGTTTGATACTTTGGCTGCTTTCAACGGTGACGGTTGCCTCGCTTTGAGCGAATCCGTTAAGGCATAAAAAAAACGCAAAAATCACAGTAAGCATGCTATATTTTGATGATAAACTTCTCATTTTGAATAAAATTTTAGCAAATTTAAAACTTTGTTTTTA
>JAAUYD010001280.1_pt1 | contig 23095 bp, 22 predicted proteins | sample 7278101 | NCBI WGS metagenome assembly JAAUYD01 (sample SAMN14350128, study PRJNA611818) | marine sediment metagenome | isolation source: surface marine sediment (0.6m) | place: French Polynesia: Moorea | collected 2018-08
CCCGTGGCCCGGCGCGGGCGAGATCGACGTGATGGAGTACGTCAGCCGGATCCCCAACGAGATCTTCGGCACGATCCACGGTCCGGGCTACAACGGTGGCGGCAGCTTCAGCGGCATCTACGACTTCGGCGAGCGGGTGGATCTCGACTACCACACGTTCACCGTCGAGTGGCAGCCGAACCTGATCACGTGGTACGTCGACGGCATCCAGTACCACCAGGCCGAGCCGTCCGACGTGCCCGGCCCGTGGGTGTTCGAGAAGCCGTTCTTCCTCCTGCTCAACTTCGCGATCGGTGGCAACTTCGGTGGTGCCATCGACCCGAACAACACGTACCCGCAGGAGTACCTCGTCGACTACGTCCGGGTCTACCAGGGCCCCGACACCGCCGAGCGGTTCGAGACCACGTTCACCGACTCCGTCGATGGATGGCAGGAGATCTCGATCCCGATCACGGACTTCGTCCGCAGTGCCGACCAGCCGGACGGTGCACCGGACGACGGGCTGACCCTCACCGACGTGTGGGGCTACGGCTTCGATCTGCCGTACCCGGCGGCTGGCGAGTACCAGTTCGATCTGGTCCGGCGCACGCCGGTGCCCCCGCCGACCGAGCTCGTCGTCACGAACCTCGACGACAGCGGGCCCGGCTCGCTGCGCGAGGCGCTGTCGCTGATCGGCGACGACGGGACGATCACGTTCGACCCGGCGCTGGCCGGCGGCACGCTGGCGTTGACCTCCGGTCAGCTCACCGTCGACCGGTCGGTCACCGTCGACGCATCGGCGGCGGCTCCGGTCACGATCAGCGCCGGCGGCGCCTCGCGGGTCGTCCAGGTGACCGCCGGGGTCGACGTCACGATGACCGACCTCGTCCTCCGTGACGGCGTCGGCGCACCGCAGGGCGGCGGTGTGCTCAACTTCGGCACGCTGACGCTCGAGCGGGTGACGGTCACCGACAACCAGGAGAACAGCACCGGGACGAGCTTCGATCTCGGCGGCGGTGGCATCTACAACGGCGACGGTGCCGTGCTGAACCTGACCGACTCGACCGTCAGCAACAACTCGACGGTCGCCCAGCCGGGTGGCGGTGTGTACGGGTTCTTCAACAGCACGATCAACGTGACGAACAGCACGATCAGCGGCAACGTCGGCGGCGACGTCGCCGGCGGTCTGCGGACGCTCGGCGACGCCAACATCGTCGGCAGCACGATCAGCGGCAACACCTCGACCGCCTGGCACGGCGGCGGCATCTTCGCGACCGATGGCACGGTGACCATCGAGGACTCCTCGATCGTCGACAACGTCGCCGGCGCCGCCGGATCGGGCCTCGCCGGGGGCGTCATGGTGGCCACCTTCGGTGCGCCCGTCCTGGTCACCATCCAGGACAGCACGCTCACCGGCAACGTCGACAAGAACTGCCAGATCGAGGGTGACCCGGCGGTGGCGGTACTCACGTTGCTGAGTGGCAACAACATCGACGACGGGAGCTGCGCCCCGCCGCCGTGATCCGAGTCCGAAGCGGCCGTCGGCCGGTGTGGCGTCGACCGAGACGCCGCCCGCCCGTCGTGCCCGTCGGGTTCGGGCCCTGACACCGGGCCGGCGCCTCGCACGATCGTGCGGGGCGCCGGTTCCCGACCGAGCTGTGGAAAGGTGAATCGCATGATCACGGGTGGGCTGACGTCGGTCGGCGGCGTCGAGTGCTACCGCATCGACGGCATCGAGGAGATGGAGCCGTTCCTCACGACCGTCGTGTCCGAGAGCGATCTGTGGATGTTCGTGTCGAGCAACGGTGCGCTCAGCGCGGGCCGAATCGACGCCGACCATGCGCTCTTCCCGTACGTCACCGACGATCAGATCCATCGTGCGGCCGGCGCGGTCGGACCCGTGACCGTGATCGCCCGAACGCACGCCGGCCGGCGTGAGTTGTGGCGGCCGCTCCACACCGAGCTCACTCCCGGGTGCACACGATCCCTTGCGAAGAGCGTCCTCGGCGACCGGTTGATCTTCGAGGAGGAGCACACCGACTGGCGTCTCCGGTTCCGCGCGACCTGGATGCCCTCGGGCTGCTACGGATGGGTCCGCACGGTCGAGCTCGTCGACGAGGGTGGCGACGGTGCCGACCTCGAAGTGCTCGACGGCCTGCTCGACGTGATGCCGGCCGGTGTCGACGCGCTGACCGAGCAGATCCGCTCCAACCTGGTCGACGCGTACAAGCGCTCCGAGACCGGGCCGTGGGGGACCCTCGCGATCTACAACGTCGAATCGCTCATCACCGACCGTGCCGAGCCGGGAGAGGCGCTCACTGCGACGACCGTGTGGTCGTGGGGGTTCGAGAGCGCCGATCTCGACCTCGACAGCCGAGCCGTGACGGCCATGATCGACGGCGACGAACGCGACCCGCGCTCGTTGCTCACCGGGCGGCCGGGCGCGTACCTGCTGCGCGGCCCGGTCCACGTGACGCCCGGCGGCTCGACGTCCTGGTCGATCGTCGCCGACACCGGTCTCGGTCACCCCGAGGTGCTGGCGACGGTGCGCATCGCCACCGATCCACACGCCGGCAAGCCGGTCCTCGACGACGTGCAGACCGGGTCGGACGGGCTCCGCGATCTGCTCGCGAGCGGTGACGCGTTCCAGTCGACGGCCGACCCGATCGCCGATGCCCACCACCTCTCGAACGTGCTGTTCAACTCGATGCGCGGCGGCGTCTTCCCGTTCGGTCATCGGGTGCCCGCCCGCGACCTCGCAGCGTTCGTCGCCTCCCACCACGACGGGGTCGCTGCACGGCACGGAGCCTGGCTCGCCGGGCTCGACGAGTGGATCGACGCGGTGGCGCTGCGAGGTGCGGCCCTCGAGACCGGTGACGGCGACCTGGTTCGGCTCGTGCTCGAGTACCTGCCACTGACGTTCTCGCGCCGGCACGGCGACCCGAGCCGGCCCTGGAACCAGTTCTCGATCAGGGTCCGCGACGACGTCGGCGACCAGCTCTTGTCGTTCGAGGGCAACTGGCGCGACATTTTCCAGAACTGGGAGGCGCTGCTGCGGTCGTTCCCGGCGTACTTCGCCAACGTCGTCGCCAAGTTCGTGAACGCTTCGACGCTCGATGGGTACAACCCGTACCGCATCTCCCGCGCCGGCATCGACTGGGAAGCACCCGACCCCGACGACCCATGGGGCAACATCGGTTACTGGGGCGACCATCAGATCGTCTACCTGCTGCGCCTGCTCGAGGCATGGGACCAGCACGAACCGGGCGCGATCGGCGACTGGCTCGACCGTGCGGTGTTCGTGTACGCCGACGTGCCGTACCGGGTGGCCGATCACGCCGAGATGGTCCTCGACCCCCGCAACACGATCTCGTTCGACCACGACCGGGCGGACGAGATCGAACGCCGCGAGCAGGCGGTGGGTGCCGACGGGCGCCTGGTCGTCGACGCCGGCGGCGAGCTGCTCCGGGTCGGTCTCGCCGAGAAGCTGCTGGTCCCGGCGCTCGGCAAGCTGAGCAGCTTGGTGCCGGGCGGCGGGATCTGGATGAACACCCAGCGGCCCGAGTGGAACGACGCCAACAACGCGCTCGCCGGGCCCGGGCTGTCGATGGTCACCCTCGCCCACCTCCGCCGCTACCTCGCCTTCGTCCGCGACCACCTCGCCGACGCTCGGACCGTCACGCTCACTTCGACGGTCGCGACGTGGCTCGACGACCTCGCGGACGTGCTCGAAGAGTTCGCCCCGCGGCCGACCGACGCCACGACCCGGCGCGCCGTCGTCGATGCGCTCGGTTCCGTCCGTGCGGCCCAGCACCGCCGAGGTCGCGAGCGGACCGGCTTCACCGCCGTTGACGTTCCCGTCGATCGCGTCGGTCGGTTGCTCAGCCGGGCGATCGAGCACCTGGATGCCTCGATCAGGGTCGCGCGTCGTGCCGACGGCCTCTATCACTCCTACAACCTCGTGTCCTTCCCGTCGGCGGACACCGCGCAGGTCGATCACCTCGGACCCATGCTCGAGGGGCAGGTGGCCGCCCTGTCGTCGGGCGTGCTCGACGCACACGAGGCGCTCGCCCTGATCGACGCGCTGTTCGAGTCCGACATGTACCGGGCCGACCTCGACACGTTCGTGCTGTATCCGGTGGTCGAGCTCCCGCCGTTCCTCGAGCGGAACACCGTGCCGGCAGAGCTCTGGTCCACGACCGGCCTCGACGAACCACCCCGCAGGGTCGTCACGACCGACCTCGGCGGTGGCCTGCGGTTCCGACCCGAGGCCACCAACGCTGACGCTCTCGCCGCGCTCTTGGCCGAGACCGACCTCGCCGACGCCGATCGGGCCGCGGTGCAGCGCGTGTACGAGGAGGTCTTCCGCCACCGATCGTTCACCGGCCGGTCGGGCAGCATGTACGGCTACGAGGGCATCGGGTCGGTCTACTGGCACATGGTCGCCAAGCTCCTCCTGGCGGTGCAGGAGGCGTACTGGTCCGCCGTCGACCAGGGAGCGGCGCCCGATGTGGCCGAGCAGCTCGTCCACGCCTACCGACGCATCCGATCGGGTCTCGGCTTCCGGAAGGAACCCGGCGTCTACGGCGCCTTCCCGACGGACTGCTACTCGCACACCCCGTCCCACGCCGGGGCACAGCAGCCTGGCATGACCGGGCAGGTCAAGGAGGAGGTCCTGACCCGGTTCGGCGAGCTCGGCCTGCGCCTCGTGGCGGGTCACCTGTCGTTGTGGCCGGGGCTGATCGGTCCGGAGGAGGTGCTCCCACCGCGCAACGCAGCCGACGGCTCGGCGTCGCTCACGGTGTGCGGGGTCGAGATGACGATCCAGCGTGGCGACGCTGATCGCGTCGCGCTGATCCGTAGCGACGGTGCCGCCGAAGTCCGCGACGAGCTCTCGCTGACCGCGGACGCGACACGCAGCGTGCTGGCGCGCGATGGCGGCATCGCCCGCGTCGAGTGGACCATCGGGCCGGCGACGCTCGATCGGTGGTCGCGGACCGCCTAGCCCCCCAGGACTCGCAGAGGCTCTGGCGATGGTCACGGTCGTCGGCTCGGGTGTGTCCGGCCTGACGTCGGCCGTCGCGCTCAGACGCGCCGGCGTCGACGCTCATGTCGTCACCGATCGGCCGGTCGACGAGCTCGTCTCATGGGTCGCCGGTGCGATCTGGACGATCCCCGGCGTCACCGGTGAGCAGCCGATGGCCGACTGGGCGCTGCGGACGCGCGAGGTCTTCGCCGAGCTGGCCGCGGATCCGTCGACGTCGGTCCGCCCGCTGCTTCATCGGTCCCTGCATCGCGACGACCCCGGCCCGATCTGGTGGGAGTCGACGTCGTGGGTCGAACGCCGCAGGGCACCCGCCGGGTACGCGGCCGAGCTCGCGATCCGAGGGTTCGTGATCGAGCCGCCCGGCTACCTGGCCTGGCTCCGGCGCGAGCTCGAATCGCTCGGTGGCACCGTCACGATGCGCCACGTCGCATCGCTCGACGACGTGCGCGGCGACGTGGTGAACGCAACCGGCCTCGGCGCCGCGCAACTCGCCGACGATCGAGGCCTCGAACCGATCCGGGGGCAGGTCGTGGTGGTGCAGGCCCCCGACGTCGTCGACGGGATCGCCGACGAATCGGATCCGGGGCGGATCTCGTACGTGTACCCCAGGTCGGACGAGGTGGTCCTCGGCGGCACGCGGCAAGCGGGCGTCGCCGATCTCGCGGTCGACCCGCGTGAGACCGAGCGGATCCTGACCGATGCGCTGGCGCTGGAGCCGCGGCTTCGCGACGCACCTCCGGTCGACGTGCGCGTCGGTCTCCGACCGGGTCGCGATCGGCCACGGGTTGAGCTCGAACACGACGGCGAGCGTCGGATCGTGCACAACTACGGGCACGCCGGCCGGGGCTACCTGCTGTCGTGGGGTTGTGCCGAGCAGGTGCGCGACCTGCTGGTCGGCGCCCGTCGAGCGTAGGGGCATCGCCGCACCCCGCCGCTCCGGCTGGCCACACGACACCGCGACGGCGTGCGGTGCCGTAGCGTTCGGGTCGTGCGCTTCGCCATCGACGTGACCGGGTTCGGGTCGTACGCCGATCCGTCGGTCGTGGCCCGGGTCGCGACGACGGCCGAGGCCTCCGGCTGGGACGGCCTGTTCCACTGGGACCACCTCGCCTGGGCGATCGGCATCCCGTGCGGCGATCCGTGGATCTCGCTCGCAGCGGCCGCGACCACGACCGATCGGATCCGCCTCGGCATCGGCGTGTGCCCGCTCCCGCGCCGCCGCCCGCAGGTGGTTGTGACGGCGGCATCGGCGCTCGATCGCCTCTCCCACGGCCGCTTCGTTCTGGGTGTCGGGCTCGGCGGCGTGGAGGAGGAGTTCGAGGCGTTCGGCGAGCCGGGTGATCCGGCCGGGCGCGCCGTCGCGCTGGACGAATCGCTCGACGTGGTCGATCGGCTCTTGCGCGGTCAGGCGGTCGACCACGAGGGGTCGTCGGTGACGATACGCGGCGTGACGCTCGCGCCGACGGGCGTGCAGCAGCCGCGGCCACCGATCTGGGTCGGCGGCAGCAGTCGGGCTGCGCTCCGCCGGGCAACACTCATGGACGGCTACCACGCCGGTGCCTCCGTCGACGAGCACGGCACTCGCGTGTTCGGCGGCGACGAGCTCGCTCGTCGTCTCGACGTGATCGGGCGCGGCGAAGGGTTCGACGTGGCGGTGGCCGGCGCGTCGTCGCCGGACGACCCGTCGAGCTGGCGCGACTACGAGGCTGCGGGTGCCACGTGGTGGCTCGAGACGATTCACGACATGCGTGGCTCGCTGGACGAGATGCTCGCCCGGGTCGCTGCCGGCCCCGGCGGCTGAGCGGCTGAGCTGCCGAGCGGCCGCTCTCGCCGCGCGCGATGCTGGCCCGATGGAACTCGAGCTGCGCCTCCTGGACGACGACGAGATCGGCGACGCGATCGAGCGCCTGCCCGGCTGGGCGATCGTCGACGGCAAGCTCCATCGTCAGTTCGTCTTCGCCGACTTCGTCGAGGCGATGGGGTTCATGACCCGGGCGGCGATCTGGGCCGAGAAGCGCAACCACCATCCGGAGTGGTCCAACGTCTACAAGACCGTCGTGGTCGACCTGCAGACCCACGACGTCGGCGGCCTCAGCCCGTTCGACGTCGATCTCGCCGAGAAGATGAACGAGCTCGCCGGCGTCTGACGCCTGCGTCCGGCAGTCGGCGAGCCGCCGAGGGTCCGCCGGTCCGGCGCCGCGTTCGGCGCCGTGCTCGCCGGGCCGACCGGTGCGCCCGTCGGCGGCTCAGCGGCGTCGTCGGCCGAACAACAGCCGGCCGACGGCGACGACGGCGCCGAATCCGGCACCGACCGCCAGCGCCTGAGCCGGGCCGAGCAGCGCCCGCGAGTTCGTCAGGCTGACCCTCGGGGAGAGCGCCAGCCCGACCCGCCCGTCGGCCACCTCGATGCTCCGGCCGACCGCGACCAGCATGCCTCCTTGCCGGACGTTCACGTCGCCCGTCGACAGCACGGTCTGGGCGCCACCCTGCTCGATCGACAGGTCGCCGCCGACGCGCAGCATCTGCGCGCCACCTTGGTGCAGGTGGACGTCACCCTTCGCGAGAATCGCGCCTGCGCCGGCATGGCGGATGTCCACTGCGTCGCCCGAGACGATCGGGAAGAAGCCACTTCGAGCCACGGTCGTCGGCTGCTCGTCATTCATCGTCACACTCCTGTCTCGGCCCCACTCGTAGCGGAGATGGCCGCTTGGGGCAAGGCGCCGAGTCACCCGGCACAAGGCCTGAAGCCTCTGGGCGGACGACGGCGATCTCGCGACGATGTCCTACGGAGTGCCGTGTCGGTCCGCGCCGCCGGCCGGCGTCACACCGCACGCTCCGGCGAGTGAAGGAGATGGACATGAACAAGGTCAAGGTCGGGGTCGCGGGCTACGGGGTCATCGGGAATCGTCTCGCCGCCGGCGTGATCGCCCAGGAGGACATGGAGCTCGTGGGCGTCGCCGACGTCGCGCCGACGCTCGCCGTCCGCGCGCTCAAAGAGCGCGGCATGCCGTTCCCCCTGTTCGCCGCGGTGCCGGGGTCGGAGGCGACCCTCGGGGGCGCCGGGATCCCCGTCAGCGGATCGTTCGACGACCTGCTCGGCGAGGTCGACATCATGCTCGATTCGGCCCCCGGCGGCATCGGCGCCAAGAACAAGGAGAAGTACCTCGAGCACGGCGTGAAGGCGGTCTTCCAGGGCGGCGAGGCCGGTGAGGTCGCCGACGTGTTCTTCCACGGGACGGTCAACTACGAGCAGGGCCTCGGGGTCGACTACCTCAAGCTGACGTCGTGCAACACGACCGGCCTGATCCGCAGCGTCGACGCGATCCACCGGGCGGTGGGCGTGGCCAAGACGTTCATCACGATCGTCCGCCGAGTTGCCGATCCGGGCGACACGCACCGCGGCCTGACGAACGTGCTGCAGGTCGAGCCGGTGCCCAACCACCAGGCAGTGGACCTGATGCACATCATGCCCGACATCGAGGCGACCGGGATGTTGATCCACACCCCGGTCACGCACGGTCACATCATCACGCTCTCGGTGACGCCGAGGCAGAGGATGTCGGTCGATGCCGCGATCGACGCTTTCCGGTCGTATCCACGCATCAAGGTCGTCAGGATCGAGGACGGCTTCAACTCGAACTCGTCGCTGTTCCAGTGGGCCCGCTACATGGAGTACCCGCGCGCCGACATGTTCGAGATCGGCCTGTGGGAGGAGATGGTCGGGCTGTCGGGCGACGACATCGTGTTCGCGATCAACATCCCGCAGGAAGCGGTGACGATCCCCGAGACGATCGACGCGATCCGCGCCGCGATGCAGATGAACCTGACGGGGAGCGAGGCGGTTGCCACGACCGACAAGTACCTCGGGATCTGAGTCGTTGCCGCGGGTCCCGAAGCTCCCGTCGGTCGCCGACACGGAGGTCGGCGGGAAGCGCGTGCTGCTCCGCGTCGACATCAACTCGCCCCTCGACCCGGCGACCAAGCGCATCGTCGACGACGCGCGCATCGACCGCAGCCTGCCGACGATCCGTCATCTCGCCGATCGGTGGGCGCGGCTGGTGATCATCGCCCATCAGGGCGACGCGCTCGACTACCACAACCTCGTCTCGACCGAGCAGCACGCCGGCAAGCTGAGTGAGAAGCTCGGCCGGCCGGTCCAGTGGGTCGACGACGTGGCGGGACCCGAGGCCCTGCGCCGGATCGAGGCGCTCGCCGACGGCGAGATCCTCCTGCTCCAGAACATCCGCATCCACGGCGAGGAGCTGACGACCTTCGAGCGCGACGTGACGCTGACGCCCGAGCAGATGGCGGACACGTACCTCGTCCGGCACCTGGCACCGCTGTTCGACCTCTACGTCAACGACGCCTTCGCCGCCGCGCACCGTCGCGCCCCGTCGATGGTCGGCTTCCAGCGGCTGCTGCCGTCGGCGGCGGGCCTGCTGCTCACGGCCGAGGTCGATGGGCTGAGCAGGATCCTCGACGAGCCCGCTCGTCCCGCCGTGTTCCTGCTCGGCGGCCTCAAGGTCTCCGACGGCTTCTCGATGATGGGGCGGGTGCTCGACGAGGGGCTCGCCGACCGGGTGCTGACGTCGGGCGTGCTGGGCGAGCTCTTCCTCGTCGCCGACGGTGCCGAGCTCGGCGAGCCGACCGAGCGGTTCATCGCCGAGCGCGACCTGACCCGGTTCGTCGACGATGCGAAGGTCCTGCTGGGGGAGCATCGCGACCGCATCGCGCTGCCCGCCGACGTCGCCGTGGTCGAGGGCGGCGAGCGGCGGGAGCTGCCGGTGGCGGCGCTCCCGGCCCGATCGATGATCGTCGACATCGGTGAGGCGACGATCTCGGCCTTCGAGGCCTTGATCGCGACCGCCGGCACCGTCTTCGTCAACGGCCCTGCCGGTGCCTATGAACAGGCCGGGGCCGATGTCGGAACCCGGCGGCTCTGGGCAGCCGTCGCCGCCGCACCCGGGATGACCGCGATCGGTGGCGGCGACACGGTGGCCAGCGCGCACCGCTTCATCGACGTCGACGACGTCGACTTCGTCAGCACGGCCGGAGGCGCGCTCATCCGGTTCGTGAGCGGCCAGCCGCTGCCATTGCTGGAGGCGTTCCGCGGGTAGTTGTGGGTGCTGCCCGCCACCGGCGGGCATGCCCGTTCGTCGGCGCCGGTCCAGCAGGTGGCGCCCGTCAGCCGACCGGTGTCGGCTGGCGAGCGTCGTCGTCGAGCCGGTCGTCCAGCTGCGCCGCCGCGTCGAGCGCCGGCGGCGGGAGCGGGCCTCCTGGCTGCGGGCCGAGCGGCGGCAGCACCTCGTGGTCGGGGGCCTCGGGTGCCCGACGGCCGCGGACACCGATCACGATCAGCACGATCGCCAGCGTCACGGTGATCCCACCGGTCACGAGCAGGAAGACCGCGATCGGCGTCACGAGACCCGAGCGGACGCCGACGTCGACGTCGGCGGCGACATCGGCCGATCCGTCGGCGTTCATCACGACGATCGACCAGCGTCCGCCGCGAGCCTCCCAGTCGAGCACCTGCTCGCCGGTGCCGACGGTGCTGACGGTCCAGAAGTCCTGCGACACGGGTTCGCCGATCTCCGTGCCGCCCGCGTATTGGCGGTAGCGCGGCCTGAGGTCGTCCAGTTCGCGCACCTCGGAGTACTCGGTGCCCGCGAGATACGCCTCGACGTCCGCGGAACGGGCGATCCCGACGAACACGTCGTCGGTCGATGCGGCGCCGTCGACCCGGAGCCGGAGGTCGACGTCGAGCCAACCGAGCACCCACGGGCCGGCGTCGTCGTCGACGTCGTCCATCCAGAGATCGTGCGTGGCGATCGCGACGCCGTCGCTCTCGACGCGGTCCAGCGCGACGTCGAAGTACCCGTCGTCGTCGGTGGCGAACGCCTGCGCCAGCCCGACGGCCGCGCCACCGGTCAGCAGACCGAACCCGGGCAACAGCAGGAGACAGGCGACGACGATGGCGACGATGTGGCCGGCGCCGCGCTTGCGGCGGGTCGGAGCAGGCGAGAGCTCGGAGCCCGTGGAGGTCGGGGAGGTGGGGGACGTGGTGGACGTGGGGGAGGGCTCGGGCGAGACGTCTGGCGGTGTGCTCATGTCACCATCGTGTGCCTGCGGGCGCCCTTCCGTCAGGCCCGCCACCCGGTGTCGCGCCCGTCGGGTTTTCCCCACCGCTCGGCCGCCACGGGAGGAGCCCGCCTTGACGACACTGAACCAAGTGGTTCATCATGAGTGCATGTCCTCCGACCTCGATCTGGTCTACGGCGCGCTCGCCGATCCGACCCGCCGGACGATCATCGAGCGGCTCCACCAGAGCGATGCGACGGTTGCCGAGCTGCGCACGATGTTCGACATCTCGGCGCCGGCGGTCTCGAAGCACCTGCGGGTGCTCGAGTCGGCCGGGCTGATGGAGCGCTCACCCGCCGGCCGATACCGCCGCTGCCGCCTCCGGCACGGGCGGCTCGTCGAGGCGCGCCGTTGGCTCGAGGAGCAGACGGCGTTCTGGGAGTCGACGCTCGACTCGCTCGCCGACCACCTCGGCGAACCAGGCAGAACGGAGCCGGGGGAGTGACCGGGAACGAGATCACCGTCCGGCGTGAGTTCGCGGCGTCCGTCGAGCGGGTGTTCGCCGCCCTCACCGACCCCGACGAGCTGGTGCAGTGGTGGGGGCCCAAGGGCATCAGCACCTCGGAGGTCGAGATCGACCTACGGCCCGGCGGTGCCTGCCGGTGGGTGATGCACCCCGACGGCGCGACCGCAATCCTGCGCGGCACGATCGTCGCAGTCGATCCGCCGCACCTCGTCGCGATGACCAACCAGTGGGACGGCGACGACGCAGAGACGATGGTGACGTTTCGTCTCTTGCCGATCGAGCGCGGCACCCGGCTCGAGATCCACCACCGCCGGCTGCCGACCCCGCCCGGTCCCGGCGAGTTCGCCGACGCCTGGGAGCGGGCGCTCGATTCTCTCACCGGCCACCTGACCGACGACACCAGCAAGGAGTCCACATGAACGCAGCACAGACCCGTGACGTCGCCCGTGCCTACTTCGAGGCCTGGTCGACCAGGCAGGGGCCCGACGTGCTCCGCCAGTACATGCACGAGGACTTCGTGTTCCGTGCCGGCGAGCTGACCGTCGTGGGGCGCGAGCAGTTCCTCTCGTTCGGGGGCTGGCCCCAACAGGCCGTGACGACGCTGGTCGCCGACGCCTACGACGACGGCACGGCGATCCAGGTGTACGAGGCCGTGAACGGTGACGCCCGCGTGAAGATCGCCGACCATCTCACGGTGCAGGAGGGGTTGGTCGTCTCGTCGGACACGATCTGCGACGGCGCGACGTTCCAGGCGTTCATGGCCGCCGGTAGGACCGAGGCGGTCGGAGGAGACGACGACGCCCGCGGTCAGCTCGAGAGGCCGAAGACCCGGTCTGCGTTGCCGGCGAGGAAGAGCGCACGGGCCTCGTCGTCGAGGCCCAACTCGTCGAGCCGGGCGAGCGCCCGGTCCGCAGTGATCATCGGGTAGTTCGTCCCGAACATCACCTTCCGCTTCCCGCGACCCGCCATGTACGCGACGAGCTCCGCCGGGTAGCGGTGAGCCGTGTACGCGCTGGTGTCGATGTAGACGTTCGGGTGCTTGTCGGCGACCGCGATCATCTCGGTCGTCCACGGATACCCGATGTGCCCGCAGACGATGACCAGCTCGGGGAAGTCGATCGCGATCTGGTCGATGTACGGGATCGGCCGGCCGGTCTCGGACGGACGCAGCGGCCCGGTGTGGCCGACCTGGGTGCAGAACGGGACACCGGTGTCGACGCAGGCTGCGTAGAGCGGGTAGTAACGACGATCGGTCGGCGGCAGCTCCCACAGCCACGGCACGATGCGCAGCGCCACGAAGCCCTCGTCGACGCGGCGCCGGAGCTCGCGCACCGCCTCCATCGGCCGACGGAGGTCGGCGCCTGCCACTGCACGCAGACGGTCCGGATGCTGCTGGACGAAGCCTTCGACCTCGTCGTTGTCGATCAGCGAGCCCTCGGGGCCGTACCAGGCAGCCGCAAGTCCGACGTCGACGCTGCCTGCGTCCATCGCTGCGATCGTCAGCTCGAGTGGGAGCGCCTCGGTGAGGTCGCCTTCCTGACCGAGCCAGCGCTTCAGCGAGTCGAACATCTCGTGATTCGAGTGCCGCAACGTCGGGTGCTGCATCCAGACGTCGACGATCCGGTCCGTCATGGGAGCAGTCTGCCCGAGCGGCACGCGCGGACACCAGGTCGCGGCAGGAACCCGTCGACGAACCGGGGAGCGGCCGGGGCCGTGACCAGGGGGTCTGTCGAACGACTCTGGCATCGCGCCGGCCCGAGGGCTTCAATGAGGGTGGAGGACGGAAGGAGGTTCGTCATGTCATTGATCAAGCAGCGCAACGAGCTCGACTGGCCGATGTGGTTCGGCGGTCGACGGCTCTTCGACTGGCCCGACACCTGGAAGGACCTCTTCGAGGAGAACGATCTCCGCGTCGAGGAGTACGAGGACGAGGGCGAGCTGGTCGTGCGAGCCGAGATGCCGGGGATCGATCCCGACGAGGACGTCGAGATCACGGTGTCCGATCGCATGCTACGGCTGCACGCCGAGCGTCGGGTGGAGTCGACGACCGAGGACAAGAAGGGCTACCGCTCCGAGTTCCACTACGGCTCGTTCTCCCGGGCGATCCGGCTCCCGGTCGGCGCCACGGAGGCCGATGTGAAGGCCACCTATGTCGACGGCATCCTCGAGGTGAGGATCCCGATCGACACCAGTGAGGCCGAGACCAAGCGGATCCCGATCTCGCGCACGTAGTCGCGAGCGGGCCCGGCCCGACGGGCGCACCGGGCGCGTCACGACCGATGATCGCCGGCCCCGAGCCTGCTGGGCGTCGTATCCTGGTCCGGTGGCTCGCACGGCCGAGACTCCTGGTCGCCGCAGGGAACCGGGACGCGCTCCGGTACGTCCAACTCCCATGAGTCCTCGGCCCGTCGCACTGATCGCTGCGTTCCTGCTGGGCGCGGCCGCCTGCAGCACGGGGGGCGACGCCAACCAGCTCGCCACCGACGCAACCATCGAAGCCCCTGGGATCGATTCGGCGGTGGCCACGACGACGACCGTGCCTCCCGCTCCGCCGGAGACGACGGCGGTCGCCGACGAGCAGCGCGACAGCCCGCCCCCGGAGGTCACGAAGCCCGAGCCGGAGCCACGGGTCGACGAGGTCGACGAGATCGTCGAGGTCGACGACGCCCCCGGACGGATCGAGATCCAAGTGCTCGCGACACCCGAGACCGTCGACGACATCGTGCCGACGGTCTCCCTCGACGGCGTCGATGCCTTCGCGACGAACTGCTTTCGTGACGACTCGGCCAGCTTCACCTCCGAGGCGAGGTACCTCTGTGGCGACCTCGAGCGCGCGGTGTACCAGATCGGCGCCGCACCCGTGAACGGCGTCGAACCCGAGCTGGGCTGTGCTCCGGTCGGCGCCTACGACGACTGGGACCCACTGGTCGCCGACGTGGGTGTCGACGGGTTTGTGTACTGCACCCTCCGCGTGCAGCCGCCCGGCGTCCGGGTGATGATGTTCGGCGTCGATGCCGCCGCGGTCGACTCGATCGAGATCCGGGACCTGGACGGCCAGCCGGTGCCGGTGGCGTGCCGCCGCATCGATCTGCCCCACGGCGAGTACGCCCAGAGCGAGCTGACGCTGCAGTGCGATCCGATGGCCGAGGGCAGCTACGTGATCCCCCGGCAGGACGTCGACGGTTCCGGGGTCGAGCAGCCCTTCGTCTGCCTGCCAGGTCTGGGCACGGGAAATGCACCCGACTTCGACAACACCGTCCACATCGCGGACTCCGTCGACGAGGACGGTGTCACGCAGTTGTTGTGGGGGTGCATCAACGAGGAGCCGGTCGGTCCGATCGTCGGCCTGATCCAGCTCGTCGTCGAGGCGGACGCGGCACTCGTCGACGATCTGCGGATCGAGCTCCGGCAGAACGACGTCGACATCGGGTCGGACGCCTGTGTCTCGGCGGTCGCGCCGACCTACCTGTCGTCGGATGCCCCCGGCTTCCGCTTCTTCGAGTGCCGTGGTGACTGGGCGGGTGCGATCGCGCCCACGGTCCTGGGCGCGCCCGAGGGCACGCTGGTCCAGGTCACCTGCTTCGAGCAGAACCCGGTCACCGGTGTCATCGGGCCGACGGCGATCCTCGACCCCGAGGTCGGCGAGCCGTGGATCTGCCGCATCGACGTGGGCGTCTGACGGCGCTCCGAACGTTCGGTCGCCCGGGAGTGCTCAACAGCTCGATCGGTGCTGGGTGACGTCCGCCGAGCCGGGGCCGCTGGGCGTCGGTCGTCAGGTCAGTCGTCGCTGTCGTCGTCGCTGCTGTCGTCGTCGCTGCTGTCGTCGTCGCCCGGCGCGCCGTGGCAGGCGATGGGATCGGTCGTGAACCCGGAGCCGTCGGTGAGCGCCACGGTCGGGGCCATGATGACGTCGTTCTTCACGCTGACCGAGTCGAGGTTGGCGATCGCGACCAGCGCCACGCCGTCGTTGAGCAATGTCGTGAACGTCGCGTCGAACAGATCGTCGGTCGCCGCATCCGGCCCGTAGGCGTCGGCGCCGACACCGTCGATGTCGCGCTCGTCGAACAGCCACTGCACGGCGGCGCCGGAGAACCCTGGGTTGACGAAGTCGAACAGGTCGTCGATGTTCAGCGCCTGGTCGTCGAGCTCGGGTCGATCGGGGTCCGGTGGGGCGAACCCGCGCGAATCGCCCGGGCCGTCGAGCCCGAAGAACTCCTCGGCACCGGTCTGCAGGATCACGAGCGAGCCGGGCTCGATCTCGCCGTGCTCCTCCTCGTACGCCAGGATGTCGGTGACCTCGACGAAGTTGTCGGTGAACGTCATGCCGCGCACGTCGATCTTGTAGGCGGGCCAGACGAACTCCTCGGCGGTGAACTCGTCGAGCGACCGGCCGCCCGCGATGAAGTGGGCCGGCACGTCGAGATGTGTACCCGCATGTGCGCCGGTGTCGATGTCCTCGACGAGGAAGAAGTCCTCGGCGACCGTGTAGTCGTTGCTGATCCTGATCGCCGGGTCGAAGGGGAACACCGACATGTTCTCGTCGAACGGGTGGCCGAGGCGGGTCATGCCGCCCGGACACGACACCTCGGCGGCGCCGTCACCCGAGCCGCTGGTCGTCACCCCGAATGTGGCACCGGCGACGCCGGCGATCGAGACGAGTGCGATGACGCCGCCGGTCAGCGCGGACTTGTGCGCAAGAGTCATGAATCCTCTCCCCATGAGGACGGTCGACGAGCCCGGTGCCCGCCGCCGACGTGAGCGATCGTACACCACCGACTCACGCTCGGCTGTCGTCATGTCACGCCGAGTGGTGAGGTGTCCTCGAGCGGGCTCGGCCGGAGCGCCGCGTCGGCGGTTCGTTAGCGTGGCCGAGACACGACGAAGGGGGACGCGATGAGCAGTGCGGTGCTGTACGAGGTCGACGATCGGGTGGCGGTCATCACGCTGAACCGGCCCGACCGGTTGAACGCCTGGAGCCCCGACCTGCACCGCGGCTACTTCGCGTCGCTCGATCGCGCGGCCGCGGACCCGGACGTGCGGGTGATCGTCGTCACCGGTGCCGGGCGCGGTTTCTGCGCCGGCGCCGACATGGATGCACTGCAGGCCATCGGGGAGGGCGCCGACGTGCACGGCCGCCCCGGCCCGGATCGGACCACCTGGCACCACGCCCACGCGATGAGCATCCCGAAGCCGGTGATCGCCGCCATCAACGGGGCGTGCGCCGGCCTCGGCTTCGTGCACGCGCTCGCCTGCGACATCCGGTTCGCTGCCGAGGGTGCGAAGTTCACCGCCGCGTTCAGCCGGCGTGGGCTGATCGCCGAGCACGGGTCGTCGTGGACGTTGCCGAGGCTGGTCGGGCAGTCGGTGGCCCTCGACATCATGCTCTCGGGCCGCATCTTCCTGGCCGAGGAGGCCAAGGAGCTCGGCGTCGTGAACCGCGTCGTCGCTCCCGAACGGTTGATGGACGAGACGCTCGCCTACGCCCGCGATCTCGCCGTCAACGTCTCACCGACGTCGATGGCGGTGATGAAGCAGCAGCTGTACACGCATCCGATGATGTCGATCGACGCCGCCCTGGCCGAGTCGAACCGCCTGATGGAAGAATCGGTGCTGCGACCCGACTTCAAGGAGGGGGTCGCGAGCTTCCTCGAGCGGCGCGAGCCGAGCTTCGCTCCCTACGGGGAGTGAGTCACCACGCGTCCTCTGGTAGGGAGAGCGCGTACACAGCCGTCCGACTCGAACCCTTCCCGACCTCCTGCCACCAGAGGTACTCCCCGTCGGTCAGCAGCAGCTCGCTCTGGTAGGTCTCGGTACCGGTGGGCAGTTCAGAGGCGTCGGTGAATGCCGTGCCGGTGGTCCACTCGACGCCGTCGGCACTCGTCGCGAGCCCGACATCGAACGTGCGCGGCGCGTGGAACAGCATCCTCCACTCGGTGTCGCTGCGGACCACCTGTGCCCCCGCCACCGACCGCGCGGCCCAGTCAGGCGGCTCGAGCACCGGGTCGCTCTCGGCGAGGAGTGGTTCGGTCGTGAGTGGATCGTCGTGCTTGGTCCACACCAGCCCGTCGAGCGACGTGGCACGTCCGATCGCCGACGTTCGAGATGCGGCGCCCGTGTAGAACATCACGAGCTCGCCGCCGTCGATGATCAGTGACGGTTCGGAGACACGATCGGCGTCCCACGCACCCTCGGGCCCCGGCTCGAGCACCGGCTGCGGATCGACCACCCACGGGCCGTCCGGGCCGGGTGCGGTCATACGGCCGATGAAGCCGGGCTCGCCCGTGCCGTCGAACGTGTCGAAGAAACCGACCCACGTCCCGTCGTCGGTGACGTACGCCGCGAAGACGAAGACGTTGCCGTCGGCGTAGGTCACCTGCTCGGAGGTCATGACGGGCGCCTCGCCGACGACCGTCCACTCGACGCCGTCGAGCGATGTGAGGTGCCACGTGACCGAGGTGCCGGGGTAGCGCAGGAACGAGTTCCGGAACATGTGGAACACACCGTCGCCGTCGACGACGACCGCCCCGGGGTTCACGAAGCGGTCGAGCTCGTGCGGCTCGACCACGGGCTCGTCCGACCGGAGCGTGAACGTCGGCGCCCCGGTGGTCGTGGTCGTCGTCGGAGTGGTGGTGGTGGTGGTGGTGGTGGTCGTGGTGGTGGTGGTGGATGTGGCCGTCGCGGCGGGCTCGTCCTCGGGCGGTCGGGGCGCACTCGCGCTCGACGCAGGGTCCGATGGTGTGCCGGTCGCTCCGCCGCCCCCGCACGCCGTCGTGCCCGCCAGTGCTGCGACGATCAGCAACATTCTCGACTGAGCCTGATATTCTCTCATATGAGAGTAATTAGCCGATGAGTGAGACCACCGCAACCCCGCCGCTGTCGACGCTGTACCAGCTCTTCGTCGCATCCCGGCTCGCGGGAACCCTGACCTCGGCGGCGCTCCTCGGGTCCGGCGTCGACGGTCCCGAGTACGCCATCGTGTCGGTGCTCTTCGCCCGCGGTCCGGCATCGGTCGGCGAGGTCGCCGCACGCACCGGTACGCCAGTGCCGACCGCGTCCCGTCACCTCCGCTCGATGGAGCGTGCAGGCCTGCTCCGTCGCGAGGCCGACGTCAGCGACGGCCGCAAGTCGATCTACCGGCTCACCGCCGAGGGCGAGCGCCGGTTCCACGCGGCCAAGGTCCCGTTCTCGGCGATGCACGACGCGGTGACCGACGAGCTGGGCGACGATGCCGAGATGGTCGGCTGGGCACTCGCCCGGCTCGACCACGCCATGCGGCGCTTCGCGGGCGAGACGACCGCGCCCCGCCCGTCCCGCCCTACGGGTGGCGGTCACGTGCTGCACCACGGCGGCGAACCACTGAGCGACGACGACGCCGACCACGTGCGGGCCTACATCGACTGGTACCGCGCCAGGGCCGCCGCCCGGTGACCGTGCCACTCGCCCGGCGGCGTGCGAGTGCGGCATGATGCCCGAGATGAGCCAGGCGGACCGGCTGCCCGACGACGTCGAGCTCGTTCGGGTGACACCGTGGTTCGACGCCCGCAGCGTGCCGAGCGGACTGCTGGCGGCGCACCGGGTCGCCGACGGGGTCTGGGGCCGGCTGGTGGTCGACGCCGGTTCGGTCGTGTTCGTCTTCGACGAGCGGCCCGGCCCACCCCGCACCTTGCGGGCGGGTGACACGCAGGTGATCCCACCCGGGCAGCCGCACCACATCCGGCCCGACGGCGGGGCGCGCTTCCGGGTCGAGTTCCACCGCTGACCGGCGGTCCGGCGGCCGTCCGGGCTCGCGTGCGCTGCTGAAATGACGGGGGAGAACGGGCCCTATGGCCCGGGTCGCCGGGCGCGGCGCGTTGGTACCGTCGAGAGGTGTGAAGAGTCTCGACGTCGCCCTCGCCGACGTTCACCGGAACGCCGACTCCACCGCCTTCGTCATCTGCTACGCGGCCGACTGCGACATGGGCGGCGGCATGCGACCGTTCGTCGGGCGGTACCGATCGCTCGAGCACTTCCACGACACGCTCGAGGCCGCGGTCGAGCAGGCTCACATCGACATCCTGCTCACGTCGGTCTCGGCGATGGACGTGCTCGCTCGCGACCGCCAGCTCTTCACCGGCTCACCGGTCACCCCGGCGGTCCGCGCCAACGACACGACCGACATCTGGAAGGCCCGTGGCGGCAACTACCTCGCCGAGCGGTCACGCCCGTTCGCGTCCACGACGGTCCGCGAGGCCATGTACGGCACCCTGACCCCGACGCTCGGGCAGGTGCCCGACGTCGACCTCGGGCTGTGGTCGATCACGTTCAACAACGACATCGATGCCGACGAGCGGAGCCTCGAACGGTTCCGGCAGTTCCGCCAGGAGGCCGCCGACGAGGGCTTCCGGTACTTCGTCGAGGTCTTCAACCCCAACGCCCCGAATCCCATCGACGGTCCGGTCGCGGACTACGTCAACGATTGCATCACCCGCATGTTCGCCGGCGTGCCGCGTGCCACGCAGCCGCAGTTCCTCAAGGTCGCCTACAACGGGCCGCAGGCGCTCGAGGACCTGGTGGCGTACACCCCACTCGTGGTCGGGGTGCTCGGCGGTCCCGCCAGCACCGCCCACGACACGTTCAAGCTGGTCAGTGAGGTGAAGCAGCACGGTGGCCGTGTCGCCTTACTCGGGCGGCGCATCCGTGAGGCCGACGATCCGCTCGCCATGATCGAGCTGCTGCGCCACGTCGCCGACGGAGCCGTCGAGCCCGACGACGCGACACGTGAGTACCACGGTCGTCTCGGCGCGCAGGGGATCACGCCGAGCCGGTCGCTCGAGGACGACCTCGTCATCGAGACGCCCGAGCTGCTCGGCACCTGATCTCGGCGTTCGGCGCTGGCTTCAGGTCGCGGCAGCCGGGCGGCGGCCGGTCTCACCGACGACGGTCACCAGCCAGGCGACCGCGGCGACGAGCACGGCGGCGAGCGCGATCGAGGCCGCGCCGAGCCCGAGCGCGTCGCCGACGACGCCGACGATCAGCGGACCGAGGACACGACCGCCGTCCTGGATCGTGGCCATCCCTGCGAGGAACTGAGCGGGCGAGTCCGGCGGCGCGAGATCGCTGCCGAGCGTCAGCATCGTGCCGCTGCTCATCCCGTTGCCGATCCCGATCACAGCACCGGCGATGACGGCGGTGGCGGTGTCGTCGGCGACGCCGAGGAGCACCAGGCCGAGCGCGATCAGACCGAACGCAGGCACCATCGCCACGAGGCGGCCGAAGCGGTCCATGACCCATCCGGCGACCGGGAACAGGAGCAGGTCGGCGGCGGTGCCGACGGTGACCAGCGCCCCGACCGCCGTCGGGGACAGCCCGAGCTCGTCGCCGATCAGCGGGATCACGACCAGTCGGCCCTCGCGCACCGCCATCACCAGCATCGGCACGACGCCGGCCGAGGCGAGCAGCCGCCGGTGGGTGGCGATGGCCCGCAGGATGCCGACGCGCCGGGCGGGCGTGCCTGCGTCGGGCAGCATAGGCAGCTCCTCACGGTCGAGGACCAGCGGCACGAGCCCGGTCAACGAGAGCGCGCCGGCGATCGCGAACGTCGAGCTGAACCCGACGGCGTCGACCAGCGCCCCTCCTGCGAGCGGGCCGACGAACATCGACATCCGGAACGAGCCGCCGATCATCGACATCGCCCGGCCCCGGTGCCCGAGCCCGACGCGTCGTGTGATGTAGGTCTGGCGCGACAACCTGACGGCCGCATTGGCAGCACCGCTGGCGATGCGGAGCGCGGCGAGGGCCAACGCGACGTCGGTGACGCCGAGGAGGGCCGTTGCGCCGCCGAAGACGATCACGGCCGCGATCACGACGGCGCGCTCACCGAAGCGACCGATGAGCGCGCCCGCCGGGAGCCCGCCCAGCGACGCCCCGAGGCCGAGCGAGGCGAGCACGACCGACACCAGTCGGAGTGAGATCCCTGCGTCGGTCAGGTAGAGGGGTAGGACCGGCACCAGCATCCCGAGGCCGATGTAGCTGAGCACCACCGGCGCGTAGATCGGCATGACGAGCTTGCGCAGCACTGCGGACGCCGACCTGGCCGGCGACGTGTCGGTCACGCGCGGACCGTACCGGGCCGCTCGCCCGGACGCAGGATCAGCGCGTCGGCGACGTGCGATCAGCAGCCCATCGGGGATCGGTGCGGCGATGACATTGGATCCACGCGTGCGAGGTCGCACCAGCGCGGCAGCTGATCAGTGGTCGTCGCGGTATGCCGCCGGCGAGTAGCCGACCACGCGTCGAAAATGCCGGCCGAAGGCGCTCTGGTCGTAGTATCCGCAGGCTGCGGCGACCTCGGCGATGGCGAGGTCGGTGGTCGCGAGCAGCCGCAGCGCCTCCTCCAGCCGGAACCGCATGATCAGCTGCTTAGGCGTCAACCCCAGCACGCGCCGCGCGATGCGCTCGAGCTGCGACGTGGACATCTCGGCGGCCTCGGCGAGCTCGGCCACGGCGATCGGTTCGCGGAAGCGCTCACGGGCGACGTCGACGGCGCGGGCGAGCTGCGCGTGCGGCGCCGCCGCGTCGCTCGGCGTCCGCAGGTCGATCGACACGCTCACCACGCCGACCGGGTTCCCGTCGTCGTCGGTCCAGCGCGCCTTCGACGTGAGGAACCACCCGAACGACCGGTCGGGCCGCGTGATCAGCTCGAGCTCGTTGGTGAGGATCTCACCCGACTCGATCACCCGGCGATCCTGCGCCTCGTACTGCTCGGCCAGCGCCGGCGGGAACAGGTCGGCCGCCGTCTTGCCGACGACCTCGCCGGCGCCCCGGACGCCTGCCCGCTCCGCGAACGCACGGTTGGCGGACAGATACCGGCCCTCGACCGACTTGACGCAGAACATCACATGAGGCGTCGTGGCGAGCACGTCGGTCACCGCCTCGAGCGAGCGTTCCAGCACGACTCCATCTCACCACGTCGAGTCGGGTCCGTTGACGAATCCGGCCACCGGGGCGGGGAATTCGTACAAGACCGCGGCGCAGCGGTGCCGTTCCATGGAGGTATGGTCGCCCACACCCCGGTCCGCACCGAGACTCCGCCCGAGATCGAGACGGCGTTCGACGAGCCCGATGCCCTCGTGGACGAGGCCGTCGAGCTCGCCCGGCGCCTGCTCGCCGCCAGCCTCGCCGACGAATCCCGTGCCGAGCACCGCCGCCACGAGCGCCTCGGCCGGCTGCTGGAGGATCCCGCCGCGCGCGAGCTGATCTTCGCCTTGACCGACGAGGTGCTGCGCATCGAGTCCCCGCAACTCGCCGCGCACCGGTTCGCCGACGTCGTCGACCGGCATCCGAGCCGAGCGCTCGGCGCGCTCGACCGCGTGCTCCTGCGGCTCGGCGCCGCGCTCGCGCCACGCGTGCCGCGGTTGGTGATGCCGCTCGTCACCCGGCGGATCAAGGCCGAGACCCGCGGCATCGTGCTGCCGGCCGACGACCCG
>JAAUYD010197693.1_pt1 | contig 23094 bp, 15 predicted proteins | sample 7278101 | NCBI WGS metagenome assembly JAAUYD01 (sample SAMN14350128, study PRJNA611818) | marine sediment metagenome | isolation source: surface marine sediment (0.6m) | place: French Polynesia: Moorea | collected 2018-08
CTTTTTCACTGTCCCCTTTTTCACTGTCCCCTTTTTCACTGTCCCCTTTTTCACTGTCCCCTTTTTCACTGTCCCCTTTTTCACTGTCCCCTTTTTCACTGTCCCCTTTTTTAGTGCCGATAAGTGAAGCCGAGGTAGGCCGTGCGCGGCAGGCCCGGGCGGACGCCGGCCGGGCGGCGCGCCGCGATGTAGGTCTCGTCGAGCAGATTGTCGATCTTGAGGTAGGTCGACAGGCGTTCGCTGAAACTCCACGACGCCACGGCATCCCAAACGACGTGCGAAGGTACTGTATCGGCGGTGACGAGCGCTCCCTGACCCGCTCTTGTGCGCATTCTGTCGACGTAGCTCGCCGCAAGGTTCAGACTGAATCGGCTGGCCTCAAGGCCCGCGGTGGCGCGGAGCTGGTGCTCGGGGATGTAGGGCAATTCGTCGCCGATCTCGACCTCGCCCCATGGATCGAAGCTCGACTCGAAGGCATTTTCGAACTCGGCCTCGGTCGTCCAAGTGTATTTGAGCGCCAACGGGACGCTGAACGAGCCGATGGCGAATCCGTAGCCTGCCGACAATTCCAGCCCGCTGACGACGACTTCACCGCCATCGAACTGATCGCCGACCTGACCGCCACCGCCGGTTGATTCGGTGACGGTACCGACGAGGTTGTCGTAATCGTTGATGAAATAGATGCCTTCGAAAGTTGCAGCATCGTTGTCGAAGCGCACGCCGGCCTCGAAATTGATGCTTGATTCCTCGTTGGCCGAGCTGCCCGGCGACGGCGGGTTGAAGCCCTTGTGCACGCCAGCAAGCAGCCGCCAGTCTTCATTGAGGCGATACAACGCGCCCACTCCCGGGATGACGACCTGCACCGAGTTTCGGCGAACCCGCGTCGGGCCGTTTGCCCGGGCCGGGTCGTCCGTGGCGTAATCGTAGCGCGCCATATCGATGTCTTCGAAGCGCACACCGGGTGTGAAGATCCAGTCGCCCGACGTGATCTTCGAATCGATAAACAACGACGTTACCTCAGCGTCCGATACGCGGTTCGTGGTCGAGCCACCGGGTGCGGCAGTCGTTAGCAAGAGTGTGCCACTATCCATGCGGTAGCCATCCTGGTGCTGGAAGCGGTCTTCCTCATCCTTGTGCAGGCGAACGCCTGTCGACAACAGCAGGCCGACGTCGCCGAGATTCAGGTCCCAGTCGATCTTCGCCTGCAGGCCCTGAGAGTAGTAGGTGCGGTTGTTGGCGCGGATCTGGATATCGTCGTCGTCGCTCGTCGAGCCCGTCAGGTAGCCGTACTCGGTAGCGTACGTGACGGGGTCGGCCAACACGTTGCCGGCACTCTGGCCGGCGACGGACTGCAGCTTGTACCAGTTGCGCTTGAAGTCGTTGCGGTATGCCGTAACCTCACCGCGCCAGTTCGAATCCGCGTCGATGACGTACGTTGCCTGGTAGGTCTCATGTTCGCTCTGAAAGGTGTCGTTGGCGGAGGCGGCGTAACGGCGGTTCGGGTTGGCAGCAAAATCGGCGTCCGTCAGTCCGAGGTAGGTCTCGTTCGAGAACTGGTCGGTGTAACCGAGCTTGACCCGCAGACTCTGATAGACACGATTCGCCGGGCTCGAATCGACCTGGAACTTCGCCATGTAGTCTTCGATGTCGTAGCCCGTATCGCCACCTACGGGCCCGTCGATCGTCTTGAAGCCGTCGCTTTCAGCCTGCACGGTCTCGAGCAACCATGAAACGCGTTCACCGCGATTGCCGACGTTGAGATGCGCGTCCAGGGTTGAGTGGTCGCCACCGCGAATGTCCACGTTGGCGGCCATATCGTCGGGAATCGGTGTCGAGATCATATTGAGCGCGCCGCCGGTCGTGCGCGGGCCCACGGCAACCGCCGCCGGGCCCTTGAGTATCTCGAGCGCGCTCATGCGGCGCTGGGTTGGGAAGTAATAGGCCGAAGAGGCCGCATAAGGCGCCGGCGCGATCAGAATGCCGTCTTCGAGCAATGCAATCCGTGCGCTGCGGTCGAGGCCGGAACCACGGATGCCGATGTTGGGACGCAGTCCGAAGCCCTCTTCCTCCTGGATGTAGACGCCGGGCACTGCGCGTAGCGCTCGCAGTATGTCCGCATTGACGAAGGCCCGCAGTTCCTCGGTGTCGACGACATGTGCCGAGCCCGGGATGTCGGCGGTTTGGATCTTCTTGCCGATGATCGTAACGGTGTCGATTTCCTCGAGCGGCTGCGGTCCTTCAGCAACGGATTGCAGAGGGAGGATGGCGAAGGCAGCGCAAATCCCTGCGCTGCGGCGATTGGCTGTTTTCATCGAGACTTGAGTCCGTCTTGGAGGAGTTTGACAAGACGGTAATCGAAATGAGAATGATTCGCAACTGCGGTTAATACGTACTGGACGGTCATCGGATTTGGTTACATTCAGCCCGGCAAGTCGACCCAGTGCACACAAGTAGGTGTGATTCACTTACTGCAAACTCCTGACCGTTCATGGCACCATTGCGTTTCGCCGTACGCTTGGGGCAGCGCACAACATCCGCATGACTGAACACGGCCGGAAACTCCTGATCGTCGAAGACGATGCGTGTCTGCTTGACGAGTACAAGCGCTGCTTTGGTGAATACGGTGTTTCTACGGCAATCGACCGCGACCAGGCGATCGCGGAGCTGCGCCGGCACGAACCGGCCGTCGTCCTGCTGGACCTCGATCTGCCGCCAAAGAACGGGACAATGGAAGGTGGCCTGGCTGCGCTTGCCGAACTTCTGAAACTCGCGCCGCACACCAAGGTGATCGTGCTCATCGATAACGTCGGCCAGGAGATAGCGTTGTCTGCTGTCGCCCAGGGCGCGTACAACTTCTACAAGAAACCCATCGACCCCGACATCCTCCGGTTGATTGTGAATCGCGCATTCGCGATCTACGAGCTCGAGGCCGAGAACCGGCGGCTGCAGAACAAGGTCAACGAATCGCCGCTTGACGGGATCGTCGCGGCCAGCGAGGCCATGCTTGCCGTATGCCGGATGATCGAGAAAGTTGCGCCGACCGACGTGACGACGTTACTGCTCGGCGAAAGCGGCACGGGCAAGGAACTGCTCGCACGTGCCGTGCATCGACTGAGTCCGCGCGCAGAAAACAGCTTTGTTGCGATCAACTGCGCGGCAATTCCGGAGAATCTCCTGGAATCCGAACTCTTTGGCCACGAGAAGGGCGCATTTACGGGCGCACACAAACAAACGGTCGGTAAGGTCGATGTTGCGAATGGCGGCACGCTTTTTCTCGATGAGATCGGCGATATGCCGATGGCGTTGCAGGCGAAGCTACTGCGCTTCCTGCAGGAGCGCGTTATCGAACGGGTCGGTGGCCGCAAGGAGATTCCGGTCGATGTGCGCGTCGTGTGCGCGACAAACCAGAATCTCGAAGACCTGATCCGGGAAGGACACTTTCGGGAAGATCTTTTCTATCGCCTCAGCGAAATTACGATCAACATCCCTCCGTACCGCGACCGGGAAGAAGGGCGCCTGATTCTCGCGCGCACACTGCTGCACAAGTACGCCAAACTACAGAAGAGGGCCATCAACGGTTTCTCCGACGACGCGGTGGCCGCTATCGAAGCTTACTCCTGGCCCGGCAATGTTCGCGAGCTCGAAAACAAGATCAAGGGCGCCGTCATCATGGCCGACGGGAAATTCGTAACGGCCACGGATCTCGGTTTGACGGCGGGCGACGAGGTCGAGTCACTGAACCTGCGCGAAGTCCGTCAACGGGCCGAGTCCAAGGCGATCCGGGTTGCTCTGACGCGGTGCTACGGCAATATCTCGAAGGCCTCCGAGATGCTCGGCATTACCCGTCCGACGCTCTACGATCTGCTGAACAAGTACGGTATGAGCGCCGACGGTTATTCAAAGAAGGCCGCATCCTGAATTCAGGTGGCAGTAGGTGTCGACCTGTTGGAGCGAACAACAGGCCGACACGGGACCCACCGCTTAAATCCCTGTACGCGTTCCTGGAAAAGCGGGCGGATTGATTACAGCTCAGGTCACTCGAAAAATAACGCCCTGTTTCAGCGTAATTCGCGCAGATTTGCGTTGATTCCTCCGGCCACCCGAAACCGGCCTGCAATATTTTGGTCGACCCTATTCCCAGTAAAATCAATTAGTTATCGCGTTTACCTAAAGTGCTTTCTCGAAAAAGGCTCGACGACTCCGTCGACTGTCATCAATGCGCGATATTCGCCGACGATACCGAGGCACCGCACGCGAGATTAGTGAAGTCGTGGCCTGATGCGCCTAACGCGACTTGAACGAATCCGGATTCAGGTCGTGGCGCGCGAGCAGCTTGTAAAAATCCGTTCGATTGCGTTTGGCCAGCCGTGCCGCCTGACTGACGTTGCCCATCGTAATCTGCAGAATTTGCGACAGGTAATTGCGCGTAAACTCGTCGCGCGCGTCCGAGAACGACGCCAGCTTGCCCGCGTGCTCGCCAAGTGACTGCTGCACGAGTTCGCCGCTGATGACCGGTGAGCGCGACAGCGCAACGTTTTGCCGCACGATGTTGTAGAGCTGGCGAATATTGCCTGGCCACTCGGCCGTGACGAGCATCTCGACGGCTTCGGGCGCGTACACTTTGCGCTCTTGAGCCGCTTCTGCCGCAATCAGTTGAAGGAAATGCGCTACGAGAAGGGGAATGTCCTCGCGCCGCTCGTCGAGTGTCGGCAACTTGATATTGACGACATTCAGTCGGTAGTAGAGGTCCTCACGGAAGCGCCCCTGCGTCATCAGTTCCTGCAGGTCGCGGTGCGTTGCCGAGATGACGCGCACATTGATCTGTTTCGCTTCGGTACTACCGACCGGCCGAACCTGGTTCTCCTGCAGCACGCGCAGCAGTTTGACCTGCAGGCGCATCGGCATGTCGCCGATTTCGTCGAGCAGTAGCGTGCCACCCTCGGCGGCCTGGAACAGGCCCTCGTGCGAACGCGTGGCGCCCGTAAACGCGCCTTTTTCATGCCCGAAGAGTTCGGATTCGAGCAGGTTCTCGGCCATGGCCGAGCAGTTGATGGCGGTAAACGGCTTGTCGCGGCGTTCGCTGGCGTCGTGAATCGCCTGCGCGAGCAGTTCCTTGCCGGTGCCGCTCTCACCGGAGATCAGTACGCGCGCGTCCGTTGCCGCGACCATCCTTGCTTGCTGCAGCACCTCTTTCATCAGGGCATTGCGTGTAATGATGCTCGATGCCCAGTCTTCCTCGACATCGACGCTGCCCGAGACTTTCAGCGCGCGGTCGACAAGAGACATCAGCTCATCCTTGTCGATCGGTTTTGTCAAGAAACCGAACGCACCGTGCTGGGTCGCCGTAACCGCGTCCGGAATTGTGCCGTGTGCCGTGATGATGACGACGCGCAGGCCAGGCGACTTCGTCTGCAGTTCCTTGAGCAGGCCGATGCCGTCCATCTTGTCCATGCGCAGGTCGGTGATAACGAGATCGGGACTGAACTGGCGCAATGCGCCGAGCGCCCTGTGTGCCGACTCGACGGCCTCGACCTCATAACCCTCCGCACGCAGGCGGATGCTCAGGAGGCGCAGCAATCCTGGGTCGTCATCGACGAGCAGAATCCTGCCTTCACGTTTCAGCTGCTTCGCGGGCATAAGGGAAGGTTAACAAAAAAGGGGGTATACCGTCCCTTGACTATTCCTGCTCACGGATGGAGCGTTCGATCGACGTGATCGCATCGAGTTTCTGCTCGGCGTCTTCGAGTTCGCGCCGGAGTTGCCGGTTTTCCGCCTCGACGCTCGCGAGGCGCTGGCTGATGGCCTGTTCCTCCGTGCGCGCCGCGCGGCTCGTGGATTCGCGCAGCCGCCGTGCTTCGGCGGTGGTCACAATCAGGCGCTCGACGCTATTCAGATGAATCGTCGCAAGTGCGATCTCGGTTGTCGTCAGCAGCTCGGTGCGGGCAAGCACCTCACGCAGCATGCTCTCCGCCTGGACCGGATTGGATTCTGAATGCCCGGGCGTCGCGAGCACGAGCGCCAGGCGCAGGTTCGTATTGGGTCCCGGCGTCAGCTGGGCGGCCGACGACGCGTCGGCGTAGATCTCGGCCTGCATCGCCGGGTCGCCGGCAGCAAGGTCCCGGAGTTCCTGAAGGTACATATTGGCATCCGGCGCTCCGACGATGACCGGGTCGTCGGGATTCGCCGTGCGGCGTCCCTTGAGCCAGTCGCCGGCTTTGCTCGCCGCCGCACAACCAGACAACATCGAAACCGCGACGAGTAACGCCACGGTCGAGATCAGTCTCGTTGTCTGTCCTGTACTAAGCATTCGCTGCCAGTCTTGGTTGTCCCGCCTCGCGCGCCTGCGGGATATGAATCCTGAAGTGCGCGCCTGGAAACTCTTTCGAGTCGATCAGTTCCACCGAGCCGTCGTGCGCCTGGATACATTCCAGCACGACCGACAGGCCGATGCCCGTGCCGCCGACTTGTCCACCCTGTTCCCGGCGACCCTGGAAAAATGCCTCGAAAATGCGCGGACCTTCTTCTTCGGGGATCCCGGGGCCTGTGTCGCCGAACTCCAGCACGAAACTTTTCGGCAGCCGGCGGGCACGAATCGTGATCAGGCCGCCCCTTGGTGTGAACTTGACTGCATTCGACAGCAGATTATCCAGCACTGTGCGGATTTTGTCTTGATCAGCGTTCACAATTATGTCGTCGACTTCGAGCTTCAACTGTATGTTGGCGGCCTTCAACGCCAGCCTCTGCGCTTTCGCGACCGAAATAACCTGTGCGCGGAGCGGGAAATCGCTCAGGGTCAGGACCTCGCTCTTGGTTTGCCAGGCGCTGAACGAAAGCAGGTTCTCGATCAGTTGCTGCAGCTTCAAGCCATTCATTCGCAGAATATCGGTCACTTCGCGTTGCGGCGGCTCGAGTTCGCCCACCGACCCGTCGAGCAGCAATTCCGTTCCTTCCCGAATATTTGCCAGCGGCGTCTTGAGCTCGTGGGACATGTGGCGCAGGAATTTGTTCTTCTCCTGTGCGAGTTCGAGTAGCCGGACGCGCAGCCACTCGAGCTGCCGGCCGAGGCGTTCGAGATCGGTCGGTCCGCGCACCTCGATCGGCCTTGCGAATCCGCTTTCGCCGAGCTGGTGAATAGCCCGGTCGATCTGCGAAATCGGCCGCGCGACGAGAAACGTAAAGATCAGGATCAATACCAGCGTGCCGGGCACGAGCGCCGCGACCTGCCAGGCCGAGACTTTTTGCGCATCGCGCGCCGTTTCCTGGAGATTGGAAAGCTCGGCATCGACGTAGGCCGTCAGCAGCTGTGTCAGCCTGCCCGTCCGTTCGCGCAATGGCTCGAACCGGGCGATCGTCGCGGTCAGTTCCTCGTCGGTAACGTCTGAGTCGGTGAGTCCCGCAACGATAGAGCTTGCGCCGCGCCCGATCGAGCCCGCCAGGTCGGCCGCATTGGCGTCTCCGACAAGTGGCGCCATGTCCTCGAGCAGCCCCAGCAGGGCGTTCAGGTCATCGCGCATGATCTGGACGGTCTCGGGATTGCGCAGCACCTGGAACTGGCGGGCGACGCGTTCGAGCGAACCCAGTTGCTCTTCCAGCCTGCGGTTGTTCTCGGCCGCGGTGACACCCGTGAACACGAGGCGCTCGCTCTGCTCGGCGACACGGTCGAGATTGACGAGCGCCCATATCACGGCAACCAGGAGCGGCAGGGCAATGAGCCCGAAACCGGCCAGAAGCAAGCCGTTCAACGATCTTGGACGCTGGATTCTCATGTCAAGGGTTGACCGGCCCTAGGTCACGCGGCCCAGTACGCCGCGGGGTCGCGGGCTACGATTTTGCGTTCCCATTCGAGACTGGTCCGCACGATAGTATCAAGATCATCGAATTTCGGCGTCCATCCGAGCACATCGCGGACACGGTCGGCGACGGCGATCAGCTCCGGCGGGTCTCCTGCGCGACGCGTTTCTTCCGAAATATTGAGCTTCTCGCCATTCGCGCGCCCCACGGCGGCCAGAACCTCGCGCACGCTGTAACCGTGGCCGTAGCCGCAGTTCAGGGTGGCCGACTCGCCGCCGCCGCGCAAATAGGTCAGCGCGTCGAGGTGTGCCGTCGCCAGGTCTTCGACATGGATGTAATCGCGTAATCCGGTGCCGTCAGGCGTCGGGTAGTCCGTGCCGTAGATAGCAACACCTGGCCGCCGGCCCGTAGCTGCCTCACAGGCGACTTTGACGAGCAGCGTTGCTTTTGGCGTCGACTGGCCGATCGTGCCGCTCGGCTCGCAGCCCGCAACATTGAAATAGCGCAGCGCGACGTACGACGGCCCGCCGGCGATGGCCAGGTCGCGCAACATCCACTCGGTCATGAGCTTCGATGAGCCGTAAGGGTTGATCGGCGCTGTCGGCGATTCTTCCGACGCGCGGCCGCCCTCGGGAATGCCGTACACCGCTGCCGTCGATGAAAACACAATGTGTTTCACGCCGTGTCGGTTCGCTGCCTCGAGCAGCGTCCGGCTCGAGGCCGTGTTGTTCCCGTAGTATTTGAGCGGGTCGGCAACCGATTCGGGCACGATCGTGTGCGCCGCGAAGTGCATTACCGTGTCGATATCATGCTCGGTGAAGAGGCGTTCAAGCAGGACGGCATCGCCGGTATCGCCGACAACGAGTTCGCCGGCCGTCACGGCAGCCTCGAAACCCGTCGACAGGTTATCGAGAGTTATGACAGATTCGCCCGCCTGGCCGAGCTGCCTCACGACGTGGCTGCCAATGTAACCGGCACCGCCGGTGACTAGTATCTTCTTGTTTTGCATAGGATTACCTTGAGCAGAAATAGTTAGTTGCAGAATTTTGTGAACCGAGCGCGCGCACCCACTCTAAAGTCTAGCAATACTGCTAAACACAAAAGCGGACGTGGGTCGCATTGCCTCTTGTGATGTAACGGAATGATATGTCGCAATATTCGCACGGCTCTTGTTATGTTCGTGTTCAGTTTTAGACGTTACTATTTCACAACCAATGCTATGGACGGTGACTACAGCATGAAGCAGATTCCTGGCCTGACGATAAGTGGGCTCGCACTGATTGCACTGGTGATTGCCGGCTGCGGCGGCGGCGGTTCGGACAGTGGTGGCGGGAACCCACCCCCTCCGGCGAACAACGCGCCGACGGCGAACGCCGGCACCGACTTGGCAGCCGACGAGTTGTCGATCGTCAATCTGTCAGGAACAGCCTCCGACCCCGATGCAGGCGACTCGCTGACCTACCAATGGACCCAGACGGCCGGCCCTTCAGTGACCCTGACCGGCAACGATACGCTGACGCCAAGCTTTACGGCGCCCGACGTGCTTGCCACAGCGACCCCTGTTGTACTCACGTTCCGGCTTCAGGTGTCCGATGGCACCGCCAACGCCAATGACTCGATCGACGTCACCGTCAACGACGTCGGCATCGGCGCGAACAGTCCGCCGGTCGCGAATGCGGGTCCCGACCAGAATGTCGCCGAGATCAGCATGACTGTCCTCGATGGTACGGCGTCGAGCGATCCGGACCCGGCCGACACGCTCACCTACTCGTGGCAGCAGATCGCCGGCGCGGCGGTCGCGCTGAATGATGACACGGCAGGCCAGCCTCAATTCATGTCGCCCGACGTGGCTGCCGGGGTCACCGAGACGCTGACCTTTCAGCTTACCGTCAGCGACGGCACGGACACTGCGACCGACACCGTCGATATCCGCGTGTCCGAAGGACTGGCCGCCGTCACGGTCGCCGGCAAGTTGACCTATGAGTTCGTACCGCCGAATATCAACTGCCGCGGTCTGAACTTCGGCGCAATCCAGACGCGACCGATCCGAGGCGTGTCGGTGCAGCTCGTCGACGCCAATGACGACACCAATGTCCTCGACAACACGACGACCGACGACAATGGCGACTACTCGTTCAGCAACGTTGCAGCCAGTACGGACGTGCGTATTCGTGTGCGCGCCGAACTGAAGCGTTCGGGTGCGCCTGGTTGGGATGTCGAAATCCGGGACAATACATCGAACACGGCCAACCCGCTCGATCAACGCCCGGTCTATGTCGTACAGTGGGGCCAATTCAACACGGGCATCGCAAACATCTCGGACGCCGATTTCACCGCAACGACCGGCTGGGACGGCAGCGCGTACACGGGCACCCGCGCAGCCGCGCCGATGGCAATCCTTGACCAGATCTATACCGCCGTACTCGCGATTACGGCCGAACCAGGATACGAGAACGAAGTCTTCTTGCCGCTCGATGCGTTCTGGAGCGTCAACAACACGCTGACCGGGACTGTCGACATCGATGCCGGGGAGCTGCCCGCCTCGTTCTATCGCGGCGACCTCGATTCGATGTTTTTGCTCGGTGACGCCGCAACGGACACGGAGGAGTTCGACGATCACGTTGTCGTCCATGAGTGGGGCCACTACTTCGAAGACGCGTTCTCGCGCTCGGACTCGATCGGTGGACCGCATGCCATCGGCGAAACCATCGACGCCCGGCTTGCGTTTAGCGAAGGCTGGGCGACAGCGCTCGCGGCGATAGTGCTGCAGGAGCAGCAGTACTGCGATACGGGCGCAGCCGGCACGACAGGCGGTTTTGGCATCAGTACAGAAAGCGAGAATCGCGGGCCGCAGGGCTGGATGAACGAGATGTCGGTCTCGACTTTCATTTACGACTTGTGGGATACGGACGTCGACGGCACCGACACAGGCTCGATCGGCTTCGGGCCGATTCTCGATACGATGTTCGGTCCGGTGGCGAACACCGAAGCGTTCGTAACGCTGTTTCCGTTCGCGACGGAGCTGCGATCGCAGCTGTCGGGCGCCGATCTGACGTTTGTCGATTCGCAGCTCGACCGGGAGAACATCGAGCGGACGATGATCGACATCTGGGGCTCGAGCCAGAACACGATTGCGACCTCGCCGAACCAGGCTCGTGACGTCCTTCCGCTTTACACGGACATGCCGGTCAACGGCTCCACGATCAACCTCTGCGTGAACAGCGACTACGACATCAATAACGATCGCGACGGCAACAACCTCGCCCAGTACCGGTACCTGCGCCTCACGACGACGGAGCCCCGCGCCTACCAGGTTACGATTACATCCACGACCGCAACCCCGGTGACGTCGGATCCGGACGACCGCGACCAGAGTGATCCCGACATGTATATCTACCTAAACGGCGGACTCGTTGCTTTCGGCAGATCGCCGGACGAGAACAGCGAGACGTTCACGACGCAGATTCTGCCCGCGGACACCTACGTTGCGGCGCTGCAGGATTGGCGCTACGAAGACGAAGACGGGGCACCGGCCAATTATCCGGACCAGATGTGTTTCGACGTCACGTTTACCCCGCAATGAACCTCGCTTGGTGATGACCATGAAGAACCTGAGATTTCTCTCCCTTTTCACGCTTTTCGCGCTGGCCGGTTGCGGCCAGGAGGCGGCAGTACCCGCCGCGGACCTCGCGGCCGTGGACAAGACTGACACCGACATCGGGAAGCCGACGAACCAATGGGATGGCGTAGTCTCGAAACCCGGAGCGCCATTTCGCGTCAACTACCGGCTGATCGGCACACCTGTCGTCGGTGCGCCATTGGCGATCGATCTGCGCGTAACGTCGCCTCTGGGACCGCCTGCGGTTGACCTCTCCTATCGCATTCCGGACGAGACGGCGATGACTCTGCACGAATCCCAACCCGCGGATCTCGTCGCTGAATTCGCTGACAACGAGGACTTCGTCGATCAGCGCATTACGATCGTGCCGCAGCGCGAAGGCCGCCTGTTCGTCAACGTCGGCGTCGCCGTCGACACCGAGTCAGGGCGCATGTCCACGACGATCGCGATCCCGGTTCAGGTCGGGCAGGGCGCTCGCGAACTGGAGGAGCACGGTGAACTCGCGACGGATGAAGACGGCGAGTCCATCCGCATCCTGACGCCCGACTAAAACGGGAAAATTTTCCCATTATTTTTTTCAAAACTGGATTCAGGTCACAGTCTAGCGACAGCGACATCCCTTAGAGTAATTGGCCAGGCTGCAGGAAAGGCTGGCCAATGCAGGGCGACTTAAGGGACAAAATAAGAGCCGCTACCGAGGAGTCCGGGATTACACGACCCGACTTCATTTCCCTGCTCAAGCTGATCGATCAGCATTATGACAAAATGGAAGCGACGATTACGCAGTCCCTCGAGGCGCAGTCGCACCAGACTCAGACCCAGACGCCGATCGAGGCCATATTCGACAGTGTGACCGACGCGCTGCTGTCCGTTGCCGCGGATGGCACGATCCGCAATTGCAACAAGGCCTGTCAACGTTACTTCGGCGTGCCGCGCGAGCAACTGCTCGGCACCAACATCGATACGATTCTCTTTGGGCTCGAGGACAAGGCGCTCGATGAGTTTCTCGCGCCGTTCCTGTCGAGCCTTGAAGACACGCAGCCCGGCGTTGTCGGCGGCGAGATCAAGGCCATGCGAGCGGATGGCAGGGTATTCGACGCGCGGATCAACGCGAGCACGCTCGAGACCGACGGTGGCGACGTATTCGTCGTCAGCCTCCGGGATATAACGGACCGTATCCGTGCCGAGGTCGCGCTGCGCGAAAACGAAGAGCGCTATCGCGCGCTGGTCGAGAACGCGCCAGAGGCGATTATCGTCTTCGACGTCGACGAGAATCGTTTCACCGACGCCAATGACAACGCATGCTCGCTGTTCAATCTGTCCCGCGCACGTCTGCTGACCGTCGGTCCTCAGGCAATCAGCCCGACGACTCAGCCCGACGGAACACCGTCTTTTGGTGTACGCCGCGGGTACGTAGATGCTGCACTCGCCGGCGAACACCCGACCTTCGAGTGGATGCACAAGGATTCGAACGGCCGCCGCATACCTTGCGAGGTCCGCTTCAGTCGTTTGCCGTCCGACGACAAACGGCTGATTCGAGTCAGCATCACCGATATCGAAGAGCGCAAGCGAAGCGAAGCGCTCGCGCATGCCCAGAACAAGGTGCTCGAGATGATTGCCGCGAGCACACCGTACGATCGGACACTTCGCGCGATTTGCCGATTCGTCGAGAAGATCGGTTCCGGATTCAGGGCCGCGATCATGTCGCTCGACGTGCCGAGACAGACACTGTCAGTCGAGCAGGCACCGAGCCTGCCTGAGGTGTTCAGACTCTGCCTCGACTTCGTCAAGGTCGATCCCGGGAGCCTGACGTGCGGCTCTGCCGTGTACCACGTGCAGGATCGGATTTCGGCCGACCTTGCACACGATCCTTGTTGGGCGGGCGTGCACAAAGAAGCTGCACGCCATGGTATCCATGCTGCCTGGTCATTCGTCGTCTACGGCGAGGCGGGGCGCGTCATTGGTACGCTCGACGTCTATCTTGACGAAGCCCGCGCGCCGAGCACCGATGAGCTCGACAGGTTGTGCCGTATGGCCCGTCTCGCCGGTATCGCCATCAAGCGCCAGCACGACGAGGAGCGCCTGCGCACGAGCGAGGCGCGTTATCGTGGTTTGTTCGAGAACGTCGTCGACGGCGTTTACATCGCCTCACGCGAGGGAGACATCATCACTGCAAACCCGGCCCTCGTCGACATGCTCGGCTACGACAGCGTAGAGGACCTCAAAGCCGTCGGCCGAACGACGGTGCTGTATGTCAATCCGATCGACCGCGAGCGCGTGTTCGCGCGTCTCGACGCTCAGGGTTTCGTGAAGAACTTCGAATACCGGTTGCGCCGCAAGGACGGCAGCGAGATCGTCGTGCTCGAAAACTCGCGCGCGATTTGCGACGACAAGAACAACATCATTGCGCATGAGGGCACGATTACCGACATCACCGAGCGCAAGCGTGCCGAAACCCGTGTCTTCGAGGAGAAAGAACGTGCGCAGGTCACGCTGCAGTCGATCGGCGATGGCGTCATTACGACCGATGCGGACGGCCTCGTCGATTACATCAACCCGGTAGCGCAGGACCTGACCGGTTGGGACATGCGCAGCGCGCGCGGGATGCCCGTGACGGACCTGATGATGATCGTCAACGAGCACACGCGCGCAACCTGCGAAAACCCCGTCGTACGCTGCCTGAAGGAAGGCCGCGTCATCACGTTGCCTGAGAATTCGGTCCTGATCACGCGAAACGGCGATGAGGTGCCAATCCAGGATTCAGCGGCTCCGATTCGCGATCGCATCGGCAATATCATCGGCTCCGTCATGGTGTTTCATGACGTCAGCAGGGAATCGCGCCTCTTTCGCCAGCTCAGCTACCAGGCTTCGCACGACACGCTGACGGGACTGTTCAATCGCCGCGAATTCGAGAACCGGCTCGTGACCGCGCTCGACAAGCTCAAGTCGAACGCTGAAGAAACGCACGCATTGCTGTACGTTGACCTCGATCAGTTCAAGGTCGTCAACGACACGTTTGGTCACACGGCTGGCGATGCACTGCTCGTACAACTCTCCGAGCTCATCCAGCAGAACATTCGCTCGACCGACGTGCTCGCCCGCCTCGGCGGCGACGAGTTCGGTATTCTGCTCGAACGCTGCGATCAGGCGCGTGCCGTCGAGGTGGCCGAAGCCATTCGAGATTCGATCGAAGGCTATCGCTTCGAGTGGCAGGATTCATTCACAACCGTACGCTGCTCGATCGGTGTCGTCCTCGTGACGAACGAGAACGCCGACGACGTTGCAGGCCTCATGAGTTCGGCGGACGTCGCGTGTTATTCCGCCAAGGACATGGGGCGTAACCAGGTGCACTTCTACCGCGACAGCGATGCCTCACTGCGCCACGAAGAGATGAAGTGGGTATCGCGGATTACGAATGCCGTCGAAGACGATCGGCTGGAATTGTTCTACCAGCCGATTATCGGTATCGGCGACGAGCAAGGGAGTCGGCGCGGCCACTATGAGCTGCTGCTTCGCATGCGCGACGAAGATGGGCAGCTTGTCAGTCCCGATCAGTTCATTCCGGCGGCCGAGCGCTACAGCCTGATGTCGACGCTCGATCGATGGGTCATCCATGAGGCGCTGTCGCAGCACGCCGACCGTAGCGAGGAAGGTGAGGCGCGCTACACGCTGGCCATCAACCTGTCGGGAACGTCATTGAGCGAGGACCGCTTCCTTGACTTTGTCATCGACGAACTCGAAAAGCAGGAACTGCCGAACGGCGCGATCTGTTTCGAGATTACTGAAACAGCCGCCATTTCGAACCTCGCGCGAGTCGTACATTTCATGCAGACACTCAAGAAGCTGGGCTGCAAGTTCTCGCTCGATGATTTCGGCAGCGGCCTGTCGTCGTTCACCTATCTCAAGAATCTGCCCGTCGACTATCTCAAAATCGACGGTCAGTTCATCAGCAATGTGGCCGAAGACAACGTCGACGAGAGCATGGTCAAGGCCATTCACGAAGTCGGTAGTGCAATGGGTATCGAGACTATCGCCGAGCGTGTCGAAACGCGCGAGGTGTTCGACAAGCTGGGCGCCCTGGGAGTCGAATTCGCGCAGGGCTACTACATTGCCCGTCCGACCTCGGTCGAATCGTTCGAGCCGTGGGACGAGAAGGCCAAGCTTCTGGCCTAGTCTCCTGTCCGCACTTTCCACGCTGGCGTTACGTTCACGTTGCGGTAAACTGAACTGCATTCAGGTATAGCGCAGACAGGGAATGACGCGAGAGCAGCACCCAGGCATCGTGCACGCATTGTTGGGCCCGGACGAGCCCGGGCCTTACAGGGTGCTTAACCCGTTGGCAGACAAGCCAATATTGCTCGTGTGCGACCATGCGAGCCACCGCTTCCCAAAATCCCTGGGCGACATGGGCCTCGACCCGTTCGCACGCCGTTGTCACCTGGCGATTGATATCGGTGCAGGCCCGCTGACCGAGAAACTCGCGGAAAGCCTCGGGGTGACGGCCGTCGTCCACAACTACTCACGACTCGTCGTCGACTGCAATCGCCAGCTCATGGATCCGAGCGCGTTCCTCGAGTACGGCGACGGCATTCTCGTGCCCGGCAATCGCAATCTGCGACAGACCGACAAGGATCTGCGCGCGAGTGCGCTCTACTGGCCGTATCACGTCGCGATATCGGAGCAGGTCACGCGCTTGCAGAATGCGGGGCCGTTGCCGGTGTTTATCTCGATACACAGCTTCACGCCCGTGCTCAACGGCGAATCGCGCGAATGGCAAATGGGAGTGCTGTGGGACAAGGACGAGAACACGCGGAAAGTCTTCCTCGAAGGCTTACGTGGTGCCGGCTACCACGTTGGCGACAACGAACCGTATTCGGGCAAGGCGCCGCAGGACTTCACCATCGATCATCATGCCGAGGAAATCGGTTTGCCGCACATTGGAATCGAAATCCGGCAGGATCTCGTCGACGATGAAGTGGGTGTCGGGGAAATTGCGGCGGTGATGCACGACATCATCGCGTCACTACCAGAGCGGCTTGAGATGAGGGGCGATCGCATCAGCGCGTAGCCGCACAACAAGAACAAGGGGCAGGGGATGGGTATCAAGGAGCCGTCGTTTACGCTCGGCATAGAAGAAGAATACCTACTGGTCGACAAGGAGACGCGCAGTCTCGTCATCGACCCGCCGGAGACGCTGATGGCCGAGGCCGAGGAGAAATGCGGCTCGCAGGTCACATCGGAATTGCTGCGCTCGCAGATCGAAGTCGGCACCAAGGTTTGTGCAAACATCCAGGAGGCGCACGAGGATCTGGCGCACCTGCGCCGCAGCGTCATCGAGGTTGCCGGCAATCACGGTCTCGCGCCGATCGCCGCGTCGACGCATCCGTTCTCGGCCTGGCGTGAACAAAAACACACCGAGAAGGACCGCTACGACCAGCTAACCCATGAGATGCAGGGTGCCGCGCGCCGGCTCATGATCTGCGGCATGCACGTGCACGTCGGTATCGACGACGATGAATTGCGCATCGACCTGATGAACCAGATGTCGTACTTCCTGCCACACCTGCTGGCCCTGTCGTGCTCGTCGCCGTTCTGGCTCGGACACGATACCGGCCTCAAGAGCTACCGCCTGACGATCTTCGATGCGCTGCCGCGGACCGGCATTCCGGAACGGTTCGCAAGCTGGGCGGAATACCAGCGACACGTCGGCATCATGCAGAATGCGGGGCTGATCGAAGACCCGACACGAATCTGGTGGGACTTGCGCCCGAGCGCTCGTTACCCGACGCTCGAGACGCGCGTCATGGACGTTTGCACGCGGCTCGAGGATTGCGTCGCACTTGCGGCGCTGCTGGCCTGCACCCTGCGCATGCTTTGGCGGCTGCGCATGCGCAATCAGCGCTGGCGCATCTACACGCCGATGCTGATTCGCGAGAATCGCTGGCGCGCGATGCGCTACAGCTTCGACGAAGGGCTGATCGATCTCGCGAAGGGCGAGGTCGTGCCGTTCGTCGATCTGATGGACGAGCTGTGCTCGCTCATCTGGGACGACGCCAAGGCGCTCGGTTGCGAGAAGGAGATCAAAGGCGTTCACGATATCCTGACGCGTGGCACAAGCGCCCATCGGCAGCTCAAGGACTACGAGCTCCAGAGGGCTTCGGGCGCGAGCGTCGAGGACAGCCTCAAGTCGGTCGTCGATACGCTGATCCACGACACCGCTAACGGCCTGTAATCACTGCCATTTCGGGTCCGATTGGGCCCGATTTGTGACGTCTGGCACATCCGGCCGCCTGGAATGGGGCACAGGTCGCATTATGTAGTGCCGAAGCCCGATAGCATGGTCGACATGGTGTCGCTCACCTCTATCTTGCCGCCGGTCCTGGCGGTAGCCGCCGTGGCGTACGCGATCCTTGCCGTGCGCGTGGCGCGCACGACGCCGGAAAACCCGAACAACCTGATCAGCATCTTCCTGTTTCTCGTCGCCGGTATGGTGGCGGGCTCCGCATTTTCGTACGGCGCTACGGACGTAAATCTCTACGGCATCGGGCGCACTCTGAGCGTTTTCTCGTCGGGTTTCGTGCCGGTCGTTTTCTACCTGATCTATCGCGAGTTCACGGTAGGCAAGGCGCACCCGATTCTGGTCGCTATGCTCTGCATCATCCCGATCTCCACGAGCGTGCTTGCGTTGACGAACTCGATGCACAACATGATTTGGCAGGTCGTCGAGACGTCGTCCGGGCTCGTATTCTCGGAAATGCTCAATCATTCGTGGAACCGGCAGATCTATGCGCCGTACACCTACGGACTGTTTGCGCTCTCGATGCTGCTGTTGATCAGCCGATTGCCGACGATCGCGCCGGCGCATCGCGGCCGGATCCTGCTGCTCCTCGTCGCGGCCGTACTGCCGTTCTCCGCCAGCATTGCCAGTACTTACTTTCGCATCGTGCCGCCCGAGTTCCCGTTCACGACGATGTCGATGACGGTAATGTTCCCGTTGTTCGCCTACGTCAGTCTGAAGCTGCGCCTGCACGAATTCAGTCCGCTGGCCTACCAGACACTCTTCGATCACGTTCGCGATCCGATCTTCGTTCTCGACAAGGAACAACGCATCATCTGCGCGAACATGGCCGCCGAACAGCTTTTGCAAGGCGTCGAACACGAGCTTGTCGGTCGCAAACTCTGGGAGGACTTCCCGGAAGCGCGCGCCATCATCGAGCAGGCGAAGGACCTCGATCTGACGCAGACGCTGCGCATGGATACCAACAACGTTTACGAGGTCAGCGTCGGACCGCTGACCGGCCCCAAGGGCCAGAACCTCGGTATGGTCGTGACGTGCCGCGACGTGACCGAGAGGCGCCAGGCCCTCGAGAAGCTCGCCGAGAGCGAGCATCTCGTCCGTACGCTGATCGAGACGTCATCGAATGGAATCCTGCGGTTCTCGCGTGACGAGAACGACGCGAACCGCAAGTTCCGATGCGTCTTTGCGAACCGCTCGGCGGAGGGATTCGCCGGTGATGGCTCGGGTACGCTGGTGGGTATGCCGCTCGAGAAGCTGACCCAGCTCGATCCCCAACGGCTTCTGCGCCATTTTACGGCCGTCGACCAACCGGTGTCTCAGGTCAGTTTCGAGGTCCACAGCGAAGTCGGGGAGGGCGACCGCTGGTTGCGCATCGTTGCCGAGCCGGTCGGTGACGATTTCTCCGTCACGCTCGTCGATATCACGCAGCGCAAGCGCACCGAGGACAAAATGCTCGCGGACGCATTGAGCGATCCGCTGACCGGCGTTCTCAATCGCCGCGGCTTCGAGAAAGAGGCGGCAGCACGTATCCGTCGCAGCAGCGTCGGCGCCGTACTGTATCTCGACCTGAACCAGTTCAAATCGATCAATGATCGCTTTGGCCATCAGGCGGGCGATGCGCTGTTAAAGGCGTTCGGGCACCGTCTCGAGTTCTGCCTTCGGCCCGAAGATGTGCTCGGACGGCTGGGTGGGGACGAGTTCGCGATTGTTCTGCCCGGCGTCGGTGTCGACGACGTCAAGCACATCGCCCGACGCCTCGTGCAGACCTCTGCGGAGGCTTACATCATCCAGGGCGAGGAAATTACATGCACGGCCAGTGTCGGAATTGCGTTGATGCCCAAGCACGGTGAGGAACTCTGGCACCTTCTCAGCGTAGCCGACGAGGCCATGTACAACGCCAAGAGCATGTCCCCGGAGGAGGCGGCCAACGATCATGCCGCCTACGTCGACGCTGCGACGGCGAACTAGATAGGGTACCAGTTACCTTTTGGAATTACGGTACCAGTTACCCTATTTCCAAAAGGTAACTGGTACCTCATTTCCCGCCTTCGGCCGAGGCATGAATGGCTGACAGCTCCGCGCGCAGTTCTGCCGTGCTCATCGTTCCGAGCGGCAGCGCCGACATTGCCTCGATGCGCTCGCGCAAGCGCGCGTATGCTGCGTCGAAGTCGCCGTCGGTAGCCGGGTCCGGGATGCCCCAGTGCACCGTGACCGGTGCACCGTTCCAGATCGGACAGCTTTCGCCGGCGGCGCTGTCGCAGACAGTAATGACGATGTCGAAGGACGGAGCGTTCGGGCCGCTGAACCGGTCCCAGGACTTGGATTCGAGCCCTGCTGTCGTGTGTCCCTCGCGCTCGAGCTTTTCGATTGCACCAGGGTTCACCTTGCCGGCCGGTTTGCTGCCGGCGCTGCAGGCGCGGAGTTGGGGAGCGCCGATTTCGTTGATCAGTACTTCGCCGAGAATGCTACGCGCCGAGTTGCCGGTGCAGAGTACGAGGATGTCGATGGCCATCAGGGCCGCGAAATGTCGACAGCTTCGATGACGGCCGGATCCACGGTATCGACGGCGATCAAATCGACAATGCTTCCGTTCGTCAGATCGACCGGCAGCGCCGGAGAGATGACGGTTCGGTTGCCGTTTTCGGTCAGATAGAGATCGTAGCTTCCCGCCAGCAGCTCGACGATCGAGGATAACGTCGCGAAGCCTACCCGGGTGAGGATCGGAAAGCTCTCGTCGGTAACCTCGGCACCTCGCTCGACTATGTAGACGTCGAAGAAGCTGTAGTTCACCGAGCCGCTGAAAATACTAAGCTTTGTGCTCGTCGAGTGTGGCGCCCGATCGGGGATAATGCGCGGGGCAATCTGAGACGAGGCGGAGCCAGCCACGTAGACATCTGAAAAAGACCCTGGCGTAAAGGCGGCAATTGACTGTTCGAAGAGAACCTGCGCCGTACTTCCGGCCGGCGTGAAATAGAAGGTCTCTCCGTCAGCATCGGTGTCGAGGTCGGCTGTTGCGCCGAGGAACGGAACGTCGGCTACGACCAGATTCGTAAGCTGCTCGTCGTCGTAGACGTCCAGGGCTTCGGTTTCGAACGAGGAGTGAATGAAGCGGACCTTCGGTGGATCGCTGACGTCCCTGAACACGACCGCAGTGCCGTCGGCCCTCATCGACCGCACCGCGGCCGGACCGGTATTGTTGGCATCGCCGTCAAAGACCGTAATCAGATGGGCGACCTGTGCGAGCAGGCTCGTTTCGCGTGCGGTGAACAGCACGGTATTGACGTCGCCGGCCACCGTGACGGCAAGGACGTAGTCGCCGGCCTCATAGTCGAGCGGTCCCGAGACATCGCCGAAGGAGAGCGTCGCGGCGGGCGGATTGGCTCCGAGCACCGTACCGACCGGGTCCAGGTAGACGTCAATGTCGCCGAGTGTCGCGCCGCCGTGCGAGAATCGTGCCTCCAGCACCGTGTCCGACTCGTTGAACGTGCGGATATCCCAGTCCCACACCGCGATATCGGGATTGAGGACGTCGCCGGATAGGACAAATACGTGTTGGCGATCCTTCTCGACCTGCAACGTCCGGGAGGCGACGCGAGTAAGTGTCGCTTCTCCCGGCAGAGCGATTTCGAAGTTGAACGTATAGCTGAAATCATCGTATAGCGCGGGCGCCGTCGATTCCTTGTAGGCGGCTGGAGCGACCGGGACCCCGCCTATAGCGACCAGGATCTCCTCGATCAGGAAGCGTACATCCGGCGATCCGGAGATCGTGTTGACCATGCGTACGGCACCTTCGCCGGTCGGGTTCGGGAGGGATGAATCGCTCCCGCAGGCGGCCAGCGTGACGAGGCACGCAAGCAGCAACAAAGTCCTTTTCATTATTTGCTTCTCTCTTCGTAGCCGTAGACCGATTTCACTTCCAGGAATTCATCGATCCCGTGGTGCCCCCATTCGCGGCCGTTACCGGACTGCTTATAACCGCCAAACGGTGCCGCCGAGTCCAACCATGCGCCGTTGATGTGCACCATGCCGGTACGCATGCGGAATGCGATACGGCGCGCCGTGTCAAGATCGGCACACGACACGTAGCCGGACAGACCGTAAGGCGTATCGTTGGCAATTCGGATCGCGTCGTCCTCGTCGTCGTAAGGGATGATGGAGAGCACGGGGCCGAAGATCTCCTCGCGCGCGATGGTCATGTCATTAGTGACATTCGCGAAAACCGTAGGTTTCACAAAATAGCCCTTGTCGAGTCCTTCCGGACGGCCGGTGCCGCCGGCCGCGAGCGTCGCGCCCTCGTCGATGCCCGCCCGGATCAGGCCCTGCACCTTCTCCCATTGAACGTCGGAAACGACCGGTCCGACCTCAATTCCTTCGTCGCGCGGGTTACCGACCTTCGTTTCCCCGGCGACGCGTGCGGCGATCTCTGCTGCCTCGTCCATGCGCCCGCGCGGCACGAGCATGCGCGACGGTGCATCACAGGACTGCCCAGTGTTTTCAAACATGTCGGAGGCTCCGGATTCGACGGCTTTCGCAAAGCTGTCGCCGTCGCAGATAATGTTTGCCGATTTGCCGCCGAGTTCCTGCGCGACGCGCTTGACGGTCGGTGCCGCGTTCCGGGCGACGAGCACGCCGGCACGCGTCGATCCCGTGAACGATACCATCGCGATGTCCGGATGGCCGGAGATCGCCGTACCGACGCCCGGACCGTCTCCGTTGACGAGGTTGAATACCCCAGCCGGTACACCGGCCGCGTCGAGAATCTCAGCAAAGACGATCGCATCGAACGGCGCGATTTCGCTTGGCTTGAGCACCATCGTGCAGCCTGCGGCTAGCGCCGGGGCAACCTTGACGGCGATCTGGTTAATCGGCCAGTTCCACGGAGTGATCAGGCCGCAGACTCCGATCGGCTCCTTGATGACGTTCGTAGTGCGAATGCGCTCCTCGAATTCGTAGGCCTTCAGCGCTCTGATCGCGGCTTTGATGTGCTGCGACCCGCTCAAAGCCTGCGCACCTTTTGCCAGTTTCCACGGCGCACCCATCTCGTCCATGATGGCCTCGGCAACGTCGTTGTGACGCTTGCCAAACTCGTCGAGTATGGCCTGCAGCAGGTCGAGTCGCTCTTCCCGGGTCGTTTTGGAATAGCTCTCGAAGGCACGACCGGCGGCCGCCACGGCACTGTCTACGTCTGCGGCCGAGCCGAGGCTGATGCGGCCGAAGACCTCCTCGGTCGCCGGATTGACGACGTCCAGCGTACGCGGCTCGACCGGATCGACCCATTGACCGTCGATGTAGAACTGGAGCTTCTCGAGCATTTCGTGTCCTCAATGGAGCGAGCCGCGAATAATAGCCTAATTCGACTCCAGCAGGGACGTTCGGGATGGCCGGA
>JAAUYD010123309.1_pt1 | contig 23089 bp, 20 predicted proteins | sample 7278101 | NCBI WGS metagenome assembly JAAUYD01 (sample SAMN14350128, study PRJNA611818) | marine sediment metagenome | isolation source: surface marine sediment (0.6m) | place: French Polynesia: Moorea | collected 2018-08
ACGCGGCACCCCTGACACATTTCGTAACTCACTGGGCAAACGGCCAATCCTTTTTTTGACTTGAGCAAATGCTCATATTCTTTGAGTAGATTCGCCTCAATTTTGGCGGTCTGTTTTGTTCTTTCACTGAGGTATTCATTAAGGCGCAGGGCCACATCACGCTGTTGATTTTCAAGGTCAGCATGAGTTTGTCGCCACGCTTCTTCCTGGGCGGTTAATGCAGCGTGCTGCTCGTCATATTGCAGTTCATCGGTTTCCAGCACCGTCATCGTTTCCAACATCTGATCTTCGAGGACGGTTTGGCGCCGGCCGAGGGATTCACTTTCTAACTCAAGATCTTGCAGGGTTTTGGGGTTTTTGACTTTGCCCGAGTACATTTTTTGCTGATTTTGGTTGAGTTTATCGCTTACAGACCCCAATTCGAGTTCTTCATCTTTCAGACGGGTTTTGAGCTTCTGGATTTTTTGGCGTAATGTATCAACCGCATTGCGAAGTTCAACCAATTCGGATGGATCTTGCTTCGCGTGCAAAATTTTTCCGAGCTTGTTTTTATCTTCGGCAATGGTGTGATCAAGGTTTTGCAGCTTTATTAATTGATACAAATAGCTCATTAAAAGGGGAGTCTCCAAATAGGGCAATTTACCATAACGCCTGTTATTTTAACATAACAGACGAAATATTAAATAGGGGCATAGTACTTTGGTCCAAATTCGCAGTACTATAGTCCCAACTTTATTGTCAGGGGTACTATGTTCATGCTATACTGCGCTCACGGTACTACAGAAGATGACATAATGTCATATTGTCACTTGTTTCCACCTTTGAAATTTTTTTAAGTTACTTTCCGAATAAAAGCCAAAGTTGAATTCGGCCGCGTTTAAATCAGATCGATTTTACGCAAAGGAGATACCATGAATAAGGTACGCGTTCTCATCGTCGACGACCATCCTGTATTTCGTCAGGGGATTCGTGATGTTGTTGAGACTGATCCCCAAATTGAAGTTGTTGGGCAAGCCGCTGACGGTGAGGTTGCCGTTGAAATGGCTTACGATTTAACTCCAGACGTTATTTTGATGGACATCAATTTGCCAACCATCAATGGATTGCAGGTTACCCGCAAGGTTAAAGCGGTTATGCCTGAAACCAAAGTTGTTGTTTTAACCGGATACGACGATGCAGAGCAGGTCTTTCACGCTTTACGGGCAGGGGCTTCGGCATATTGCCCAAAAGACGTGACCCCGGAATCTCTGGTCAAAACGATTCATTCAGTGATGAATAACCTGTATGTTGTGGGTGAGAAATCAATGACCCATGAAGAGGTTGTCTACTGGGTTGAAGAGAAAGTCGGCCGCATGGCTGGTGTTCCAATTGACGATGCGGATGAAATGTTTGTCCCCCTTTCACCACGTGAAATGGAAATTCTTGAACACGTGACCCGGGGCTTGAGCAATAAAGAAATTGCCCATAAGCTGGGTATTTCCCACCAGACGGTCAAAAATCACATGACCGCTATCCTGCGCAAGTTACGAGTTGACGATCGCACACAGGCCGCCGTTTATGCTTTGCGCCGCGGCTGGGTTCGCCTGGAAGCGACCGCTTCGCCTTAAATCAATAGCCAAAAAGTAGTGGGCATTTTTTGACCAGGTCGGGTAAACTTACTCGACCTTTATTATTTTTGAGGCATGGTGATTATGGATCAAACCCCTGTTTCTTTTGAGGATTTTATAAACGAGCTTCAAGGCAGTTACGAACAATCTCAAGCGGAACTGCGTGAAATTGGCGTTCTCATTAACCAGAGTATGGCAGAAGTTGAGCGGTTAACTCAGCGAAACGCTCAGGCGATGTCCCATGTCAAACAGCTGCAGCTTGATACGGTTCCCCGCGAAGATATACGCTCGGGCTACTCAGATCTGGTCAATATTCAGCAGCGTCTGTTTACAATGCGAGGGCAGTTGGAAAAGCTGCAGAGCGATCAGCGCAATCTCGAAAGATTGGCCGATCTGCAATTTAATCTCTTACAATACTCCGGGGCTGGTGATCTGGTCCAACCTGGCGAGGTCGCCGGTATGGGCATCGATCGAACCGGTGTTGTACGGGTCATCCAATCGGAAGAAATTACCCGCCGGAGCTTGGTTCGACAAATGCACGACGGGCCAGCTTCATCGTTGAGTAACTTCATCTTGCAGGCTGAGATCTGTGAGCGCCTCTTTGACACCGATCCGGATCGCGCTCGACAAGAGCTGCATACTTTGAAGGGGGACGCCACGTCTACTTTTACCAAGGTCAAGGATTTTATTTTTGATTTGCGGCCGATGATGCTTGACGATTTGGGCGTGGTTCCGACACTGCGCTCGTACTCTAATTCGTTTAAGGATAAAACCGGGATCCCGCTTAATATGAGCGTTACGGGAGTTGAGCGGCGTCTGGAAAGCCACATTGAGGTGACGATATTCCGGGCGGTGCAGGAGTTGGTGAACAACGCTCGCATGCACGGGCAGGCGTCGAGCATTAGCTTTCAGCTCGATATTTCACCCGCTCAGGTTCTCGTCGTGGTCGAAGACGATGGCCAGGGATTTAACGTTGAAGAGGTATTTGACGATGCCGAAAAACGCAAAACAATCGGCCTGCCGGCCTTAAAAGAGCGTTTGGAAATGTTAAACGGCAAACTCGATTTTGACAGCCGCATCGGCCAGGGTACTCGAGTTGAGTTTTCGATCCCTCTGGATGAGGATATTTATTAATCTAATCGTTTCCGTCATCAAAAAAGCTCGTGGACCTCTTGCTTGAGGTCCACGAGCTTTTTTTCTAGGCGTTGGGGCCGTATATTCGGACATACCGGCTGGGTTCTTGCCCAAAGCTTTGGGAAATCAGTTCCGCCTCGCGAGCCATGTCATGTTGATGGCGGCGAATATCCCGATGAGCCGGTCGCAAATTGACGCTGTTCTCTCCAGCCTGCACTCGTCGAATTGCCTCGTTGGCTTCGACGAGCGCTTTATCAAAAGGGTCGGGCGGGGAAACCTCCATACCCGCTGCTTCGGCCAGAAAGTTTTCAATTTGGTGAATCGAATTAGCCCGTAATATATACACCGGTACCCGATAAATTTCCGCATCGCTGATCAGCCGTCGTCGCCGACGATAGTAGCTCTTTAGGGTGACCAGCACGTCTGCATCTTTGACGTCCTCGACCAGCACCACGTTGAGCCCCAGGTGGCCGGCCGCCCGATAAATGCGACTGCGATCAACTCCGTAGGAAAAGATGCGCAGCGGCTTTTTCGGCTCTCCATTTTCTTCATCAATGGTCACAATATTGAGCGGCCGATGATGCGGTTTGGCGGTTGTGCTGCCGTTAATTTTGCGTCGGGGTTGGACGGTGCCTTCACGCTGGCCATCCGGCCGTCCGCGGACTTCGCGGACAAGTCGTGAACCACCTACTCCCTGCCGTCCCCCGCGTCGGCCACTCAGAGCGGCCGGAAGTTCGGTCACTTCTTGCAGCTCGACAACGAGCTCATCCGTCTCATCCCAATGGCGAAGCTGAACCGGCTCCGGTTTGCCGTACAGCATGCCATCAACCGCTTTGGTGACGTCGCGATGGACGATGACCCGATCCCGGTCGAGGATTTCGACCACGATATCAAATGTGGGTGGTGCGCGACGTTCGAGAACGGTTTTTTGGGTTCCACGTCGCCGCGCTTCATCATCGGAGAGGGTGACGCTTTCGATCCCGCCGACCAAATCTGATAATGTGGGGTTGAGTAAGAGATTGTCGAGGGTATTGCCGTGGGCGGTACCCACGAGCTGAACTCCTCGCTCGTTGATCGTTCGCGAGGCCAATGCTTCCGCTTCCCGGCCGATCTCATCGATGACAATCACTTCCGGGTTGTGGTTTTCAACCGCCTCGATCATCGTTTCGTGCTGAAAGGCCGGTTTGGGCACCTGCATGCGCCGTGCCCGGCCGACCGCCCGGTGGGGGATATCCCCATCCCCACCGATTTCATTGGAGGTGTCAACCACCACCACGCGTTTATTTTCGGCCAGGATGCGAGCCACTTCGCGCAGCATCGTGGTTTTACCCACCCCGGGGCGACCCAGGAGCAGTAAACTTTTGCCGTCTTCGATAATATCGCTGATGATGTCGCTCGTGCCGTAAACCGCTCGCCCGACGCGACAGGTTAATCCTACAATATCCCCACGGCGATTGCGCAGGGCGGAAATCCGATGGAGGGTACGGGCGATTCCCGCCCGATTATCATCGTCGAATTTCCCGATATTGTTGACCACAAAATCGATTTCATCCTGGGTAATTTCCTGATCGCGTAGAATGACTTCTCCGTCAACAAAGCGGGCTGACGGCCGTCGTCCCAAATCCATCACGACTTCCAGGAGCTCAATATCTCTTTCTTGTTTATTAATTTGCTGCCGAATTGCTTCGGGTAAAAGATCTAAGAGGGCGTTTAACTCCTCTTTAGCTTGGGTATCAATTAGTGGTTTACGGGATATCTTTTGTTCGTTTTTTTGATTTTGCTCTAACGTTTCAGATTCCAATTCCAATTCTCCAAAATAAGGTTTCGTAAAGTCCGTTTCCCGTTTCTATTATGCGTAAAAAGCTACTTTTTTTCTGACTCTCTTAAATCATGAGCTTGTCCAAATTCATCAACCAAAATTGATGGGCGGCCGCCTGAATCCGAGGGATTGGAAATTATATTCCGCCTGGCGGCCACCACTTTTTTCTTCATGTCTTCCGACAATTCCGGCACGAGTTTCTTTGTATGCTGTACCGTATGCCTCACCATCATCGCCTGGCTGCTGACCAGATTAAAGCCCACTTTTTCGAGGGCGCTGTTCACCCAGCTTTGATAGCGCCTGACGCAACAGTAAAGAGGATGGTCCGCGGTAGGTGGTTTTAAAGCGATCGCCGCTTCCAAAATCTCCTGACCGCGTGTTTGACCGTTGGGATGGACAAATAGGCGCAGCCACGTGCCGTTTGATCCATCGGTAAAGGTTAAAAAGGCCAGCAGTTCATCTTTTTCGCGCACGATCCAGATATCATCAAGATGGGATTCACTTGGGGATGGTTCGACCAGCTGAATTAAACGAGGGACAATATTTGCGTATAGTAGGTTGATGTCCCACTCGTCCACACTAGCAGCTTTTGCGAGCTCAACCGCGGGTTTGCCCGAAGTTAAACCGTTTTTAAATTCCCAAACATCTTGCCGGGTGTAAACAGCAAACCCAACCTGACGCAAGATCGGCAGCTCATCACCTGATTCATCTACTTCGGCAATCAAGTTATGAACCCCTTCATATCCTGAAATTTCAATCAGTTCTTCCAAAAACTGGAGCCAGAGGAGCTGCGTGTCGGTTTCCTTTTGGTCTTTGCCGTCTTTTGCTGAATCGTAACTGTGGGAGCCTAAACACAAAATGTAAGCGTGAGTTTCATCAGCACCGTGACGCAGTTGGGCAAAACCAACCGCTTTTCCACTTTCCGCTTTCCATACAAAGGTTGGATATTGTCCCCCCACCATCATATGGACCAGTGCTTCTCGCAACGGCCGAAGATCCTGAGTCATAGCGGATCTTGTGTGAAATACATAACCCTGCTCACTAAGGCGGTGAACAAGGGCGATATCGCGAAGAGTAAATGAACGTATCATGTTTTCACTGATTGACCAGTAGACCGAAATTCAAGAGCCTCAGTTGCCCCGAGCGCTTAAATTTACAGAGCAAAGGCTTATGTTGAAGGTGACCCCAGACCAACCCTATTCTGTTGAAAGTTTAACAGGTGGAAAGGTGCGACGCAAGCGTTCTATGTGGGTTATAATCTAGGCCATGCAAGCGCAAAAGGAACCCGTTTACTTTATTCACATGAGTGATACGCATATTGGTCCTACCAGGGATTACCAGCTGCACGGATACCAATCATGGCCCGCTGCAAAAAGAGCGGTTGAGTTGATTCGCACGTTTACACACCGGCCGGATTTTGTGATCCATACCGGTGATGTGGTCACCGATCCCGATCCGGTTTCATATCAAATTGCGGCCGAGTTATTGGGCGAACTCGATATTCCCCTTTATTTTGCCGTTGGTAATCACGATACCGCTCGAGATATCAAGCGGTTTTTACCCCATGGACCTCATGAGCCGCTTGGGGAGGATCCGGAACGACACATCTACACCTTTTGGGTAAAAGGGTGTGAATTTATGGTGTTAGACGGCCGGGCGGCGGATGAACTCGACCCGCAGGGGTGGTTGGGGGATCCTCAGCTGGATTTGCTGCGTGAGAAAGTGAGTGAAGATGGAGAAGCGCCGCTGACCATATTTGTTCACTTCCCGGCCTTTCCGCTCAATTCACCCTGGTTTGATAAAAATATGCTGCTGATTGACGGCTCAAAACTGCACGACGTTTTAATCGGCGGCCGGCGGCCGATTCGGGGAGTTTTTCACGGCCACATCCACATGCCGCTGCACACGCTGCGCGATGGTCTTCTATACAGTTCGGCCGCCAGCACCTTTGCCAATTTTGCGGCCTGGCCAAACGTGAACGAGCCTGTTTTTCTCGATGAACAACCGGGGTTTACCTTTGTGCAGCAGCTTGCCAACCAATCTTTAATTCGCCACCACGTATTTGAGCGCCCATAGGTTTATGAAACAATTATCTGCCTGGCTGCATCTTGAAGCTGTACAAATTACCTTGATTTTACTGACCGCCGCCCTGCTGCGCATCGCTTTCCCCGGCTGGACCGAATTTAAGGCGGATGAAGCACGTCTCTTGACCCTGGCTTGGGACATGGCTGATGGGCAAAGTTTTGCGCTACGGGGGATTAGCAGCTCCGTTGGAATCCCCAATTTTGCCGCCAGCGTTTGGGTTTACGCCGTGCCCCTTGCGTTTTGGAAACACGTTTATGCCCCCACGATTTTTACCGGACTGCTTAACACGGCCGCTGTGGGATTGACTTATTGGTTTGTAAGACGGACCTGGGGACGCACCCCGGCACTGGTGGCAGCCTTGATGTTCGCCGTCAGCCCGTGGGCGGTTATCCATTCTCGGAAAATTTGGGCTCAAAACCTGCTTCCTTTATTTGTTGTGTTGTGGGCCCTGAGCGGGGTTAAAGCGCTGATCGAGAAACGGCCGCGCTGGCTGATCGTTCATTTCCTGACGGCTCTTTTTGCGTTTCAGCTTCATTTTTCAGCGGTTTCTCTACTGTTCGCCACGGCAATTCTGTTGTTGTTGTTTTGGCGATCGCTTCGCTGGGTGGAAGTGGGGCTGGGGATGATTGGCGGCGGCGTTTTGTCTGCGCCCTTCTTTATTTATTTGAGCCGCACCGGTCAATCGTTGTCGACCCTCCTGGCCACATCGACCGGAGAGCAGGTTTCCGGTTGGAGCTGGTCCCCCTTTTCCCATACCTTTCGCCTCTTTTCCGGCTGGCAGATACACGCCCTGGCGGGCCCGAACGCGTTTCAAGCCTATCTCGATGGGGTCGTTTCTAGCTGGCCGGCAATCGTTTTCTGGTCGCTGCTGCTCCTAACGGGATTGTGGGCAGTGGGCCGGGGTACCCTCCCTGAAGGGCCCATGAAGCCGGTCCACGAAAGCGGCTACCGGCGGTTTATGGCGGTTTGGATTGTCGTTCCAATTGTGACCTTTTTGTGGTTTCCTTCCTCAGTTGAACTACATTATTTTTTGCCCACCCTGCCTGTTTTGTATATTGTGGCCGGGATCGGATTTGAGCGGTTGTTTGCCGACTCAAAATGGTGGGGTGGGGGGCTTTTGCTCGTCTCGGCCGCCTGGCAGGTTTACGTGTGGGGGGCTCTTCTGCTTTTTTTGGTAACGAATTCCACACCGGGTGGTTTTGGGGAACCGCTCCGTTTTCAGCTGGCGGCCGTTGCGTACACGCGCCAGCTCATTCAATCGGGGGCGGTAAATGAGGTGTTAATTGCCGGCACTGGAGAAGATCCACAGATTGATGGGGAAGCGGCCGTATATGACCTTCATTTTCGACAGCTCCCACACCGCTTTGTTGACGTGACCCGCTCGGCCGTGTTTCCTCAGGAGGACAGCGCGGTCCTGGTGATACCGGGCAGATTTTCTTTAGAAGCCGCTTATGATCAGCTCTCCAGCGAGGTCCAGCGCTTCCCGCTGCGGCCGGATGAGGGGTTAATTACCGTTTACACTCTGCCCGGAGGGTCAGCCCCGCTGATGGGTCGGATGTTGGATCCTCAGCCGATGCTGGCCAATTTTGTCAGCCTGCTTGGTCACGATCCCTTGAATGTGGACGGCCGCTGGCGCATCCTGTGGCGAGTTGGTAACGCCAACGCGGTTGATTATCACTTCTTCAACCATTTGCAGGATGGGTTGGGTGAGCGTATCGCTCAGTCTGATGAGGCGGCGTTTGCGGCCGGACAGTGGCAGGAAGGCGATACCGTGCTCAGTCAATTTTTGCTATCCGTACCGGTCAGTGCCCAACGTCCATTTGTCATGCGAACCGGAATGTATCTTTACCCGTCCCTGGAGAACATTCCCGTTTTGGATGAGGCGGCCAACCCACAGGCAGATGCGGTTGAATTTCTTTTGGGGCCCTAAATGCTCCATTTAAGGCTATATTCTTTGTTTCTCGGCCAAAGAAAGGTTAGCTGTAAGCTGAAAAGGGGAGAATAAAAGGACAGTCACCGTTTAAAAAGCACCTATTCCTGTGCTGTATCAAAAGGGTTTTTAGGTATACACTGCAACTGACCTTTTGAAGAACCTGTGAGGTAGCCGTGGGCTTCCAAGTTGAAAAAATCAATGAGCATGTGGCAATCACTCGGCTTTCCGGCCGAATTGACGTCATGTCATCCCATATACTCCGCTCAAATTTTGAACTTGTGTCCCGTCAGGGTTATCGTTTTCTCGTGGTTGATTTAGGCGACGTGTCGTTTTTGGACAGCAGCGGCCTTAGCGCCTTGGTCAGCGGGTTGAGGCATATGCGCAATCAAGGTGGCACATTGGTCTTGGCCGAACCGAACGAGCGGGTTGAAGCTACTCTGCGGTTGACCAACTTTCACCGTTTTTTTGCAATTTACGATGTAATGGAGCAGGCTCTCCAGGCGCTGACAAAGTCACAGGACAACTCCCCCTCGATTCAATCCTCTTATTATTCCGATTCTGCTGATATCTCGTTTTAGGCTTCACTAACCGGTTGGTCAACATATTGATAATGACCGCGGTTGCCTGGGGGCATGAGGCGCGCAACCGCCTCCATCATGCCGTGCCCGTATCGATTAATCGCTTCCCTTCGTTCGCGGCCGCGTAAATGGTCAGGCACCATAAGTGGCCCATAAACCGGCCCAATCCGCACGACAACATCGATTTTTTTCCGTAGGTTGAGATTTCCTTCTAATTTTTCCGTCCCTATAATAGCGATGGGCAAAACGTGGGCGTGGGTTTGGGCCGCCAGAAAAGCGGCGCCGGGGAGAGCCGGCAGTAAATTCCCCTCAACCCGAGAATTGTGTCCGACAAGGTGAGCCGTTGATTCACCTCTGCCTGACATGGCCACAGTTAATTCCGTAATGCCCCCTTCGGGAAAAATGGACAGCCATCCTTTTTCCTGAAGCATGCGCTGGGCCGCTTTAAGCGCCTCCCGGTCTACCTTTCCCCGCCGCACAAAAATGATCTCGTTTTTAAAGCCTATGGCCCCATATCTGACAACCGGATCCTCGAGCAATTCCTTCGCTCCAAAATAGGTTGGTACTTTGGGCAAAATTCGAGCCAGCAACGGTACTTCAAACATACTGAAATGATTGCTAACGATGACCAGCGGCCCTTCATTTTTGTGGGGAATGTTTTCTAAACCTTCGATTTTTAACCGGGTAAAGAGAGCAAAAAAAATTCGGACGACAATCAGGTAAAACCAGCGTATGGGGAGGGCTAAAATAGACATTTTTCCTTATAAAGTGATTTGTATAAAGTGAAGCTTGGGTTTAATCAGCCTGCAGTGTTTTACCACCACTTTAACCGTTTAACAATCACACTTATCCTCGCAATTTCGCGCCGAGTCGTCGTTCGAGCTGGCCGATAATTTTTTGGCGCAGTTTGGCAACATCCCTATCCTTTAAAGTTTTTGACGGCGACTGGAAGGAAAGGTGATAAGCCAGGCTGCGCTGATGCGCCGCAATCGGATCACCTTCGTACACATCAAATAAGGTCACTTTTTGCAGCAGGAAACCGCCCGCTTTTTCAATTGTTTCTTTGACGGCCGCCGCAGTGATCGACTTATCAACAATCACCGCTAAATCTTCATTGACCGCCGGATAATTCATGATCGGGGTGAACTTGATGGCCGGCCGCATTTTCCGCATCAGCAAACCCAGGTCCATTTCGGCCGCTAGAACCGGATCTTCCGTGTAAAAGTTGAGCGCCTCAACGGCCAGTGGATGCAGTTCACCCATCCAGCCCAAATGGGTCTCGTTTATCCACAGGCGGGCGGTCCGGCCGGGGCGAAAGGATGGATGTTCTCCTACTTCAACTCGGAACCCGCTGATGTGAAATTCTTCAACAAGCGATTCGATGATCCCTTTGAGGTCGTAGAAATCGAGAGAGCCGGGTGCATTGCCATCTTGCCACGCTTCGAAATTGCGCTGTCCGTTTAGGAGAAGAGCCAGGCGGGGCAGTTCATCCGGCAGGACCCCCTCTTCCCCGAGAACATACACCAGACCGGTTTCGAACAGGGCGATGCGATCGGCGTGACGGCTGTTATCTGCCGCAACTTCAGCCACCGAAGCCAGCAAGCTGTGGCGCATGGCTACTCGATCAACCGAAATGGCGTTGGCCAGAGTGATATATGGCCGGTCATCAGGTGTGCCACTAGTGATTAATTTGGATTCCCGTTCCGGTGTCGTGAGGCGGTAGGTGATCACTTCCTGCAGGCCAAGACGGACCAGCAAATCCTTGACCATCTCCTCGCGGTCGAGTTCTTCATTGCCTCGTTGAGGCGGCAAAACATCGGACATATCGGTTGAGGGCAGCTTATCAAAACCGTAAACCCGGCAAATTTCTTCGACGACATCGTGTTTGCCTTCGATGTCCAGTCGATGATCCGGGGCGGATACAACCAGGTGATCGCCGGACACCTCGACCTCAAATTCAAGCCGCCTCAACAGATCTGCACAATGCTCGGCCGATAAATCAAGACCGGACCAGCGATGAATATAGGGCAGATCAATCTCGATCACGGCCGGATCCGGAGGGGCCGGATAATAATCAATGATCCCGTTGTTTACCGTGCCCCCGGCATAAATGCGCATCAGCTCCGCGGCCCGTCTAGCTCCCAAAACCGCCTGGCTGGGATGCACCCCGCGACTGAAGCGAAATCCAGCTTCGGTATTGAGCTTTAAGGCGTGTGAGCTGCGGCGAATGTTGATGAAATTCCAGGCGGCCGCTTCGAGCAACACGTTGGTGGTGCTGCCGTTAATTTCGCTGTTTTGCCCACCCATGATCCCCCCTACCGACAGATTGCCCTGGGGGTCGGTGACCAGAATCGTGTAATCGGGCATCTCCCGTTCGCTGCCGTCTAGCGTGATTAACGTTTCCCCTTCGTGAGCCAGCCGGGTAATGATGTGAACTGGCCCATCGGGATCATATCGATCTGCGCGGCCGCGCATGTAATCGTAATCAAAGGTGTGGTTGGGCTGACCCATTTCCAGCATGACGTAGTTGGAGATGTCCACAATGACGTTAATGGGGCGCTGACCGGCCATTTCGATTCGTCGCTGCATCCACAGCGGGCTGGGTCTATGCTCTACTCCTTCAATAACCAGGGCGGTGAAGCGTGGGTTGAGTTCCGGGTTGTCCGTAGTGATTTTGACCTTGCCCTCAACCGGCGGGCCGTCCATATGGACTTCATACGATGGGTAGCGAACCGCCTGTTCGGTCAAAGCGGCCACTTCACGCGCCACCCCAATGATCGAGGCGCAGCGGGCGATGTTGGGAATAATTTCGATATCGAGTACCGCGTCACCAAAGACGTCTTGGAGCGGAGTGCCGGGAGCCAGCGCCTCCAGGTTTAAATCGGCCGCGGTGAAGAGCATGATCCCTTCGTGATCTTCTCCCAGCCCCAGCTCTTTCGCGGAACAGACCATGCAGCGGTTGTAAATACCGCGCAGGGCTTTCCCTTTTAGCTTCATTTTGACCTGCCCTTCTTTGTGGCCGTCATAAACGGTGGCCCCTTCCATGGCAAACGGGGTCAAAATGTGGCGGCTCGATAGATCGCCCTGTCCGACAAATCCGAACAGGTTGGGGGCTCCGGTGACGACGACCTCATCCTCTTCCCGACCGTAATCGACCGTGGCCAAAACCAGCCGATCCGCATTGGGATGCTGCTCAACTTTCAGAATTTGGCCGATAACGAGCAGCTCGCGATCCCAAATCAGGCGATTGGGGTCGTTTCCTCCGGGAATGCCGATATAGTCGATCCCTTGGACTTCGAGACCGGCGATGGTCAAAAGCTCAGCCAGCTCTTCCACCGGCAGCTCGACATCAACATATTCTTTTAACCATGAAATTGGGATAAGCATAATAGTTAATTAACCACTCTAAAAAACTTTACTTCTAAAGACCACGGATTGTCACAGTTTTCGGGAGTAAATCCGCGGGAAAATTTCTAAAATTGCTCTAAAAAGCGCAGGTCATTTGACCAGAAATAGCGAATGTCATCGATCCCGTATTTGAGCATGGCGATCCGTTCCGGACCCATTCCGAAGGCGAATCCGGAATACTCTTCCGGGTCGTACCCCCCATTTTTCAAGACGGTGGGATGGACCATGCCGCACCCCAAAATTTCAAGCCAGCCGGTGTGTTTACACACGTTGCAGCCGGACCCGTTGCACAAAATGCACTCAACATCCATCTCCGCGCTGGGTTCCGTGAAGGGGAAGTAGTTGGCGCGGAAGCGCACCTTGCGCTCCTGCCCAAACATGCGCCGGGCGAAGCTGGTTAACGTGCCTTTTAAGTCGGTGAAGGTGATATCCCGGCCGACGGCCAACCCTTCAATTTGATGGAACTGAATCTCGCTGCGGGCGGTAATTTGCTCGTAGCGATAGCACATACCGGGCAAAATGACCCGGATCGGTTCCGGGTAATATTCGCGCATGGCGTGAATTTGACCGGGGCTGGTGTGGGTGCGCAAAATCACGCTGGGGGTCGTGGTGTGAAAAGTGTCCCACATATCGCGGGCCGGATGGTGTTGGGGAATGTTGAGCAGCTCGAAATTGTATTCATCGGTCTCAACATCCCGACTGCGGTAAATTTGGAACCCCATATCAGCCCAGATGGCGTAGATTTCTCGCAGGGTTTTGGTGGCCACATGCAGCCGGCCGTTGGCCCGCCTGCGGCCGGGCAGGGTGACATCAATCGCACCGCCGGCGATTTCGGCCTCTAACTCTACGGCTTTGACTTCGGCCGTGCGGGCATCGAGCGCTTCCTGCAGCGCCTGCTTTACTTCATTGATGCGTTTGCCGAAGGCCGGTCGCTCTTCTTTTGTGAGCTGGCCGATTTGCCGGGTCAGAAGCTGGATATTGCCTTTGGTGCCCAGCGTGTTGCGATACCAGCTGGTTAACGCCTCGCTGGATTCAGCCGTTTTTAAATTGGACAGGGCCTCTTGATAGAGTTGGTCAACTTGTTCAATCATAATGGTTCCGATCGGTTTGAGTTTAAAAAATTATAGTTAAGTGATTTACAATAGGTTCGCAGATTACTGGACAATTTCCGGGCTAATCCGTGAAATCTGCGGCTGTTTTTTAAGATTTTCGGTAATCCACTCGTGATCTGCCGATAAAAATAAAAAAAGCGCGGATTTCCGCGCCTGTGGATCTTTTGTGATCTGGCTTAACCGTTTTGGCGTCTTACAGACATGAACGGTCAACCTGCGCGGGTTGAAACCGGCTGGTAAAAAAGCCAAAGCTCATAAATCGGTGGATGGTTTTATCGTTTTTAATTGTCATTCCGGGCGGCATAGTAGCATTTTTAGAGGGGATCGTCAAGCGGAAAAAGCCGCGGCTGCGTGAATGGCATCAAACCCGAACTGCAGCTTGCTGCGCTCGAGCTCCCGCAGCGGGACCCATTGCGGCCGCAGTGGGTTGTCAAAGTCAATAAAATGCCGTTTACTGGTCGTCGCGCGCCACAGTCGGAAAAACAAGTTGGCCTGTTTTACCCCCCCGGTTTCAACTTTGTGAAAGCTCTGATTGACAAAAACCAAATCCCCTAGGGTCGTTTCCGCCCCTGTTGCCCCGCGGAACAATTGTCTGAGCCCCTGATCAAACGATTGATTGTTTTCGAGCACGCCCCCCGGCAGCTCTAATAAATCGGTCACGGGATTTACCTGCAGCAGCACTTTTTGCCCTTCGAGCAAGATCCCAAAAACGGCCGTTTTTTCTTCAACCGCATCGTGAGGAATGGGAAAAAGCTGGCCAAATTCATCCTGACAATAAATCGGTGACGGGGTTTGAGTCATGGGCGTACATTCCGGGTCATTTTTGCCTAATCTACCAGAAATCGATCAATACGTCCCGTTGGTTTTATATAAAATTTGAGAATTAAGAATGGGGCGACGATTTTGGGGAGAAATGAATCGTCAACTTTGAAAAAAGGAAATTTAAATGGTGAGCTCGGCCGGTTTAACCAATTCCTGGTGTAAGACTTCCGCTTCATCGGCCAATGTACCTAAAACACCGTTTACAAAGCGAGGGGCGCTGTCTGAACCATACGTTTTGGCCAGCTCCACCGCTTCGTTTATGGCCACTTTCACCGGTGTTTCCCCATCAATCAGGAATTCGTAGATGGCAATGCGCAGAATGTTGCGATCGATGACCGCCATTTGATCGAGGGGCCATTCAGGAGCGTAGCGAGAAATGATTGAATCCATCCGCTCTTGAAAATCGAGGATACCGGTGACAAGCTGCCGGGCAAATTCCGCCCCGGTGCTTTCCATCGGCTGATCTTCAAGCCGTCGTTCTAAAATTTCGACCGCTTCATGACCGGCGATATCGTACTCGTAAAGTACTTCTAGTGTAATTCGTCTTGCTCGGCGCCTAGTTCTCATTCTGCTCACCCGGAGCCTTAATCATTAGCTCGTCGACAACATTTTAATTCTACCACAGTTTTGACAATTGCCACTGATTTATTACTCAACTGCCGCCGTTGAACCGCGGACGGGAGACACGTTTTCTACGTGGACGTTGACCGTTTGGACTTCCATGCCAACCATTTGGTCAATTGCTTCATAAACCGCTTGCTGTACCGCACGGCTGGTATTCATCATGTTTTTACCTGGTTCAATCCAGATGTAGATGTCGAGAAGCAGGCGATTGCCTTCGTAGGTGAGGATGACTCCCTCGTGTTTGACCGTTCCTCGGCGAAAACGGCCGGATGAGGGTGAGACAGTTTGGGCAACGCCGTCAACAGCAATGGTGGCAAAATAGGCAATGGTTGCAATAACCTCGGGAGCAACCTCAATACGGCCGATAGAATCAGTTTGTAAATCGCTTTCACTCATGTAAAACCATACATTTTCTAAAAATCTAACCTAGTGTGCCACGATCATGCACGTAAGTCAATGATATAAATGACAGTAGAAGGAAGTAACAATGACAACCCGCGGTTGTTATTTGAATTTTTAGTATAGCCAAATCTCCCGTCTTTACTCTCCTGTCTTTTTACATGGCGATGCCCCCATCCACCCGGATCACTTCTCCGGTGATGTAGCCGGCTTTGTCTGAGGCGAGAAAGGCGACGAGATCGGCCACTTCTTGAGGCTCACCCATGCGCCCCAGCGGCGTGTTTTGCAGCGCCCAATCCACCATGGCCTGATCCAAATCAGAGGTCAGGTCGGTGGGAATAAACCCCGGAGCCACCGCGTTCACCGTAATTTGACGGGAGCCGACTTCTTTGGCCAGCGCTTTGGTGAAGCCGATCATGCCGGCCTTGGAGGCGGAATAATTGGTTTGACCGGCCAGACCCACGATACCGGACACAGATGAGATATTGATGATGCGGCCCCCCTGTTTTTTGCGGACCATCGGCCGTACCGCCGCTTTGCAGACGTTATAAATGCTGTTGAGATTAATATTAATCACATCATCCCACTGGGCCGGTTTCATGGTCATCAACAGCGTGTCGCGGGTGGTGCCGGCATTATTGACGACGATGTCAATTTGACCATACGCTTCGATTGCTGCTTTGACCAAACCGGCCGCGGCGTCAAAATCGCTGACGTCCGCCTGGATGGCCATCCCCTCCCCGCCATTTGCCTTTATTCCGGCCACGACCTCATCGGCCGCCGCTGAGCTGGCGTTGTAGTTCACCACAACTTTGGCCCCTTGCGCGGCCAGTTCTTCGGCAATTACTCGGCCGATTCCTCTGGAGCCGCCGGTAACCAACGCGATTTTTCCATCTAATAGCTGGGTCATTTTTTCTGTCCTTGAAATAAAAAATTAGTTATTGGTTAATCGTTATTAGCCGGCCAGGATTAAACCTCAAAACTTTTCCTGGCGATTTTGCGATTGATGCGTTTCATTAACTTTTGCAATACATCACCTGAGCCAACTTCTACAATTGTATCCACACCCTGATCATCTATAAACTGCATCGATTCTCGCCACCGCACCGGCCCGGTGAGCTGATTTTGCAGCTCCAGGCGAATTTCAGCGGGGGTGGTTAGCGGGGTGGCGGTGGTGTTGGCGATGATGGTGATTTGGGGATTGGCAAACGCGGTTTGATCGACCGCTTGGGCAAACGCCTCGGCCGCCGATCCCATCAGTGGAGAATGTGCAGCGATGGTTATCGGTAGGGTCACCACTTTGCGGGCGCCAGCTTCGCGCAGCAGCTTGCTGGCTCGCTCGACGGCCGTTTGATGGCCTGAAATAACAATTTGGCCGGGACAGTTGTCGTTGGCCAACTGAACCAGGTCATCGGGACCCTGGCTGGCGGTCGTGCAAATTTCATCGACCACCTCACTCTCCAACCCCAAAATTGCGGCCATGCTGCCTGGCTGAACCTCGCCGGCGGCTTTCATTAACTCACCACGCCGACGGACTAAATTTAGGCCATCTTCAAACGATAGGGATCCGGCCGCAACGAGCGCGGATAACTCTCCCAGGCTGTGACCGGCCACAAATGACGCGGCCGGATACTCAGCCTCCTGCATGACCCGCAGGATGGCCATGCTGGTCACAAAAAGCGCCGGCTGCTGGTGCACGGTGTCGGTTAATGATTCGATGGGGCCCTCAAAGCACAGAGTCGAAAGGGAGTAGCCAAGCTGTTTATCGGCCGCCTCATACGTTTGACGGGCGATGTTATGCGCCTCGTAAAACGCTTTACCCATGCCAACTTCATGGGAACCCTGGCCGGGAAATACGTATGCAATACTCATTGATTTGTTCCATGTATAGGAGGTTTTTGGTGTATTGGTTATTGGTGTATTGGTCTATTGATAATTGGTTATTGGCGTGTTGAAGTAAAGATTTGTTAATACACCAATAAACGAATATACAAATAAACAACTACACCATTAACTAATAACCAATAACTAATAACCAACACCCGTCACGATATTACAACCCGCAGGCCGCGTTTTGGTTGCAAAATAAAAAGAGACGGTGAAAAACCGGGTAGTTTTCCAGTCGTCTCTTTTGAAAGCAATCTAAAAAAGAAAGAAATTGAATTCTATTCTTCGTCCAGGCCGAGAAGTTTCCGTCCCTGTTTGGTGTTGACTGCACGACGCAAACGATGGGGAATGCGTTGGCCATCAGCATCAGAGCATTCGAATAGCTGTGCGGTTTTCAGGGAATCGTGCGCGCGGCGGCGGTTTCGGCGGGCTTTGGAAATTTTCCGTTTAGGTAATGCGCCCATGTCAATATCCTCACAAAATTTAAATTGATTTTTACACAAAAAAGCGGCTAAATAGCCGCGATTAAGGATTATAGCCAAGTTTTATTGGAATTTCAAGCTATTCTTGCTTGATTTCCGCGGGTTGATTGATATTTACATCGGCCGCGCTGTTTTGAACCTCTCCCACCTGAGGGTATTCAGCCTGCAGCTTGCGCAAACCGTTGCGGACCACAGCCAAAGAATGGAGAAGATCATCCTCCAATTTGGCCAGCTGGTTCATGGCATAGATGTCAGCATCTTCACGGAGATGGGCCGCTTCTCGTTCAGCCTGCCCCTGAATCTGTTGGGCCCGTTGATTGGCCGCCTGGACGATATTGTCACGCTTGATGAGCTCTTCTGCTTCCTGGCGAGCCAGGTCGCGAATACGATCCCCTTCCTCTTTGGCCTGGGCCAAAACGCGGTCTTTTTCGGCAATAACCCGGCCGGCCCGCTTAACTTCTTCGGGGATGCTGATTTTCATTTGGTCAACCAGATTAAAAATCCGATCTTCATCCACAATGATACTGGCCGTCATGGGAATTCGACGGCTTTCCATTAGCAACTGCTCCAAACGATCTACGAGGTGTAAGATGTCCATAATGTATCCGTTTCACTTTCTCTATCTAAATGTTTTACAGCCTCACGTCCATATTCTGCCTCATCCCAATATTAGACATGTCTAATAAAAATATTATGTCACATTATAGCGTGAGTGCTGTTAATCTCGCAACGGTACCGGACGGTTATTCATGATCCTTTCCTGTTTGAACCGACCGTACAAGGCGTCAGCCACATTTTTGGGCACCATGCTGCTGACATCCCCACCAAGCGAGGCAATTTCGCGCACGGTTGTTCCACTCAAAAACATGTGCTCCTCTTTGGTCATGAGCATCACGCTTTCAATTTTGGGAGAAAGTCGTTTGTTGGCCAGCGCTGAGCGAAACTCAAATTCAAAATCTGAAAAAACGCGCATTCCGCGCAGTAAAACCGATGCCTGGAGCTCGTTGGCAAAATCAACCAGCAGCCCGCCAAACGGCTGGACGGTTACGTTGTCCAGATGTTTGGTATTTTCTTCGATCATTTTGACTCGTTCTTGGACCGTGAAGACGAGGGATTTTGAGGGCACGCGATGGTCATAGACCCCTACAAAAAGCTCGCTGAACAAAAGGGCACCTCGCTCAATAAGATCGAGATGACCAAAATGAATGGGGTCAAAGGTGCCGGCATAGATAGCGCGTATCGAATTTCTCATGGAAAGCGTTCCTGTTGGTGAGTGGTAATTAGTTATTGGTGTACTGGTATATTGGTTATTGGTGTATTGGTTATTAAGTTACTGGTGATAGAATTTTCCACCATGATACCCCTCATTAAAAATACACCCATATACTAAATATACTAATTAACCAGTACACCCATAAACTAATATACCAATTAACTATTTCGATCTAGTTCATTAGCTCACATCTGCGGCGTTTTTCCAGAAGTGAATCACCCGTCGGTGCAAAGCAGAATGTTCCGGTTTTTCTAAGTGTGGATCATCCGCAAAGAGCTGTTCCGCCTCTTCCCGGGCTTCTTGCAAAAGCGTCATATCCGTTAACGAGGCCAGACGAAGTTCTGGCAGCCCGCTTTGACGCCGGCCGAAAAATTCACCTGGCCCACGCAGCTCGAGATCTTTTTCAGCCAGCTGAAAGCCGTCGTTGGTGTCTTCGAGGGCGGTTAACCGCTGTTCCGCATCGGCAGAACTGTCGTCAGCTACCAGGAGGCAAAACGATTGATGTTCTCCCCGGCCGACCCGACCGCGAAATTGGTGAAGCTGGGCCAGACCGAAGCGATTGGCTCCTTCAATGACCATGACGGTGCTGTTCGGGACGTCAACGCCTACTTCAATGACCGATGTCGCCACCAAAACATCGAGGTCGCCCTCGTAAAACAGTCGCATAACCGCTTCTTTTTCGGCCGCCTTGAGACGGCCGTGAACCAGCCCCAATCGCAAATCAGGGAAAATTTCCTGGGACAGCCGCTCGTATTCTTCGACGGCCGCGACGGCCTCAACTTTGTCTGATTCTTCGACCAGTGGGCAAATAATATACGCCTGCCGCCCCTTTTCCACCTGGCCGCGCACAAATCCATAACAGCGCTCCCGCTCGTGCGGCCGCAGCCAGTGGGTACGAATTTCCTGCCGACCCGGGGGCATTTCGTCAAGAACGGAGAAATCCAGATCGCCATACAGGGATAGGGCCAGCGACCTGGGGATCGGTGTGGCGCTCATGACCATGAGATGGGGGGTAAGGGTCTCTCCACTATCCACCATCCCTTTTTCTCGCAGGGCTTTGCGCTGATCAACCCCAAAACGGTGCTGTTCGTCAATCACCGCCAATCCCAAATTTTTGAAGGTTACGTCTCCCTGAATCAGCGCGTGGGTGCCAACGGCAATGGGAGTTTGACCGGAGGCGATACGCCCTTTGACGGCCGTTTTGTCAGCGGCCGAAAGGCTGCCGGTTAACAATTCAACCTGCAGCCCGAGCGGGGCGATCATCTCTCTTAAGCTGCGCGCGTGCTGCTCCGCTAAAATTTCAGTGGGGGCCATCATCACCGCCTGAGTGCCGGCTTCAACGGCGGTGAGCATGGCCAGGGCGGCGACAACGGTTTTGCCGGAGCCCACATCACCTTGCAGGAGGCGGTTCATGGGTTGTGAGTGGCCTAGATCGGCCGATATTTCGCGAACAACCCGCTGCTGGGCAGAAGTTAAATTAAAGGGTAGATTTTGGATAAACGGCCGCTGCAGTGACCCATCACCTTGCAGAGGTCGGCCGGGTTCAGATACCCACGTCTGCCGCTGGCCGAACATGCCCAACTGCAGCAGAAGCAGTTCTTCAAAGGCGATCCGCCGGCGAGCATCAATCAAATCATCGGTTGATTCCGGCAGATGGATACGGGTGATCGCCTGATTTAGCGGAAGCAGACGGCGGCGTTCGCGTATCTCCTCTGGCAGCGGATCGGCCAATTTCTTTGACCAGTATGGAACCGCCGAGCGTAAAATCTGGCGCAGTTTGTGGTTACTCAATCCCTGGGTCAACGGATAAACCGGTACAATTCGCCCGGTGCGCAGCCCGTCCATCGAAAGCAGTTCCCATTGGGGGGCGTTAAAAACCGGCCGGCCGAGATATTGATCGACCTTACCCGATAATACGATCCGATGACCGGACTTCAATTTTTTAGTAAGCCACGGCTGATTAAACCAGCTGGCCTGAATTTTTCCGCTCCCGTCTGTGATCACCGCCTGCACAACCACCTGATTGCTGCGGGATTTTCGAGCGCGAACTTCCCACACGGTGCCGATCAGGGTGACCTGCTCTCCAACTTTTAGCTGGTTAATCGGCTTCATTTTGGTGTAATCATCATAGCGATGAGGAAAATGGTAGAGAAGCTCTGAAACGGTGCTGATTGACAATTTACTAAGGAGCTCACTCATGCGTGCTCCAACTCCTCGTACCGCCAAAACCGGTTCTGCAAGATCCGGGTGCTGCCGCTGCGGACGCTCCATCTGCTTCTCGTTCGCAGAGGGTTCGGATTGCTTTCTGCTCTTGTGGTCGTCAGGAACGGTTTTAACATCATCGTTCTCTTCCTCGAGAACGGGTTCATCGGCGGTTATTTCTTTTGAAGCGGCTTCCACAACACGATCATCACCTTCCTCTTCGTGATCTACCGCTGCGGTTGAATCGGCCGGTTCCGCCGGTTCAACTGTTTCTTTGATGACGGGAGCAGGGTCCGGTTTTACGGCCGGGGTAATCTGAATCGAACCGGGTTCGACAGTAGTTGTGAGCGTGGCTACTCGCTCTTCCCGAGCATCCAACCGGTCGAGCAGCCGGTTTACCAACATCAAGCGCGCGTTTTTGCCGGGTAGGGAACCATAGTCGCTTAAGGCCTCGGCCGTTTGCTCCACAAACGCCCGATCCGCTTCATCGACGGCTTCTTCGCGAGCCTGGCTGATCCAGTAGGAAATAAATTGTCGCAGGCCACCTACAACCGCTTTATTTTGATACCCTTGATGAACTTCGAGTTTTAAGATGTTTTTTAAGCGCTGAAACGATTTGGACATAGAAGGAGACCACAGACTACAGACCACAGATTAGAGATTACTCTAAAGTGAAAGTGCCTCATGAATAATCAGTAACTATTACACCAATAAACGAATAACTAATAAACCAATGACCCATTATACCTGTATCTTGGATTTTGGTCTGGCAATTTTAACGTTAACGATGGACGATGGCGATCGCCACCGCACCGGGGCCAACGTGAACCCCAATAGCCGGGCTGCCAACCGCATTAACCGTTTTGGTGTGGCGATCAATGAAGGCAGAAAACAGATCCGATACCGTATTCAGATCGGGAGCGTTGGTGTTGATCAAAGCCAGGCGTGCCAATTTTCCGTGCGACCGGCCAAATTCTACCAGCTGTTTTAACGCTTTACGACGGGTGCGAACGCGGCCGATCGGCTCAACTGCGCCCTGGTGAACCTGCAAGATAAGTTTGAGCTGCAGGAGCGTACCCACCCGCATTTGTATCCAGTTGACCCGGCCGCTGCGACGCAGGCTTTCCAGGGAGTCTATAAGGGCATAGACAAATATCTTTTTTTGCAGGGCGATGATTTCTCGTTTGATTTCTACCGCCGAGACCCCTTGAGCGGCCAATTCGGCCGCGGCCAGCACCTGGAAACCAAGCCCCAGTGACAGCTGCCCGGAATCGATTAGATGGGCGTTTACCCCTGCCAGATCGGCCCCGTTTTGCGACGCATTGAGAATGCTGCTGAGGCTGCCGGCCACGTGAATGGCGACAATGTCGTTGGCCCCTTCTTCAGCAAGCTGTGTGTAGCTGGTGGCGTATTCTCCAGGAGAGGCAGAGGCGGTTGTTGGATAGGGGTCGTAGGTGGGCAGGTCGCGATAAAACGTCTCCCGCGAGAGATCGATCTCGTCACGTAAACTTTGCCCCTTCAAGTTGACGTAGGAAGGCACGACCGCAATCCTGTATCGATCTACCAGGTCGGCGGGCAAATCACAAGTGCTGTCGGTGAGAATGCGAGTGGTCATAATACCGATATAAGGAAATTCGTGATTTAGTAAAATTAGTATATTGGTATATTGGTGTACTTACACCGATCAATATACCAATATACTAATAAACCAATACACTAATAAA
>JAAUYD010006087.1_pt1 | contig 23087 bp, 19 predicted proteins | sample 7278101 | NCBI WGS metagenome assembly JAAUYD01 (sample SAMN14350128, study PRJNA611818) | marine sediment metagenome | isolation source: surface marine sediment (0.6m) | place: French Polynesia: Moorea | collected 2018-08
GAGCTGCCGATCGTCGCCAACGGCGAACTCACCATCGACTCCGACGACGGCGAACGCAAGCGCATCGGCGTGACGCGCGCGCACCTGGAAGAAGATGCCGGCAAGTCGGTGCACGAGGGCTTCGACCAGATGTCGGGCATCGATCTTAATCGCGCCGGGACGCCGCTCCTGGAAATCGTATCGGAGCCCGACCTTCGCTCGGCGAAGGACGCGGTGGCTTACATGCGCAAGATCCACACGCTGGTCCGCTACCTCGGGATCTGCGACGGCAACATGCAGGAAGGTTCGTTCCGTTGCGATGCCAACGTTTCGGTCCGGCCGCAGGGACAGGACGAGTTCGGCACGCGTGCCGAAATCAAGAACCTGAACTCGTTCCGCTTTGTCGAGCGAGCCATCAACTTCGAGGTCGAGCGCCAGGTTGATCTGCTGGAGGATGGCGGCGAAGTCGTGCAGGAGACGAGGCTTTACGACTCCGCTCGCGACGAGACGCGCTCGATGCGCAGCAAGGAGGAGGCGAATGACTACCGTTACTTCCCGGATCCCGACCTGCTGCCCGTCGAGATCGCCGAGGACTACATCGAGGCCGTCAGGCAGACGCTGCCAGAGCTCCCCGATGCCAAGCAGGCCAGGCTGCAGGAGTCGCTGGGCGTCAAAGCGGAAGACGCAGCGATCCTGACGATCCAGCGCGAGCTGGCGGACTTTTTCGAGGCCGCGGCGGAAGCGTCGTCTGCGCCTGCGCAGACCGTTGCCAACTGGGTCCTGGGCGAGCTGTCGGGTGCGCTGAATCGCGACGGCCTGGATATCAGTGGCAGCCGGGTCAGTGCCGAGGCGCTGGCGTTGCTCGTCGACCGGATTCACGACAACACCATATCGGGCAAGATCGCGAAGGATGTCTTCGAGGCCATGTGGGCAGGCGAGGGCAGCGCGGACGAGATCATCGAGGCGCGAGGGTTGAAACAAATCACCGACACGGGCGCGATCGAGGCGATCGTCGACAAGGTCATTGCGGCTAATCCCGGGCAGGCTGACGAATATCGGGCCGGTAAGGAGAAGCTGATCGGATTCTTCGTCGGCCAGGTCATGAAAGAGACCGGCGGCAAAGCGAATCCGGGTCAGGTCAACCAGCTCCTGAAAAAGAAACTGTCCGGCTAGCAGCGTACTGAAAATGCCTCAGCCGGCACGATCCTGCGTTAGTTTCCAGCTCAAAATGCTCATGTACTCACGTGTACACTGCGCTTTTTCGCCGAAAACCGCCTTGTCTCGCACTCGCCTGAGACTTTTTCAGCACGCTGCTAGCAGCCCGTTGAAAAGGCCTCAGCCGGCACGATCCGGCGTTGGTTTCCGGTCAAAAATGCTCATGTACACTGCGCTTTTTCGCCGAAAGCCGCCTTGTCTCGCGCTCGCCTGAGAATCTTCAGTACTCTGCTTGGCTGCGCTTGAAGAACGGCCCTTCGCACCTACATCGTAGCGTTGCTCAATCGAGGTCCAGCATGTCCGACCAGATCGTCCCATTCGTCTTCGAGAACCTGCCGGTGCGCGGGTCTGTCATCCAGCTCGAACGCTCGTGGCAGCGAATGATCGGAGAGCACGACTACGCGCCTGTCGTCGTCGAAACGCTGGGGCAGGCAGCGGCAGCCACCGGTCTCATCGCGCACAGCCTGAAGTTCGACGGCTCTGTGACGATGCAGATTCAGTCATCTGGCGAACTGCGCATGCTCGTTATGCAATGCACGAGCGAGCTTGAGATGCGCGGCATGGCCGTAACCTCCGATACGCATGAAGCACAAACATTTGCCGACCTGCTCGACAAAGCGCACTGCGCGATCACCGTCGACAATGGCGAGCGGCCGTACCAAGGCATCGTCGAGGTGTCGGCCGAGTCGCTGGTTGCAAGCCTCGAGAACTACTTCGGTCGTTCTGTTCAGGTGCCTAGCCTTTTGGCGCTGTTCGCCGACGGCAGCAAAGCCGGCGGCATCCTGCTGCAACAGATGCCGGGGCAGACCGGACTCGCCGATGACGACTGGGCACGGCTGGGTTTCATCCTCGACACGCTCACCTTCGACGAGATGACCGGCGATGAGCCGATGCGCCTGATCGGCAAGCTGTTCGCCGAGGACGACGTGCGCGTCTTCGGTCCGCACCCCGTTGCGTTTCACTGCCCATGCAGCCGCGCACGGGCCGAGGAGGTTCTGAAAATGCTCGGCGAGGAAGACGCCATCGACGCCGTCGAGACGCAGGGAACCATTCGTGTGACCTGCGAATACTGCGGCCGCGAGCGCGGTTTCGACGCGGTCGATATCTCCAAGCTCTTCGCGGACAACGTCGTCGCCGGCAGCAAGATCGTCCAGTAACACCCAGCCCAAAACGCATCGATCCGCAGGCGCACTGGCTCGTCGGATCGCAGCGTGCTACTCTATTCGGCCATTTATATAAAGAAATATTTATATCTTTATAAATATTTCAGCCGGATGCACCGACTATGCATGCAAGCAATCAGCGTTTACTGGCGCAACTAAAGGCCCTGGCGGATCCGGTTCGCCTGCGCCTGGTCGCGTTGTGCGCCAGCGGTGAGTGCGCCGTTTCCGAGCTGACGCAGATCACGGGCTTGAGCCAGCCACGCGTTTCCCAGCACTTAAAGGCACTGTGCGACTCCGGCCTGCTGAGCCGCTTCCGTGACGGCCAGTTCGTTTTCTACCGCACAGCGTCTCAGGGTCGCGACGGCAGCGTGCTGCGGCAGCTGATGGCACTGGTGGTTGACGACGACGCTCTGGCGAACGACCTGAAAGCGCTCAAAGCGCTGCGTGGTACCGAAGAAGCGGGTGACACTGGACTGGAGGACAGGGAGTTCTATCGCAACCTGATCGATCTCTCGGTGGCCGCTCCGCTTGGCGAGCTGCTCGACATCGGCAGTGGCCGGGGCGACCTGCTGAAGCTGCTGGCGAGCCGTGCTCGACGCGTGGTCGGCGTTGACATCGATCCGGACGCGCGCCGCCGCGCGCGCGCCAAGCTCGTAACCGCCGGCATCCTGAACTGCACGCTGCGACACGGCGACATGTACCGGCTGCCGTGGCAGGGCGGGGAATTCGATACCGTGATACTCGACGATGTGCTTGCCGACGCCGCGCGCCCGGTCGACGCCATCGTCGAAGCGGAACGAATGATCAAGGATGGCGGGCGGCTGATCGTTGTCTCCCGGTTGGGAAGAGAAACAGACGACGACCTGATCAGTCTGCTTCCTCGGTGGTGCGCGGACGCAAGCCTGCGTTTGTCAACGCCCAAACTGATACCCGTGAACAAGCCCCGCTGGCTTGTCGCGGTCGCTACACGGACTGAGCAGGCCACCGCTGCCGCGTAGGCCATTTCCGACAGGAGTAAGAATGAACCAGATTTCCAACCGGCATGTCGAAGTCTCCTTCGAGTTTTTCCCGCCGTCATCTGACGCGATGCAACAGCGGCTGTGGGCGTCGATCGAGCGCCTGTCCTGCCTGCAACCGCGATTCGTGTCGGTGACCTATGGAGCCGACGGCTCGACCCGGGAACGCACCCACGCGTCCGTGCAACGCATCGTCGAGGAGACCGACCTCGTCGCAGTGCCGCACCTGACCTGCGTTGGCGCCAGCCGCGATGAGGTCAAGGACATCGCGCGGGAATACTGGGATCTCGGTATTCGACACATCGTCGCATTGCGTGGCGACCTTCCGGAGGATGGCGGCATCGTCGCAGATGGCTACGCCTATGCGTCCGATCTTGTCGAGGGCCTGAAGTCCGTCGCCGACTTCGAAATCACGGTTGCCGCCTACCCGGAGACTCACCCGGAAGCGCCGAGTGCCGAGTTTGATCTCGAGAACTTGAAGCGCAAGCTGGACGCCGGTGCGAGCCGTGCGATAACGCAGTTCTTTTTCGATACCGATCTATACCTGCGATTCCGTGACCGCTGCGCGGCCGCGGGCATCGACTCGTCCATCGTGCCCGGCATTCTTCCGATTACGCGCTTCCAGCAGCTGACGAGATTCGCGGCGAGCTGCGGCGCGACCGTGCCCGACTGGCTCGGCGAGCGGTTTGCCGGTCTCGACAATGACCCCGAGACGACCAGAATGATTGCCGCCTCCGTCGCCATCGAACAGGTCCAGGCTCTGCAGCGAGAGGGTGTCGACGAGTTTCATTTCTATACGTTGAACCGATCCGAGCTGACTTATGCGATCTGCCACGCGCTCGGCGTGCGCGAGAACGAGGTGGCGGCGTGAGTATGTCCATGGATGATCGACAGCAGAGCCTGTTCAAAACGCTGTCCGAGCGTATCGTCCTGTTGGACGGCGCGATGGGCACGATGATCCAGGGTTTCGGCCTGACCGAGGAAGACTATCGCGGTCGCCGCTACGCCGATTGGGAGTGCGATCTCAAGGGCAACAATGACCTTCTGACGCTGACGCGCCCCGACATCATCAGGGACATTCACAGGCAGTTCCTGGACGCCGGCGCCGATATCATCGAGACGAACACGTTTAACTCGAACGCGCCGTCGATGGCCGACTACGGCATGGAGAGCCTGGTTACCGAGCTGAATCTCGAAGCAGCCCGGCTCGCACGGCAGTGTGCTGACGACGTGGCACGGAGCTCCGGCGTGCCGCGCTATGTCGCCGGCGTTCTCGGTCCGACCAACCGGACGGCGTCTATCTCGCCGGACGTCAACGACCCCGGTTTCCGCAACATCACGTTCGAAGAGCTTGTGGCAACCTACTCAGACGCGGCCCACGCGCTGATTGATGGCGGCGCCGACTTCCTGATGGTCGAGACGATCTTCGACACGCTGAATGCCAAGGCGGCGATCTTCGCACTACGCCGCGTCATGGCAGAGATGGGCAACAGGCTGCCCGTCATAATTTCGGGCACGATCACTGACGCGTCCGGTCGGACGTTGTCCGGGCAAACGACCGAGGCATTCTGGAATTCCGTCCGCCACGCGGAACCGTTCATGGTCGGGCTTAACTGCGCGCTGGGTGCTGCCGAATTGCGACCCTATGTCGCCGAGCTCTCTCGCGTCGCCGGCACGCGCGTCAGCGCACATCCAAACGCCGGCTTACCGAATGAGTTTGGCGAGTACGACGAGACGCCGGAACAGATGGCTGCCGTGATTCGTGAATTCGCCGAGAGCGGATTCGTCAACCTGGTCGGCGGATGCTGTGGGACGACTCCTGAGCACATTCGTGCGCTGAAAGACGCGGTCGAAGGGCTCGAGCCCCGCAAGACGCCGGACCTGGCCGTTTGCTGCCGGCTGTCCGGGCTCGAGCCACTGAACATCGGTCCCGACGACCTGTTCGTAAACGTCGGCGAGCGCTGCAACGTGACCGGATCAGCGAAGTTCAGGAAGCTCATCGAGGCAGACAACTACGCCGAGGCGGTCGACGTTGCCCGCACCCAGGTCGAGGACGGCGCGCAGATTATCGACGTCAACATGGACGAGGGCATGCTCGATTCCGAGGCTGCGATGCAGACCTTTCTGCGCCTGATCGCTTCTGAGCCTGACGTCGCGAGGCTGCCGATCATGATCGATTCGTCCAAGTGGAGCGTCATCGAGACGGGTCTGCGCTGTGTGCAGGGCAAGGCCGTCGTTAACTCGATCAGTTTGAAAGAGGGCGAAGCGTCTTTCATCGAGCAGGCGATGCTGGTACGCGACTACGGCGCTGCCGTCATCGTTATGGCGTTTGACGAACAGGGCCAGGCGGACACCGTCGAACGCAAAGTCGCCATCTGCGCGCGCTCGTACAGGATACTGACCGAGCAGGTTGGCATGGATCCGGCCGACATCATCTTCGATCCGAACATCTTCGCGATCGCGACGGGTATCGAGGAGCACGCGGCCTACGGGATCGACTTCATCGATGCGACGCGAGAGATCAAGGCGAAGCTGCCACACGCAATGGTCTCCGGCGGTGTCAGCAACGTGTCTTTCTCGTTCCGCGGCAACAATGTCGTCCGCGAGGCTATTCACTCGGTGTTCCTGTATCACGCAATCCGCGCTGGCATGGACATGGGTATCGTCAATGCAGGACAGCTCGCAATTTATGAAGACCTGCCTTCAGAGCTGCGCGACGCTGTCGAGGACGTCGTACTGAATCGACGCGAGGACAGCACCGAGATTCTGTTGGAACTCGCCGAGCGATACCGGGACCATGCGTCCAGTCGTGAGGCGAAAGTGCGCGACGTCGAGTGGCGTTCCTTAACGGTCGACAAGCGCCTCGAGCACGCCCTGGTCAATGGAGTCGACGAGTTCGTCATCGACGACACCGAGGAGGCGCGACAGGGGACGACGCGTCCGCTTGACGTCATCGAGGGTCCGCTGATGGCAGGTATGAATGTCGTTGGTGACCTGTTCGGCGAAGGCAAAATGTTCCTGCCGCAGGTCGTGAAATCGGCACGGGTCATGAAGAAGGCCGTCGGCCACCTGGTGCCGTTCATCGAGGCGGAGAAAGACGGCGACCGAAGCTCGAACGGCAAGATCGTTCTGGCCACGGTGAAAGGCGACGTTCACGACATCGGCAAGAACATCGTGGGCGTTGTCCTGCAATGCAATAACTTCGAGGTGGTTGACCTCGGCGTTATGGTCAGCTGCGAGAAAATCCTCGATGCGGCCCGACGCGAGGACGCACACATGATCGGGCTGTCGGGACTGATCACGCCGTCGCTGGACGAGATGGTGCACGTGGCGTCCGAGATGCAGCGACTCGATTTCGATTTGCCGCTCTTAATCGGCGGTGCCACGACGTCACCGGCGCACACGGCGGTCAAGATTGAGCCAAGGTATGAAGGACCCGTCGTCTATGTCAAAGACGCATCGCGGTCCGTCGGTGTTGCACAGTCCCTGATCGAGGATTCCACGCGCGACGCATTCGTTGAAAAGACCCGGCAGGAGCATCAACGTCGTCGTGAACAGCACGCGGGCAAGCAGCGTCTCGGACCACAGATCGGACTCGCCGAGGCGCGACGCAGGCGCCACGACATTGACTGGGCGTCGTATACACCGCCGGCGCCCCGGTTCACAGGCCAGCGCGTCATCGATGACCTCGACCTCAATATCCTGCGCGACTACATTGACTGGATGCCGTTTTTCAACGCCTGGGAATTCCACGGCAAATACCCGGCGATCCTGAGCGACAGCATCGTCGGGGAGGCAGCCAGCGCATTGTTCGACGATGCGACGAAGATGCTTGACCGCCTGATCGACGAGCAATGGCTCAAGGCAAAAGGCGTGTTCGGTTTCTTCCCGGCGCAGTCCGACGGTCTGGACGACTTGTTGCTCTACCGGGACGAGGAGCGCAGTGACCTGGCGGCCAGGCTCTGCCAGCTGCGCCAGCAGCGCGCCAAGCCTGACGGCCACGCGCAGCACTGTCTGTCTGATTTCGTGGCTCCCGCCGGTACGCCGGACTACGTTGGCGCGTTCGCCGTCACAGCCGGTATTGGCATCGACGAACATGTCGCGCGTTTCGAGGCGGAGCACGATGACTACAGCGCGATCCTCTTAAAAGCGTTGGCCGATCGACTGGCCGAAGCCTTCGCGGAGTATCTGCATGAGCAGGTGCGTCGCGACCACTGGGGCTATGCGCCGGACGAAGACCTCGATAACGACGCGCTGATCGCGGAGACCTATCGCGGCATCCGGCCCGCACCCGGTTACCCGGCATGCCCGGACCACACAGAGAAGGCCAAGCTCTGGTCGTTGCTCGACGTCGAAGCGAGCATCGGGCTCAGGCTGACAGAGTCTTTCGCAATGTTCCCGACGGCGGCGGTCAGCGGCTTCTACTTCTCGCATCCGGACGCGCGTTACTTCGCGGTCGGCAAGATCGATCGCGAGCAGCTCGAGTCGTACGCGGAACGCAAGGCGATGAGTGTGGTCGAAGCTGAACGATGGCTTGCTCCGAACCTCGGCTATGACCCGACTACCAATAAGGCTGACGCTGCTTAGCACTCTCCTGCTTGTGAGCTTTCTGGCTCACGCTGACGGCTATTCCACCGCACGTGCAAAGCTGGTCGAGGCTTACCAGGCAGGCGATTATTCGGCGATGCGGCGGGCGGCGAGAGCGTCACTGGAGGCACGCCCGGATTACCCGGGCGCGATTTTCAACCAGGCGTTGGCTGAGACGCTGGACGGCGACGCGGGCGCCGCGCTTGCGAGCCTTGAGCGACTGACTGCGCTCGAAGTCGACCTGGGTGTCGACGCTAACGAGGCGTTTGCTCCGCTGCACGAACTCGAGGGCTGGCCTAGCCTGCTGGAGCACATCGCCGTGCTGCGCCAACCCGTTGGTACGGCGGAGCGCGCATGGCAGCTGGACGAGGCTGCGTTTATTCCCGAAGGCATTGCTGTCAGTGGAGAGACCCTCTACCTGGGCAGCATTCGCGATGGCCGGATTGTCAGGGTCGACGACACGGCCCCGACCCTCTTGCGTTCACCGGGGTCGGCTCCCGGGGGCAGCATTTACGGCATGCGCCTGGAAGGAGAGTCTCTGTGGTTTCTTGCGACCCGCACCGACCAGTACCGAGGCAACTACCACGGTAAGCGTGACGCGCTGAAAAAAGGCAGCACGCTCTGTGAGCTCAGGCTTTCGAACAACTACCCTGACGCGGCGAGCATTGGTTGCCATCCCCTGCCGATCGAACCTGACCGATGGCAGACGCTCGGCGATCTCATCCTGACCGACGAATTCATCTACGCCGCCGATCAGACGGACGGGCCGGTCTATTCGTTCGATCGATCGAGTCAGCAATGGAGCACCGTCGTCGAACGCGGCGAGTTTGTTTCACCCCAGGGTTTGGTTCCCGATGCATCGGGAGAGAACCTCTACGTCGCGGATTATCGCGGCGGGATCTACCGCGTCAGGCTCGACGGCTACGCAGCGCCGGAACGACTCGAATCGGAGGCCAGCCTGTACGGCATCGACGGGCTGTACCGCTATGGCGACTGGCTGATCGCTGTGCAGAATGGCATCACGCCTCACCGAGTCTCCGCGCACCGACTGGATGACGATGGCCTGACCGTCGTCGAGTCGCGCGTCCTGCTAATGAACCACCCCGATTTCGATGAGCCGAATTTAGGCCAGGTGGTTGGCGACGACTTCTACGTCGTCGCCAACAGCCACTGGAATCGATTTGACCGGGAGAACAACCTGCCGGAGGGCTTAAGCGGCCCGATCATTCTGAAGATCAGGTTGCCGTCAGACTGACTTATTCGTCGATCGTGACCTCGACGATCGTGACCGTCTCGGTCGGTACGTCCTGGTGGAAACCGCTGTTGCCCGTCGGGACACCGGCGATCGCGTCGACAACATCCATGCCATCGGTCACCTTGCCGAAAACGGCGTAGCCAAAGTCGCGGCCGCCATGATCCAGAAAGCTGTTGTCCTTGAGGTTGATGAAGAACTGCGAGGTCGCGCTGTTGATGTCGGCGGTTCGCGCCATGGCAAGAGTGCCGCGCAGGTTCTTCTCGCCGTTGTCGGCCTCGTTCTTGATCGGCTCGCGCGTCTTCTTTTGCTGCATGTCCGCATCCATGCCGCCGCCCTGGATCATGAAATTGGGGATGACGCGATGGAAAATCGTGCCATTAAAGAAGCCGTCGGTGATGTACTGGCGGAAATTCTCGGCCGATATCGGTGCCTTCTCATCGAAGAGTTCGACCTTGATATCGCCGTGATTGGTCTTGATCGTGATCATGGTTGCCTGACTTGTAGTTTACGAAAGCGCCGCTTTTTAACACATGCGTCGTGTTCCTGCATGTCATCCGCGAACGGCGCCCGTCACCCTGGGCTGTCCGGAATGGTCCTTCCACGTCCTCACGTCCTGCCAGCCGGCCGAAGCGAGTAGCTGCCGCACGGCGTCGCCCTGGTCGAAGCCATGTTCCAGCAGCAGTCGGCCGCCCGCGGCGACGATCCCGGGAACCGCCACGGCCAGGCGGCGAATGTCGTCGAGCCCATCCGGCCCGCTCTCCAGTGCGCCGGTCGGCTCGAAGGCGAGCGCTGCGAGCGCGCCGTCACCGGTGGCGACGTAGGGCGGATTGGAGACGACGAGATCAAAGTTCCGGCCTGAAAGGGCGGTCGTCCAGTCACTTTCAACGAATTCGACATTGCATAAGCCGAGGCGCCGGCAGTTTTCTTTCGCAACGGCCACCGTCTCCGGGTTGATGTCGGTTGCCGTCACGGAGCAGCCGGGCCGCTCTTTGGCAATCGACAGGGCAATCGCGCCGGACCCGGTGCCGAGGTCGGCGATGCGCGAAGAGCCGTGCGCGTCGATTATGTCCAGCGCAATCTCGACAAGCCTCTCGGTTTCGGGTCGCGGGATCAGCGTATCGCGGGTCACCTTCAACGACACCGACCAGAATTCTCGCTCGCCGAGAATGTAAGCGACCGGCTCGCCGGCGACCCGACGCGCAAGCAGGGCATCAAATACCCGCCGGTCATCGCCGGACACGGCGTCGTCACTGTGCGAGAACAGGAAAGTCCGCGACTTGCCCAACGCGTGCGCGAGCAGGACCTGGGCATCGAGGCGCGCGCTGTCGCTCACCGCGTCGAGGGCCGCTGCTGCGCTCTTTATCAGGTCCTGTATCGTCACGGGCTGTCAGTCGGGGGTGGTGAGGGTGAGCTCGCTTCGCGTACACTCGCGACCTCGGAATCCATGGTAAGCCCCATGCACGTCTATTCCAATATTCTCGACATGGTCGGCAAGACGCCCATGCTCGAAGTCACCCGGATCGACACCGGCCCCTGCCAGCTGTTTCTGAAGCTGGAGCTGATGAATCCCGGTGGTTCGATCAAGGATCGGATCGGCATCTCGATGATCGAAGAGGCCGAGAAGCGTGGCGACATCAAGCCCGGCGATACGATTGTCGAGGCAACGGCGGGCAATACCGGGCTCGGGCTCGCACTCGTTGCAGCCGCCAAGGGCTACAAGCTGGTCCTCGTGCTGCCCGACAAGATGAGCCAGGAGAAGATCTTCAATTTGCGCGCGATGGGCGCCGAGGTCGTGCTGACACGATCCGACGTCGCCAAGGGCCATCCAGAGTACTACCAGGACCTGGGCAAACGCATCGCCGACGAGCAGGGCGCGTACTTCATCAACCAGTTCGGCAACCCGGACAACCCGCTGGCACACGAGCAGACGACCGGGCCCGAGATCATCGAGCAGATGGGCGAAGACCTGGACGCTATCGTGCTGGGTGTCGGGTCCAGTGGCACCGTGGCGGGTCTGAGTCGTTACCTGAAGGCTCACGCGCCCGGCGTCAAACTGATCCTGGCGGACCCGGTGGGTTCGATACTCGCCGATTACATCAATGAAGGTGAACTGCACGAGGCCGGGGGCAGCTGGCTCGTCGAGGGCATCGGCGAGGACTTCATCCCGTCGATTGCTGACTTCAGCCAGGTCGATCGCGCGTATTCGATCTCCGACGCCGAGTCATTCGACGCCGCGCGCAACCTGCTGCGCAGCGAAGGCCTGCTGGCCGGTTCGTCGTCGGGCACGTTGCTCGCCGCCGCGCTGAAATACTGCCGTGAGCAGACCGAGCCGAAAAAGGTTGTCGCATTCGCCTGCGATACCGGCAACAAGTACCTGTCGAAGCTGTACAACGACTTCTGGATGGAGGACCAGGGCTTCATCGAGCGCGAACGGTTCGGCGACCTTCGAGACCTGATCGGCCGACTGCACGACCAGCGCGCGACAATCACGGTAGGGCCGACGGATGCAGTGACGACGGCGCACAATCGACTCAGAAACGCCGGCTTCTCCCAGTTGCCTGTCATGGACGAGGGGCGACTTGTCGGTGTCATCACCGAGGACACGATTATCCAGCATGTCTTCGGCAGTCCGGAGCTGATGAACGGCCCGGTCGCGGATGCGATGGAGAGCGCATTCATCAAACTCGACAAAAACACCAGTATCAACAACCTCGTGGCGATGCTGCACGTGCAGCCCTACGCCGCGATCATGCAGGGCGAAGAATTCCTCGGGCTGATCACTCGCTCGGACGTCCTGAACTACCTGCGGCGCCAGATGAGCCCATGAGTAATGAGCCGACAATGAAGAAGAATCAATTCGCGACACGGACGATACACGCCGGCCAGTCACCCGATCCGTCGACCGGCGCGATCATGCCACCGATCTACGCGACGTCGACCTACGTGCAGTCGAGTCCCGGCGTGCATCAGGGCTACGAGTACTCGAGGACGCAAAACCCGACGAGGATGGCGTGGGAGCGCTGCATCGCCGACCTGGAATCGGCGACGCATGGATTTGCGTTCGCCTCCGGCATGGCTGCGACCGGGACGATACTCGAACTCATCGATTCGGGCAGCCACGTCATTGCAATGGATGACCTGTACGGTGGCACGCGACGATTGTTCCACGGCGTCAGGGAGCGCTCGGCCAACCTCGAATTCAGTTTCGTCGACATGACCGACATTTCGGCGATAGCAGGCGCGATCACGGACAAGACGCGCATGATCTGGCTGGAGACGCCGTCGAACCCGACGCTGAAGCTCGTGGATCTGGCCGCGGTCGTCAAACTCAGCAGGGACAGAGACATCCTGCTCGTGGCAGACAACACGTTCGCCACGCCCTACATCCAGCGCCCGCTGGAACACGGCTTTGACATCGTCATGCACTCGGCGACCAAGTTCCTGAACGGGCACTCGGACATGATCGGCGGCGTCGCCGTCACAGCCGACGAAGGCCTTGCCGAGCGACTGGCTTATCTGCAGAACTCGATCGGCGGTATCGGCGGTCCATTCGACAGCTTTCTGGCGCTGCGCGGCGTCAAGACGCTGGACGTGCGCATGGAGCGGCACTGCAGCAACGCGATGACGATCGCGAAGTGGCTCGAAGAACAGGAGCTGGTCGATCGCGTCCTGTACCCCGGACTGGAATCGCATCCACAGTACGAACTGGCGAAAAAGCAGATGAGCGCTTTCGGCGGCATTGTGACCTTTTACCTCAAGGGCGACCTCGACAATGCGCGCCGCTTTCTCGAGAGTTGCCACGTGTTCGCACTGGCAGAGAGTCTCGGCGGCGTCGAGAGCCTGATCGAGCACCCGGCTATCATGACCCATGCGTCTGTGCCCGAAGAACGCCGTGCCGAACTCGGTATCTCGGATCAGTTGATCCGTCTGTCGGTCGGCATTGAGGGGGTCGACGACCTGATCCAGGACCTGACGCAGGCTTTCGAGGCGCTGCGTACCTGAACGCCGCACAGGCGACGGCGGCAACAATACGGTACCCAATCGCAATGACACCAGAGCCAGAGACGGTAAAGGCAGCCGACAACGAACAACTTCGCGATTCCCGGCGCGGCTTTCTACTGTATCTCGTCCTGTTGCCAGGTGTCTGTCTCCTCGTGTTTTTCGGCGCTGTTTGGGCTGGCACGGACACGCAGAATATTGCCTACGAGATAGGCGGTGGATTTGTCTACGCACTGATGATTTCGGCAGCAGTCTATGCTGTGTTTGCGCGCGGGGGCGGTGCCTCGGCAGGACTGATTATTTTCTCGGCAGTGTTCGCGTCCTTCTCGCTCGCCGTCGTGGTGTCAGTCGAGTCAAATCGGGAGTCTGCTGACATCGTTTTAGAGGGCTTTTTCGATGAGGCGCAGCGGCTGATAGACGCGCAACAGAAAGGCGTCGATGCCGGCACCTTCGATCCGGTGCCCGAGGACTTCTCGGTCGCTCCGACGGTCAGCGGTTCTTACGCCGAGGTTCAGCGGTTAACGACGATGATTCTCAATGGTTCAGCCCGGCTAGCGAACGACTACATGGCGGACCTCGACGCGATAGGCTGGCTGACCTTGCTCGAGCCTGACCGCCTGTCTGCCGATGTCGGTCTTGCAGACAGTCGCGCAATGCTCGAGGAAGGCAAGCGGATCGTGGTCAAGCATCGCCAGCTGGCGGAGACGTTTCTCGAGGACCTGCCGCGGCTCATCGAAGAGCTGGATCTGTCTGCGCAGGAAAAACGTGAGTTACGGCTTGGCTTCGAATCCGGCCTCGCCGAGAGCGAGAGTGTACAGAGCCGCGTCTGGGATCTGGAAGAAGCCGCCGTAGTCGAAATCGAGGCCATCATTGACATGCTCGACGCCAACGCCGGAGCATGGTCCGTTGAGACGGATCAAATGCTGTTTGACACGCAGGCGCTTGCCGATCGATACAACAAACACCTGAGCGAGATCGACAGCCTGATGCAGGAACAAGCGAGTATCCAACAGGGCGCCTTGAACGACGCGCGGAGAAGGGCACAATGAGCCGGATGATATTGAAATGGTCGACGAGCTGATTGCGGGTCGCGATGGGCCGTTCGGCGTTGCGGCGTAGCCGCCTGTGCAACGAAAGGAGAAAGATCATGCCGGCAATAATTCCCTTGGGCTGGTTTCACACCGTGATTGGCATCGTTGCTCTCATAAGCGGCGTCATCACGTTGTTCAAATACAAGGAGATCTCCTACCGCAACAGGAGTGGTGTGATCTACCTGGTCACGACCCTCGTAACCGCGGTGACCGCGCTGATGATCTACCAGCACGGCGGTTTCGGGGTGGCGCATGCTATGGGCGTTGCAGCACTTCTTGCGCTGGCCGTCGGCATGCTGGCCGAGGCCCGGAAGCTTTTTGGAAAATGGTCGCGGCACATACAGGCCTTCAGTTTCTCCGCTACGCTGCTGTTCCATTGCCTGCCTGCTGTGACTGACGGGCTGCTTCGTCTCCCGGTCGGCGATCCGATACTGACCTCAATTAACGATCCCATAATGCAGGCGAGTCACCTGGCGCTGTTTGTCGCGTTCCTCATCGGCGTGACGATCCAGTTGCGCTGGATCAGCCGTCAGCCAGCAGCCACTTAAGTACCCCTAGCGCTCCGGACACGGCCCGGCGCTGGCGCTCGAGTCGTCGACCACATTCACCGAATACGGAAACTCGTATGGCAGGCGGCACATGCAGCAACGACGTCATTCAGAGCTGTGTAGGATTTTTGTAGGTCGCCGCTCTCGGCAACGGTCGCAAAGCGACTGGCGGCATCGTGCATGCCGTGCCCTATCTTCTTCATCTCTTTCGGCATGAACTTGCCCGGCCCCTTGCCTTTTCGGGTACCTCTGTGTTTTCCCATCGAACTCCTGCCAAGCCGCGCTTCGGCGACCTCTGCGGCCGTCGATACATCGTTTGCTGCCAGGTAAGCCATGATCTCGCTCAAGGCCAGCAGGTGATCGCGCATTTCCTTGCGCATCATGGCCTGGGTCTCCGCGGGCATATCGACAAGCTGACGACGATCGGTTGCGGCATCCTCAGTGCCCGCATCTGCCGCGAAGGCAAAACCGCCGCCGGCAAGGACCAGTGTCGCAATCGACAGCGTTGCGTTTCGATGCATCCCCGCGGCGTCCAGTTACAGTCTTTCAGTCATCCTCAGTTGTCGAGTTCCGCCAGTCGATCCGCCTGGTACTCGCTCTGCAACGGATCGATGACTGCCTCCATGCCACCCTCGAGGATCTCGTCAAGCTTGTACAGCGTCAGGTTGATTCGGTGGTCGGTCACGCGACCCTGCGGGTAGTTGTACGTTCGGATGCGTTCCGAGCGATCGCCCGAGCCGACCAGCAGTTTGCGTTTCTCCGCCTGCTCGGTCTGCTGGGCGCTTTGCTGTACGTCGATCAGACGTGCCTGCAGCAGTGACATCGCGCGAGCGCGGTTCTTGTGCTGCGATCGCTCGTCCTGGCATTCGACGACGATGCCGGTCGGCAGGTGGGTCAGACGCACGGCAGAGTCCGTCTTGTTGACGTGCTGGCCGCCGGCGCCCGATGCGCGGTAGGTGTCCACGCGGAGATCGGCCGTGTTGATCTCGACGGCTTCCAGCTCGTCGGGCTCCGGCAGCACGGCGACCGTGCACGCGGACGTGTGGATGCGCCCCTGTGACTCGGTGGCCGGCACGCGCTGCACGCGATGCGCGCCGGACTCGAACTTCAGACGCGCATAAATCCCGCTGCCGGTGATGCGCGTGATGATCTCCTTGTAGCCACCGTGCTCGCCCTCACGCGCGCTCAAGACTTCGATCTGCCAGCGCATGCGCTCCGCGTATTTCGAATACATGCGGAACAGGTCACCGGCAAAGATAGCGGCCTCGTCGCCGCCAGTGCCGGCACGAATCTCCAGAAAGACATTGCTGTTGTCATACGGGTCCGGCGGAATCAGGGACTTCTGCAGATCGGTCAGCAGCGTCTCCTGTTCGGGCCGGAGTTTGCTGAGTTCGTCTTCGCCCATCTCGCGAAGCTCGTCGTCATCGCCGGAGGCCATATCCTCGGCCTCTTCGATATCGCCCGACAGCGTCTCGTAGCGCTTGAAAAGCTGCACGACCGGTTCTACGCGTGAGTACTCCTGCGACAGTTCACGAAACTTGTCCTGGTCGCTAATGATCTCGGGGTCAGCGAGCAGGCCCTCGAGTTCTTCGAAACGTTCGCAGACCGTTTCGAGCCGGTTTCTGATCGAGTCCTTCACTCGTCATCGCCATTCTTGTCAATGCCGAACAATACCTGGGCAGACTCGATCAGCGTCTGGTCAGACGACTCCGCCGCCTCACGCAGGCGGACGCTCGGGTTGTGCAGCAGCTTTTTCATGACCGCCGCCGTTGCATACTCGACGATCTCACCTTCGCTAACGCCCTGCGCCAGCCGACGCCTGGCCTGCAGCATGACTTCCTCGCGGATGCTCTCGGCGTGGTCGCGGAGCGATGTGATGATCGGTGCGACCTGCTTTGCGCGTTGCACCGACAGGTAACGCGCCAGTTCGTCGCTCAGAATCCGGTCTGCATCGATCGCGGCCTGAGCCCGGTTTCCGATGCTCTCGGTGATCATGTTGTCGAGGTCATCGATCGTGAACAGGTAAACGTCGTCCAGCTTCGATACGGCTGGCTCGATGTCTCGCGGTACCGCGATGTCGACGGCCACGATGGGGCGGCGCTTGCGCGCTTTCACCGCGGACTTCATGTCTGCGCGCGTCAGTATCGGCTCGGGGCTGGCTGTCGATGTGATGACGATATCGGCTTCCGGCAGCGTGCCGCCGAGTTCGGAGAGCGGCAGTGCGTAACCGTCGAACTCATGGGCGAGCGCACGCGCGCGCTCGAGGCTGCGATTCGCAACGAACAACCGGCCGATGTTCTTGGACCGCAGGTGCCGCGCAACCAGTTCGATGGTGACACCGGCACCGATCAGAAGCGCTGTGTGTTTCTCGAACCCGGCAAAGAACTGCTTTGCGAGGTCTACAGCGGCGTAGGCAACGGACACCGGGCTAGAGCCGATCTCGGTATCCGTCCTGACTTTCTTCGCAGCCGAGAAACAGTGCTGGAACACCTGCGTCAGTGCAGAACCAGCACTGCCTGTCGACTGGGCCTCACGATAGGCGTCCTTCAGCTGGCCGAGTATCTGTGGTTCGCCGAGAACCATGGAGTCGAGCCCGCAGGCTACCCGGAACAGGTGACGAATGGCGTCGTCGTCCTGCTTCCGGAACAGCGATTTCTTGACGGCATCGCCCAGCCCGCGACTGTCGGTGAGCCATGCCTGTAAACGGTCGCTGCCGGCATCGTCGGCAACGATGTAAAACTCCGTTCGATTGCAGGTAGAGAGCAACACGGCTTCTTCGACACCCTCGATGCCCTGGACGTCTTTCAAAGCGTTGGGCAGCTCGTCGCCCGCGAAAACAACTTGTTCGCGAACTTCGACAGGTGCCGTGTTATGGTTCAGACCGAGTATTTTCAGCGGCATATCAGGTCTTTAGCAGGGTGCCGTCGGCGAACCTCTGGAATTCAGGAGTGCGTATCATAAGCGAACTGGCGGCGCAGTTCCTTGTCAGTTAGTACGGCGCATCGGAAAGACACGCGGTCGACAAACCGCGATATCAGGATGATAGAACTACCCAACATGTCTACAAATTTATCACGCTTATGGCTGGCTGGCTTTGTACTGGTCGTGGCAAGCCTGTTCGGCCGGGCTGACGCTGGAGATCGCAGTGCCGACGAGTATATCGAAATGGCCCGGGAGGGTATGCAGGTCGGCGAGTATCTCGCCGCCGCTACTAACTTTCGCAAGGCAGCAGAGGCCAGTGACTCGGTGGACATCGCCCAGCAAGCCACGCGGATCGCTTTCGGCTTCGGTTTCGACGACGAGGCGCGGAAGGCCGCTGAGCGCTGGCTAAAGCTCGACAGGGACAGCGAGCAGGCGTTGCTTTATGTCGCAAGGCTTCAGCTCCGTGACGGTCGCGATCGCGCGGCGCGCCGCAATTTCAAGCGTCTGCTGAAGCTCGATGACGGACCTGCCGAGCAGCGCCTGCTGTCGCTCGTGCAGGTGCTGGCGGATGAAGAGCCCGGGCCGGCTTACGAGATCATGAAGTATCTCGCCAAGCCATACGGCGATTCGGCCTATGCGAACTACGCCGTTGCCGTCATGGCGATGTCCGCCGAAGACATGCAAGAGGCGCGCGACCGCGCTGCGCTTGCCGTCGAGTTGGACCCTGACTGGCTCAAGGCCAAGCTGCTCTATGCACGCGCACTGCTCCTGAACGGCAGCGCGGAAGAGGCCATCGACTACACGGCGAGGATCATCGGTGACGACCCGGACCCGGATCCCGACGCACGACTCGAGCTGGCATTGATGATGATGTCCCTGGACCGCAACGACGATGCGCTCAGCCAGGTGAACCAGGTGATCCTCGAGCAGCCGGGGCGGGCGGATGCGCTGCGCCTGATGGCAATTATCAATTTCCGCCAGCAGAACCTCGACGCAGCGAAGGCCGATTTTGAGGATCTGCTGGCTACGCGACGCTACACAAACGACGCGCTGTATTATCTCGCGAGGATCGCGGATTTTCGTGGTGAGGTGGATGCGGCGATACGATTCTATGCGGCCGTGAACGGCGGCGGAAACGCCGTCATCTCACAGCGACGCGCCGCGGCGCTGCTGGCGTTTGAACGGGACGATCCGGACCAGGCTGTCGAGCTGCTCGACCGATTCACGGCCGACAGCCCGGGCTATGCCATTGACATGGTATTGGCGAAGGGACAGCTGCTGACGTCCGTGGAGCGCTATGAAGATGCGCTGGTCTACTACGATCGATACGTGGAATTCAGACCGGATGCGGAGGGCGGTATGCTCGGTCGCGCGGAACTCTTACTGCGGATGGATCGCCTCGACGACTCGATCAGTCAATACAGGGCGGCTGTAGAGAAGTTTCCGGAGAGTGCGACCTCGCTGAATGCACTGGGCTATACGCTGGCAGACCGAACCGACCAGTATGTCGAGGCCGAGAAGCTGATACGCAAGGCGCTGGAGTATCAGCCGGACAATCCGGCAATTATCGACAGCATGGGCTGGGTGCTGTACCGCCTCGGCAAGAATGAGGAGGCCCTGGTCGAGCTCGAAAAGGCGTACGCCGGCTTTCCCGATCCGGAAGTCGCAGCGCATATCGTCGAAGTGCTGCACGCGCTGGGCCGGCAAGAGGAGGCGCTGGAAAGGCTCGTCAAGGCCGAAGAGCGAGACCCCGAAAATTCACTGCTCGAAAATGTCCGTGAACGGCTCTTTCCGGACGCTGAGTAGGACTGCCAGGCTCGTCGCCGCGACAGCGCTGCTTGCCGGTTGCGCGACGACCACCAGGGAGACGATAGACCTCCCGGACCTGACTGACTGGAACGCACGACAGGCGGCGTTGGCCGCGAGTGAGCAGTGGTACCTGAAAGGCCGTATCGGCATCCGTACAGAAGACGACGGTTTCAATGCGAAGCTGCGCTGGACGCAGGACAGGCGCCGCTTCGACGTGCAGGTCAGCGGCCCGCTCGGTATCGGTAACGTCAAACTGGAAGGTGACCAGCGATCCGTGACGCTGACGGACAAGGATGGGGTCGAGACCCGTCTCGGCGACGCTGAGACAGAGCTGTACCTGCGCTATGGCTGGACGATTCCCGTCGGATCGCTGCCGTTCTGGCTGCTCGGCATTCCCGATCCGGAGCGCCCTGCGGAAACGCAGGTCGATGCCTCCGGCAAGCTGACTCATCTCGTCCAGGGTGGCTGGGACGTGAGTTTCAATCGCTATCGCGATGGCGCCGGGCAGGAGCTCCCGGGCAGGATTACCGCCAGCAGCAGCACAACTCGCGTCCGCATTGTCATCGACGATTGGCGGTTTTTCGCCCAGTAGCGGAACCATTCAGACAGCGCGTTGACACCTCAGATAGCGAAACGCACAATTGCGGCTCGCGCAGGTTGACAAGAACAATAATTAATTGGGGCGTAGCCAAGTGGTAAGGCAACGGGTTTTGATCCCGTCATGCGCAGGTTCGAATCCTGCCGCCCCAGCCATACACGATTCAAGGGAGAGACGGGCGTGGAAATAGCATCGATGGCGGTATTCACCGGTAACGCCAACCCGGAACTCGCCCAGGCTATTGCCCGCACATTGATGATTCCGCTCGCGAGGGCGCACGTCGGCCGCTTCAGCGACGGTGAAATCACCGTAGAGATTCTCGAGAACGTCCGCGGCAGGGACGTGTTTATCGTGCAGCCGACGTGTCCGCCGTCGTCTGACAACCTGATGGAATTGCTCGTCATGGCGGACGCGGCCAAGCGCGCGTCCGCAGCAAGGATTACCGCGGTCATTCCCTACTTCGGTTTTGCGAGGCAGGATCGCCGGCCACGCGCCGCTCGCGTCCCCATCACCGCGAAGCTCGTCGCTCAACTGATCGAGGCCGCCGGTGTCGATCGCGTACTGACCGTAGATCTGCACGCTGACCAGATCCAGGGATTCTTTGATATCGCCGTGGACAACGTCTACGCGTCACCTATACTCCTCGGCGACGTCTGGAAACAGAAATTCGACGATATGGTGGTCGTGTCGCCGGATGTCGGCGGTGTCGTTCGCGCACGAGCCTTGGCGAAGCGACTCGACGACGCCGACCTCGTCATCATCGACAAGCGTCGCGACCGCGCCAACCAGTCCGAAGTGATGAACATCATTGGCGAGGTTGAAGGCAAGAATTGCGTCATGATCGATGACATGGTCGACACGGCGGGAACGCTCTGCCAGGCGGCATCGGCGCTGAAGGACCGAGGCGCGACCAGCGTCAGTGCCTACATCACGCATGCTGTTTTAAGCGGCCCCGCCGTCGGACGCATCTCCAAGTCGGCCCTCGATGAGATTGTCGTGACCGACACGATCCCGCTGTCAAAGGACGCCAGGGCCTGCGAGAAGATCAGGCAGCTCTCGACGGCGGAGCTGCTGGCGGAGACCATGCGCAGGATAAGCTACGAGGAATCCGTCTCGTCCCTGTACGTAGATTGAATCGCGTTCAGTCGGGCTGGTACTTCGTCGAATTCGCTCGAAAATGCGTCACGTACTTGATATACGCTCCGCGTAAACGCCTTCGCCTCGTCTCAGCCGCGGCTGACCGCGATTGCCAATAGACAACGTGTTCTCTCCCAGGAATTATCTGCGCGGCCCCGCGAATCAAGTGGTTGATTTCACTGGCGATTCGCGCGGCGCTGCGCTATAGTGCGCCACCTCGTCGGCGTCGGTCGCAGTCTCCGGCGAGTGTTCAATCAAAATATTCCAATCCAATCAATCAGTTAACGGAGCTCAGTCATGGCTGAAGAATTCGACCTGATTGCGGACTACCGGGAAGACATGGGGAAAGGTGCGAGCCGCCGCCTGCGTCGCGAAGGAAAAGTTCCTGCAATCATCTATGGCGCCGGCCGTCCGCCGCGCTCATTGACCTTTGATCACAACAAGGTCATCAAGCAACTCGAAAGCGAGTCGTTCTATTCCAGCGTCCTGAACATCAAGGTCGGCGACAAGAGCCAGGCCGCGATCCTCAAGGACCTGCAGCGTCATCCGTCCAAACGCCTCATCATGCACATGGACTTCCAGCGCATCGTCGAAGACGAAGAGATTCGCATGAACGTACCGCTGCACTTCGTCGGCGAAGACGTAGCACCCGGCATCAAGCTGCAGGGTGGTAAGGCGTCTCACCTGATTACCGACGTCGAAATCACCTGTCTGCCGCGTCACCTGCCGGAATTCCTCGAGGTGGACGTCTCCGAGCTCGAGCTCGACCAGATGCTGTACCTGGCGGACATCAAGCTGCCGGAGGGCGTCACGATTCCGGAACTCGCACAGGGTCCGGAACACAACCACGCGATTGTCTCGATCCAGGAGATCAAGGCTGCGCCGGTTGAGGAAGAGGTTGTCGAGGAAGAGGGAGCTGAGGAAGCGGGCGAAGCGCCCGAGGCTTCCGAAGGCGAATCGGACGAGAGCTAAACGCGCCGCGAGGTGCGAACCTGAGAGGACCGCAGCCGGTTTCGGGCAGGAGCTAATCCGCACGAGCCGCCGCGGTCTTTTCATTTCAGGCGAGGCTGCATGATGAACTTGACGATGATCGCTGGCCTCGGCAACCCCGGGGACAAGTATGAGAAGACCCTGCACAACGCCGGGTTCTGGTTCGTCGACGAGCTGGCGCGGCAGTACGGCGGGCAATTCAACTACGACAAGAAGTTCGACGCCGACGTCTGCCGCATCAGCATCAAGGGCAAGGACATCTGGCTGGCAAAGCCGCAGTCCTTCATGAACATGAGCGGACAGCCGATACGTGCTTTGCTCGACTACTACCGTAACAACGTGTCGGGGCTGCTCGTCGCACACGACGAGATCGACCTGCCGCCCGGCACGGTTCGGTTGAAAAAAGGCGGCGGTCACGGCGGCCACAACGGCCTGCGGGACATCATCAAGCACTGCGGCAACGACTTCTTGAGGCTTCGCCTCGGCGTCGGGCATCCCGGTGATAAGGACCAGGTCACCTCCTACGTGCTGAAGCGAGCCAATGCATCGTCGGAGGCTGCGATCCTCAAGAACATCGACGAGGCGGCCGACGTCATGCCGACGCTCGTCGAGGAAGGCTTGAACGCAGCGATGAAGAAGCTGCACACACGCGATAAGGAACGGTAACAAAGCATGGCCATCAAATGCGGAATCGTCGGTCTGCCAAACGTCGGCAAGTCGACGCTGTTCAATGCACTGACCGCAGCGGAGATCGCCGCGGAGAACTATCCCTTCTGCA
>JAAUYD010289336.1_pt1 | contig 23084 bp, 20 predicted proteins | sample 7278101 | NCBI WGS metagenome assembly JAAUYD01 (sample SAMN14350128, study PRJNA611818) | marine sediment metagenome | isolation source: surface marine sediment (0.6m) | place: French Polynesia: Moorea | collected 2018-08
GCGATCAAGCGCCTGATCGGCCGTCGTTTCGAGGACGACGTCGTGCAGCGCGACATCAAGATGGTCCCTTACACGATTGCCAAGGCTGATAATGGCGATGCCTGGGTCGAGGCCAACGGCAAGAAGATGGCACCGCCGGAGATATCCGCGCGCGTCCTGATGAAGATGAAAAAGACGGCGGAAGACTACCTTGGCGAAGAGGTCAAGGAGGCTGTCGTCACGGTGCCCGCTTACTTCAACGATTCGCAGCGCCAGGCCACCAAGGACGCCGGCAAGATCGCGGGCCTCGACGTCAAGCGCATCATCAACGAGCCGACCGCGGCTGCCCTTGCCTATGGCATGGACAAGAAGCGCGGCGATGCCAAGATCGCCGTCTTCGATCTGGGTGGCGGAACCTTCGACGTGTCGATCATCGAGATCGCCGAAGTCGACGGTGAGCACCAGTTTGAAGTCCTGGCGACCAACGGCGACACATTCCTTGGTGGTGAGGACTTCGACATGCGGGTCATTGAGTACCTGACGTCGGAATTCGAACGCGAGAGCGGCGTAGATATCACCAGTGACGCGCTGGCGATGCAGCGCCTCAAGGAAGCGGCCGAGAAGGCCAAGATCGAGCTCAGTTCGCAGCAACAGACCGAAGTGAACCTGCCGTACATCACGGCAGATGCATCGGGCCCGAAGCACCTGAACATCAAGTTGACGCGGGCGAAGCTGGAATCGCTGGTCGAGTCGCTGATCACACGGACCATCGAGCCCTGCAAGATCGCGCTCAACGATGCCGGACTCAAGGTCAACGAGGTCGATGACGTAATTCTCGTCGGCGGCCAGACCCGTATGCCGAAGGTCCAGGAAGAGGTACAGAACTTCTTCGGCAAGGAGCCGCGCCGGGATGTAAATCCTGACGAAGCCGTGGCGCTGGGTGCCGCGATTCAAGGCGGTGTTCTTGCCGGCGACGTCAAGGACGTTCTGCTGCTCGACGTGACGCCGTTGTCGCTCGGTATTGAGACGCTCGGTGGTGTCATGACCAAGCTGATCGACAAAAACACAACAATTCCGGCCAACGCCGAGCAAGTGTTCTCGACCGCAGACGACAACCAGACGGCCGTGACGATCCATGTATTGCAGGGCGAGCGCGAGCGTTCGGTCGACAACAAGTCGCTGGGACGATTCGACCTGACGGATATCCCGCCAGCACCGCGCGGTTTGCCGCAGATCGAAGTCGCTTTCGACATCGACGCAAACGGTATTCTCAACGTGTCGGCAAAGGACAAGGCGACCGGCAAGAGCCAGAACATCGTCATCAAAGCCTCGTCCGGCCTGTCGGACGACGAGATCGAAAAGATGGTTTCCGATGCCGAAAGCCACGCGGAGGAAGATCGGAAGTTCCGCGAACTCGTCGACGCGCGTAACCAGGCGGACGGCCTGATTCACGCCGCCGAGAAGTCGCTGAGCGAGCTCGGCGAGAAAGCCACGGCAGAAGAGCGACTGGCGGTCGAAAACGCGATCTCCGACCTGAAGTCGGCTATTGACGGCGACGACAGGGAGGCCATCGAGAAGAAGACGGCCGCGCTGGGCGAAGCCTCGGGCACTCTCGCCCAGAAGCTCTACGCCGAGCAGGCGGCAGCAGAGGGCGCTCCGGAAGGTGATGCCGGTGCCGGCGCTTCGGACGATGGCGTTGTCGACGCCGAATTCGAGGAAGTCGACAAGGACAAAAAGTAACCGGGTCGTCGCTACGACGGGCCTGTAAACGGGGTGGGCGCTCTTAAGGGGCGCCCACGTCACGGGTAAACATGGCAAAACGCGACTACTACGAAGTTCTGGGCGTCTCGAAATCGGCTTCGGCCGACGAGATCAAGAAGGCGTATCGCCGTCTCGCCATGAAGTTCCACCCGGACCGCAACAAGGACGACTCCGAGGCGGCCGAGACCAAGTTCAAGGAAGCCAAGGAAGCCTACGAGGTTCTCAAGGACGACGACCGGCGAGCGACCTACGATCGCTTCGGCCACGACGGTCTGAAGGCCGGCGCCGGCGGCGCGGGCGGCTTCAGTGCCGAGGGCTTCGGCGACATTTTCGGCGATGTCTTCGGCGATATCTTCGGCGGAGGACGGCGCAGTGCCGGTCCTCAGGTCTTTCGCGGTGCAGACCTCGGCTATGAGCTCAAGCTCGATCTGGAAACCGCCGTCGCCGGCGACAGCGTGACCATCGATGTGCCTACCCAGGTTATCTGCGAAACGTGCGAAGGCAGCGGCGCCCGCAAGGGAACCGAGCCGGTAACCTGCTCGGCCTGCAGTGGCAGCGGACAGGTTCGCATGCAGCAGGGCTTCTTCTCGATCCAGCAGACGTGTCCTGTCTGTAAAGGCACCGGTAAGACGATTGCGGATCCGTGCCCCGACTGCCATGGCCGCGGCCGCGTGCGCAAGACTCGTACGCTGGCTGTCAAGGTACCCGCCGGCGTAGACGATGGCGATCGCATTCGGTTGTCCGGTGAAGGCGAGGCCGGTCGGAACGGCGGTCCGCCCGGCGACCTCTACGTCGAGATTCGGGTCAAGCCGCACCGGATCTTCGAGCGCGAGGGTTCCAATCTTTCGTGCGAAGTACCGGTCAGCTTTGCGACTGCTACGCTTGGTGGCGAAGTCGAATTGCCGACTCTTGACGGTACCGTCTCGCTGAAGGTGCCGGCCGGTACCCAGTCGGGTAAGGTATTCCGTCTCCGCGGCAAGGGCGTGGTGACGGTTCGCGATCCGCGCCAGGGCGACCTCTTTGCCCAGGTCGCAGTAGAAACGCCCGTGAACCTGACCGCTGAACAAAAAGACTTGCTCGAGCAGTTTGAGGGTTCGCTCAAGGCTGGGGGCGAACGCCACAGTCCGCGTGCGGGCGGCTGGCTCGACACCGTGAAACGTTTCTTCGAGCGCATCAGTTCATGATTCGCGTTGCGATTGCCGGCGCTGGGCGCATGGGGCAATCGATCGCCTCGGTCCTCGACAAAGACAGTCAGTTCGAAAGCGTTGGTATCTGGGGTCGGGGTGACGACCTTGATGCTCTCGTCGCGAACGCCGACGTCCTGATCGATTTCAGTCTGCCCGAGGCAAACGACGAAGTCATCGGCACGGTGTTGCGCCATCGCAAGCCCCTCGTTTGTGGGGTTAGCGGGCTGTCCGGCGCCCAAATGGCGAAGATCGAGGAAGCAGCCGCATCGATCCCGCTCGTTTTCGACCGCAATATGAGTCTTGGCATTGCCGTGCTCGAACGCGCCGTTCGCGATGCCGCCGCGTCGCTAGGTGGCGATTTCGAGGTCAGGATCAATGAGGTTCACCACGTACACAAGAAAGACGCGCCTTCGGGCACGGCGTTGAACCTCGGCGAGGCCGTAGCGGAAGCACGGGGCGAAGAGGGTACCGGTTCCGTCGATTTTGCGAGTGAGCGTCGCGGTGAAGTTCCGGGCGACCACGAGGTGATCATGGCATCGGCGGTCGAACGGCTGACCTTCGCACACAGTGTCACGACGCGAGAGGTGTTCGCCGACGGTGCCGTGCGGGCGGCCGCGTGGGTCGTTTCACAGCCACCCGGGTTCTACAGGATGCGCGACCTCTTGTTCTGACATTGATCGCGCTGAGTGGCTCCAGTACACTACGCCGGATCGCTGGGCGGTCGGCGAAAAAACCTCGAGCGGAAGGCGACGCCCTTCCGCTTTGTTGCATCTGCAAACGACTTTTTCGCTGCCTCGACCTCACGTGATCGCTGTATGGATCAATTTTGAGGGTCGCTCTTGAGCACGCCTGCAATACTTGCACTCCAGGACGGGACCGTGTTCCACGGGACCTCGATCGGCGCCGACGGGCAAACGATCGGCGAAGTCGTTTTCAACACAGCCATGACCGGTTACCAGGAGATCCTGACGGATCCCTCTTATTGTCGGCAGATCGTCACGCTGACGTATCCTCACATCGGCAATACCGGCACCAACAGCGACGATATGGAGTCGTCGAAGATACACGCGTCTGGGCTGATCGTCCGCGACAGCACCATGCTGACGAGCAGCTGGCGATCCGAACGCACGTTCTCCGACTTCCTCAAGCAAGGCGACACGGTCGCGATCGCCGATATCGATACGCGCAAGCTGAGGCGCATCATTCGGGAGAAGGGTGCCCAATCGGGCTGCATCATGACGGGACAGCAGCCTGCCGAGAAGGCCATCGAGCACGCACGCAAGTTCCCCGGGATCGCTGGCATGGATCTCGCCAGGTTCGTCACGACCTCCGAGCCTTTCCAGTGGTGCTACGGTACGACCTTCGGCAAGCCCCAACGCATCATGAGCCGCCGCATTGCGCCATACCACGTCGTCGCCTATGACTTCGGCGTCAAGCGCAATATCCTGCGCCTGCTCTCCGACCTCGACTGCCGACTGACGGTTGTGCCCGCGATGACGAGCGCCGAAGACGTGTTCGGGCTCGCGCCGGACGGCATATTTCTGTCCAACGGCCCGGGCGACCCCGAGCCCTGCGATTACGCGATCAACGCGATCGGGGCGTTCCTCTCCAGGGACATTCCGGTGTTCGGCATCTGCCTCGGTCATCAGCTGCTGGCCCTGGCCGCCGGCGCCAAGACCGAGAAGATGAAGTTCGGGCATCACGGTGCCAATCACCCGGTACAGGACCTCAAGACCGGGCAAGTCATGATCACAAGCCAGAATCACGGCTTTGCGGTCGATGAGGCAACGCTGCCCGACAATGTCAAGCCAACGCATCGATCGTTGTTCGACGGCACACTGCAGGGCATCGAGCTGACGGATCGACCGGCGTTCAGCTTCCAGGGTCACCCCGAAGCCAGTCCGGGACCGCACGACCTGTTGCCGCTGTTCGACCGTTTCATCCAGAACATGGATGCGCAGAAAAAGAGCGGGCTGAAAGCCATGCTGTCCTCCTGAGGCTGATTCGAGATGCCCAAACGCACAGACTTAGAGAGCATCCTGATCATTGGAGCCGGGCCGATCGTGATCGGCCAGGCCTGTGAGTTCGACTATTCCGGGGCCCAGGCCTGCAAGGCGCTGCGTGAAGAAGGGTTCCGAGTCATTCTCGTCAATTCGAACCCCGCGACGATCATGACCGACCCGGAGATGGCCGACGCGATCTACATCGAGCCGATTCACTGGTCCGCCGTTGCGCGCATCATCGAAAAGGAGCGCCCGGACGCGTTGCTGCCGACGATGGGCGGCCAGACCGGCCTCAACTGTGCGCTGGACCTCGCGCGCGAAGGCGTACTCGAGAAATTCGACGTCGAGATGATTGCCGCATCGCGAGAAGCGATCGACATGGCCGAGGATCGCGACCTTTTCCGGCAGGCGATGGCAGAGATTGGCCTCGAAAGCCCGCGTGCCGACATCGCACACTCCCTCGATGAAGCGATCAGCAAGCAGAAGGAGATTGGCTTTCCGACCATCATCCGGCCGTCCTTCACGCTCGGCGGAACCGGCGGCGGCATTGCGTACAACCGCGAAGAATTCGAGCGCATCGTTGCACACGGTCTCGAGATGTCGCCAACCACCGAGATCCTGCTCGAAGAATCGGTTATAGGCTGGAAAGAATTCGAGATGGAGGTCGTGCGCGATCGCAACGACAACTGCATCATCGTATGCGCCATCGAAAACTTCGATCCGATGGGCGTGCATACGGGTGACTCGATCACGGTCGCGCCCGCCCAGACGCTGACGGACAAGGAATACCAGCGCCTGCGCGATGCGTCGATCGACGTGCTGCGGAAGATTGGCGTCGAGACCGGCGGGTCGAACGTGCAGTTCGCGATCTGTCCGAACACCGGTCGCGTGTTGATCATCGAGATGAACCCGCGCGTCTCGCGCTCCTCGGCCCTGGCCTCGAAGGCGACGGGATTCCCGATCGCAAAGGTCGCCGCCAAGCTCGCGGTCGGCTACACGCTCGACGAGCTGAAGAACGACATCACCGGCGGGCTGACGCCGGCCTCATTCGAACCCGCGATCGACTACGTCGTCACCAAGATTCCGCGCTTCACGTTCGAGAAATTCCCGGGCGCCAGCGATCGCCTCACGACACAGATGAAGTCGGTCGGGGAAGTCATGGCGATTGGTCGCAACTTCCAGGAGTCGCTGCAGAAGGCGCTACGCGGGCTGGAGACCGGCATCACGGGCCTCAACGAAATATGCGGCCCGATCGCAACCGACGTCGATCGAGACCGCCTCCGCCAGGAGCTTCGCATTCCGGGCTCGAATCGCATCCTCTATGCGGCAGACGCGTTGCGGCACGGCTACTCCTTTCAGGACGTTGCCGAAGTGAGCGGTATCGACCCCTGGTTTCTCGTCCAGATCGCCGATCTCGTCAACGTCGAGAACGACATACGCGACCTCGGGCTGAACGGCATCAATGCCGACGTCATGCGAGCCGTCAAGCGCAAGGGCTTCTCCGATGCCCGAATTGCCGAACTCGTCGGGGTCCATGAGAAGGCTGTGCGAAAGCGCCGGGTGGAAATGGATGTGCGGCCCGTATACAAGCGCGTCGATACCTGCGCGGCCGAGTTCGCGACGACGACAGCCTACATGTATTCGAGTTACGACGAAGAGTGCGAGGCCGATCCGAACGACAAGCCCAAGATCATGATCCTCGGCGGCGGACCGAACCGCATCGGGCAGGGCATCGAATTCGATTATTGCTGCGTGCATGCGGCACTCGCGCTCAAGGACGCGGGCTACGAGACGATCATGGTCAACTGCAATCCCGAGACCGTGTCTACGGATTACGACACATCGGATCGTCTGTACTTCGAGTCCCTGACCTTCGAAGACGTCATGGAGATCATCGACAAGGAGCAGCCGAATGGCGTGATCGTGCAATACGGCGGCCAGACGCCGCTGAAGCTTGCTCGCGACCTTGAAGCGGCCGGCGCGCCGATCATCGGCACGTCGCCGGATTCCATCGATCTCGCAGAAGATCGCGAGCGCTTCCAGCGGCTCGTCGAGGAACTGGGGCTCAAGCAGCCGCCGAACCGGACGGCGAGCAGCAAGGACGAGGCACTTACGCTGGCCGCCGAGGTCGGTTACCCGCTCGTGGTGCGGCCTTCCTACGTGCTGGGTGGTCGCGCAATGGAGATCGTCCACAATGACGAGGATCTCGCGGCTTACATGGACGCCGCGATCGACGTTTCCAACGATAGCCCGGTATTGCTCGACCGCTTCCTCGATCTCGCCACCGAGGTCGACGTGGACTGCATCTCCGACGGCGAACGTGTCCTCATCGGCGGCGTTATGGAACACATCGAGCAGGCCGGCGTGCACTCCGGCGATTCGGGCTGCTCATTGCCTCCGTTCAGCCTGGATGCGGAGACGCAGGCAGTGCTCGAAGCTCAGGTCGTCAAGCTCGCCAAAGGCCTCAATGTCGTCGGTCTTATGAACACGCAGTTCGCTATTCAGGGCAATGTGGTGTACCTGCTCGAGGTCAATCCGCGAGCCTCGCGTACCGCGCCGTTCGTGTCCAAGGCGATCGGCATCCCGTTGGCGAAAATTGCAGCGAAGGTCATGGTTGGTGAGTCGCTTGCCAAGCAGGGCTATGTGGACCAGCGGACGCCCGGGTACTTCTCCGTCAAGGAATCGGTATTCCCGTTCATAAAGTTCCCCGGCGCTGACCCGATCCTCGGGCCCGAGATGAAATCGACCGGCGAGGTCATGGGCGTCGGTCGATCGTTCGGTGAGGCTTACGCCAAAGCCCAGCTCGCGTCAGGTGTGACATTGCCGCGGCAGGGGGCGGCGCTACTGAGCGTCCGCGAGCGAGATAAGAGCGGCGCCATCGAACTCGGGCGCATACTGACTGACATGGGATTCGATCTTATCGCGACGCACGGGACGGCCAAGGCGCTGGCGAAGGCTGGTGTATCATGCCGTCGTGTGAACAAGGTTCGCGAGGGACGTCCGCACATTGTGGACATGATCAAGAACGGTGAGATCGACCTGATCGTCAATACCACAGAAGGCAAGCAGGCTATTTACGAATCGGAGTCGATTCGTGCCGAGGCGGTCCGCAAAGCGGTCACCTATTACACGACATTGGGCGCCGCAATCGCGACGTGTCGCGCCATTGAGCATCTCGACGACGGCGAGGTGAACCGACTTCAGGACCTGCACAACGAGGTAGTCGCATGAGCAAAGTGCCGATGACGACGCGTGGCCACGACTTGCTGGTCGAGGAACTCAGGAAGCTGAAGAGCGAAGACCGGCCCAACGTCGTCAAGGCTATCGCCGAGGCTCGTGCGCACGGCGACCTGCGCGAGAATGCCGAGTATCACGCGGCCAAGGAGCAGCAGGGATTCATCGAGGCGCGCATCAAGGACATTGAGGGCAAGTTGTCACACAAGCAGGTCATCGATGTGTCCGCTGTGGATGCCCGAGGCAAGGTTATCTTCGGTTCCACAGTGGTCATCCTTGACGAAGGCACTGACAAGGAGATCGCCTATACGATCGTCGGGGAGGATGAGGCCGACATCAAGGCAGGAATGATCTCTTATACATCGCCGATTGCGCGCGCGCTGATCGGCAAAGACGAGGGTGATGCCATCGAGTTCCAGGCGCCCGACGGCCTGAAGACCTACGACATCCTCGAAGTGCGCTACGAGTAGGCCCTAATTCGGCAGGCGAATCCGTTTTTCAGGCTTCTTGTTCAGGTTGGGGCGATACAGCAGTGCGACGTTCCCTATGCGCTGGACGAGCTCGGCCCGACCTTGCTTGCAGAGCTTGGCGATGATCTCGTCGCGCGCATCACGGTCGCCGGCTCGCACGCGAACCTTGAGCAGTTCATGGTGGTCGAGCGTCGACTCGAATTCGGCGAGCAGGGACTCGCTGAGGCCCGCGTCGCCGATCATGATCAGTGGTTTCAGTTGATGACCGCGGCCACGCAGGAACTTTTTTTGCTGTTCGGAGAGCTTCATGGGCGCGAAGTGTAGTGCCGGAGCAATGCCATGAGCAAACCCCGCCGCTCAGGCGGCAGCTGGCGCGACCGGCAGGAGCGCGATCCGTATGTCAGGCAGGCCAGGCAGGAGGGCTGGCGCTCGCGCGCGGTCTACAAGCTCGAGCAGATCGACCGGAAAGAGCGTTTGCTCAAGCCGGACATGGTTGTGGTGGACCTGGGTTCGGCGCCGGGCAGCTGGAGCCAGTACGTCACGGAAAAACTCAAGGGCAGGGCGCGCATCGTCGCCGTGGACCTGTTGCCGATGGATGTGCTGCCAGACGTCGAGTTCGTCCAGGGCGACTTCCGTGACGACGAGGTGTTCGGGCAGCTCATGGCGGCCGTCGGCGAGGCCGGCGCAGACCTTGTATTGAGCGATATGGCCCCCAATATCAGCGGAACACGGGCTGTCGACCAGCCGCGCTCGATGTATCTCGTTGAACTGGCTCTGGATATGGCCCGGCAGGTACTGAGGCCGGGAGGCAGCTTTGTCTGCAAAGTGTTTCAGGGAGAGGGTTTCGACGAGTTCGTGAAGGACGCGCGGAACTCTTTTGAGCGAGTCAGGGTCATCAAACCCAGTGCATCGCGGGCCGGCAGTCGTGAGGTCTACCTGGTAGCGAGAAATTTCTCTTTATAGTAGCTTAGTTACGTGAATGATCTAACCAAAAACGTACTTGTTTTCATCGTCATCATCGTCGTACTGCTCGCCGTGGTGCAGAACCTCAGCGGCGTCAGCGGGATGAACCCGACGGAACAGAAGTACTCCCAGTTCTACGATGCCCTCGAGTCGGGCCAGGTGAAAGTTGCCCTGATCGACAAGGAAAAGGACATCGTCCGGTACGGCAATGGCGATACGCCCCAATATTTCTCGCGCATTGCCGATAATGATTACACGGCGCTGGTCGGCGATCTCAAACGCAATGGCGTCGAGTTCTCCGCCGCGGAAAAGCAGACACAGAGCTTCTTCACGCAGCTCCTGATCAGCTCGTTCCCGATTCTTCTCCTGATCGGCGTCTGGATCTATTTCATGCGCCAGATGCAGGGTGGCGGCGGCGGCCGCGGTGCCATGTCCTTCGGCAAGAGCAAGGCGCGTCTTTTGGGTGAGGATCAGGTCGGTGTGACGTTTGCCGATGTTGCAGGCGTCGACGAGGCCAAGGCCGAAGTCGCCGAGATCGTCGAGTTCCTCAAAGACCCCAGCAAGTTTCAGCGTCTCGGCGGCAAGATTCCGAAGGGCGTCCTGATGGTCGGTCCGCCCGGAACGGGTAAGACGCTCCTGGCCAAGGCCATCGCCGGCGAGGCGAAAGTGCCGTTTTTCACGATTTCCGGCTCCGACTTCGTCGAAATGTTTGTCGGTGTCGGCGCGTCACGCGTCCGCGACATGTTCGACCAGGCCAAGAAGCAGGCGCCCTGCATCATCTTCATCGACGAGCTCGATGCGGTTGGCCGGCACCGTGGCGCAGGTCTTGGCGGCGGCCACGACGAGCGTGAACAAACACTCAACCAGATGCTCGTCGAGATGGACGGCTTCGAAGGCTCCGAGGGCATTATCGTCATTGCGGCCACGAACCGGCCGGACGTTCTCGACCCGGCACTGCTGCGCCCGGGCCGCTTCGACCGCCAGGTCGTGGTACCGCTGCCCGACGTGCGCGGCCGCGAGCTGATTCTGAAAGTGCACATGCGCAAGGTCCCGCTCAGCGAAGACGTGCGGCCGAACGTCATCGCGCGCGGTACACCGGGCTTCTCCGGCGCCGATCTTGCCAACCTTGTGAACGAAGCCGCGCTGTTCGCCGCGCGCGCAAACAAGCGCGTCGTCAGCATGGACGAGTTCGAGAAAGCCAAGGACAAGATCATGATGGGTGCGGAACGGCGCTCCATGGTCATGAGCGAAGAAGAGAAGCTCAATACGGCCTATCACGAGGCCGGCCACGCAATCGTCGGATACCTCGTGCCCGAGCACGACCCGGTCTACAAGGTCACGATTATCCCGCGCGGCAGGGCCCTCGGTGTGACGATGTACCTGCCCGAGGAGGACCGCTACAGCATGTCGCGGCAGCGCCTCGAGAGCAGCATTTCGAGCCTGTTCGGCGGCCGCATTGCCGAAGAGATGATCAACGGCATCGAAGGCGTCACGACGGGCGCGTCCAACGATATCGAGCGTGCGACGGAAATTGCGCGCAATATGGTGACCAAGTGGGGTCTCTCGGATCGTCTCGGACCGCTGACCTACAGCGAGGACGACGGCGAGGTGTTCCTCGGCCGATCGGTGACTCAGCACAAGCAGGTGTCGGACGATACGGCGCATGCGATCGATGAGGAAGTGCGCCGGATCATCGATTCGAACTACGATCGTGCGGAGCGCCTTCTCAAGGAACACGTCGACAAACTCCATGCGATGGCCAAGGCGCTCGTCAAGTACGAGACGATCGGCGAGGAGCAGATCAAGGACATCATGGAAGGACGCGAGTGCCGGCCGCCCGAGGACTGGGACGATACGATCGACCCGACGAAACCCGAGGACGGTTCGGCAACGGCGGAATCCGATGTGACCGGCTCGATCGGCGGTCCGGCCAGCGAGCACTAGAACCGCGACTTTCCTCAAATGCTGAACCTGGGTTCACTGAGCGTGCCCGCGCCGGCGGTTATGGGCATCCTCAACGTGACGCCCGATTCGTTTTCCGATGGCGGCCGTTTCGACCGGCTCGATACGGCGTTACGCCACGCTGTACGGCTCGCGCGCGACGGCGCCGCCATTATCGACATCGGCGGCGAATCGACACGTCCGGGAGCCGAAGGTGTCAGCGAGCAGGAAGAGCTCGATCGCGTCATCCCCGTGCTCGAAGCCGTCCGCGCCGAGACCGATGTACCGGTCTCGATCGACACTAGCAAGGCGGGCGTCATGCGTGCCGCCGTGGCCGCGGGTGCGGCCATGATCAATGACGTTTGTGCGCTGCAGGGTGAGGGCGCGCTGCAGGCGGCGGCGGAGCTCAACGTCGCAGTCTGCCTGATGCACATGCAGGGCGAGCCACGCACAATGCAGGCGGCACCGCTCTACGACGACGTCGTCGCCGAAGTCGCGCAGTTCCTCGACCGGCGTATCGCGGCCTGCGCCGACGCCGGGCTCGTTGAAGAGCGCATCGTGCTTGATCCCGGCATCGGATTCGGGAAGACCCACCATCACAATGTCGAGTTGCTCGCAAATCTGCGACAATTGCGGGTCAGGGGCCGCCCGGTGCTTTTGGGCATATCGCGGAAGTCGACGTTGGGCGAACTGACCGGCCGCAACGTTGACCAGCGCTTGCCGGCCAGCGCCGCCGCGGCAGCCATCGCGGTCGTCAACGGCGCGGCAATTGTGCGAGCGCATGATGTTCCGGCGACGATTGACGCACTCAAAGTTGCACAAGCGGTCAAGGAAGCGAGCAGAGACGTATGAGCAAGAATTTCTTTGGTACGGATGGGGTCCGGGGCACGGTCGGCAACGAACCGATGACGGCGGATTTCGCGATGCGGCTCTCCAGCGCCGCGGCGCAAGTCCTGGTGCCGCGCGGCGGCACGGTCGTCATTGGCAAGGACACCCGGTTGTCCGGCTACATGTTCGAATCGGCGCTCGAAGCCGGCTTCGTCGCCGCCGGAGCCGACGTGCTGCTGCTTGGCCCTTTGCCGACGCCCGGGATCGCCAGGCTGACGCAGGAGTTCAATGCGGATCTCGGGGTCGTGATCAGCGCATCCCACAATCTGTTTTTCGACAACGGCATCAAGTTCTTCGATCGTTCGGGTTCGAAATTGTCGGATGACATCGAACACCAGATCGAAGAGCACCTCGGGAATCCGGCTATTACGCTGGAGTCGAAAATGCTCGGCAAGGCCAAGCGCATCGATACGGCTCGCATTCGCTACCAGGAGTTTTGCGCCTCGACGATGCCGGACGGCGTCAACCTCGAGGGACTGAAGGTCGTCTTCGATGGGGCGAACGGCGCCGGCTACAAGGTCGGACCGCGGACCTTCGCCAATCTCGGGGCCGAGGTCATTCCAATCGGCTGTTCTCCCAACGGCCTCAACATCAACGACGGCTGCGGCTCCACCATGCCCGACCTCGTTCAGCTCACGGTACCGGTCGTCAAGGCCGATGTGGGTGTTGTGCTTGACGGTGACGGCGACCGCGTCATTATGGTCGACGAAACAGGTAGCCTCGTGGACGGCGACCAGCTGCTGTACGTGCTGGCGACGTCGCGGCACGCCCAGGGCGGCCTCGAGGGGCCCGTGGTTGGCACCGTCATGAGCAACCTCGGGCTCGAGCACGCGCTGCGGGACCGCGACATCGAATTCCGCCGCGCGGCCGTCGGCGATCGTTACGTGCTCGAAACGCTCCGGGAAACCGGCGGGGTGATTGGCGGCGAGACCTCCGGCCACATGCTCGTGCTCGACAAGGCGACAACCGGCGACGGACTGATCTGCGCGTTACAGATACTCGCGATCATGAAACAGACGGGCCGGCCGCTTTCCGAGCTCGTAGCGGGCATGCCGAAGTACCCGCAGACGATGGTGAACGTGCGCACCGAGCGACGTATGGATCCCGGTAAGTCGCCGGAAATCCAGGATGCCGTGGCCAAGGCGGAGGTTGAGCTGGCCGATTCCGGGCGCGTGGTTTTGCGCGCGTCGGGGACCGAACCTGTCATCAGAGTGATGGTCGAAGGTGAGGACAAGGCGCAGGTCGTAGCACTGGCGGAGCAGCTCGCCTCAGTCGTCGAACGAGCGGCAGTCTGAGGGCCAATAATCCGTTGATTTGCGGGGCTTGCCCCGGTATCCTTGCGCGCCTTTCGGACCTCCGGGAACTCAGGAAATGCGAGACATACTCGTCGCAGGCAACTGGAAAATGAACGGCAGCAGTGCCGCCAATGCCGAACTCGTCGCCGGCATCGTCGGCGGTATTCCCGCGGGAGACGGATTCAGCCTGCTGGTCTGCCCGCCATTCCCTTATGTCGCCGCGGTCGTCGAGGCAACCGCCGGTTCGCCGGTCAGCGTCGGTGCCCAGAATGTATCGGAGCACGAAAAGGGCGCTTATACCGGCGAAGTATCGCCGGGCATGCTCAAGGACCTTGGTTGCGAGTACGTCATTGTTGGCCACTCGGAGCGCCGCTCGCTCTACGGTGAAACAAGCGGACAGGTTGCGGCGAAATTCGTTGCGGCTCAGGCGGCAGGATTGACGCCGATTCTCTGCGTGGGTGAGACCCTCGAAGAGCGAGAGGCGGGCACAACGGAGGCTGTCGTAGACGAACAGCTCGACGCCGTGCTCGATGCGGCAGGGATTGCGGCCTTCGACACCGCGGTGATCGCGTACGAGCCCGTCTGGGCGATCGGAACCGGCATGACGGCGACCCCGGAGCAGGCGCAGGACGTGCATCGCCATATCCGCGCGCGACTTGCGGGGCACGACGGCGCCGTTGCGGCGAAGGTGCAGATACTCTACGGCGGCAGTATGAAGGGTGAAAACGCGGCCGGCCTTCTGGGCCAGGCCGACATTGACGGTGGCCTCATCGGCGGTGCATCGCTTAAAGCCGCGGACTTCCTGGCGATCGCAAAGGCGGCGGCGAACGACTAACGGATTCAAACACATGGATACAATCGAAAAGGCGGCGTGGATCGCGCACACCGTGATCGCATTGCTGATCATCGTGCTCGTATTGCTGCAGCGCGGCAAAGGCGCGGACGCCGGCGCGGCGTTTGGTGCCGGCGCATCGGGGACGGTTTTCGGTGCGCGTGGATCGAGCAGCTTCTTCTCGCGCGCGACGGCTGTCTGCGCAACCCTGTTTTTCGCCTCGAGCCTGACGCTTGCCTATCTGAGCAGCCAGTCGTCGACGGCGCCGACGAGCCTGCTTGAGGACGCCCCGGAGCTGGAGACTGAGGAGACGACAGTACCGGAGCTCAATGAAGACCTTCCGGTCTCGGATCTTCCACAGCTCGAGTCGGCCGAAGACAGCGTCGATCTTCCGGAACTCGAGGAAGAACCGGCGCCGGAACAGGAGTAAAATACTTCTATCACGCTCTGGTGGTGGAATTGGTAGACACGCTGTCTTGAGGGGGCAGTGGCGCGAGCCGTGCGAGTTCGAGTCTCGCCCAGAGCACCAGATCTTCAACCGGCCTGCAGGCGACCGCTTGCAGGCCGGTTTTCTTATGCACTTCGGAAATTAGCTGGCCTCGGGAGTATTGCGGACGCGAGAATAGGGTGTCCGCAGAGAGAGACACTGATACAATCCCGCGCGGGTTCGGGCGCAATGAGTTGCGCCGCTGAAACAGGTCAACATGCTGCAAGAATACGTACCGATTCTCATCTTCCTGGGCATTGCGACCGGGCTGGGCCTGGTGCTTCTGTCACTGGGATTTCTGATCGGCCGGGGCCGGAAAGACGCAGAGAAACTGTCACCCTACGAGTGCGGGTTCGAGGCGTTCGATGACTCGCGAATGAAGTTCGACGTGCGGTACTACCTCGTCGCGATTCTGTTCATCATCTTCGATCTCGAGATTGCCTTTCTGTTTCCGTGGGCCGTGTCACTCGACACGGTTGGCAAGTTCGGGCTGCTGTCTATGGCCCTGTTCCTGGCGATACTCGTCGTCGGCTTCATTTACGAATGGAAGAAGGGAGCGCTCGAGTGGGATTAGCGAAACATCAGGCGACTGACACGCCGGAGAGCGCGGCGGGCGCCGGAGAAAGCCTGCAAGAGAAGGGCTTCGTCGTAACGAGCGTCGACGCGGTCATGAACTGGGCCCGCACAGGTTCTCTCTGGCCCATGACGTTCGGTCTGGCCTGCTGCGCCGTCGAAATGATGCATGCCGGAGCGGCACGCTATGACCTCGACCGGTTTGGCATCATTTTCCGGCCGAGCCCGCGCCAGTCCGATTGCATGATCGTCGCCGGCACGCTGACCAACAAGATGGCGGCGCCGTTGCGCAAAGTCTACGACCAGATGCCTGAGCCTCGCTGGGTAGTCTCGATGGGCTCCTGTGCAAATGGCGGCGGTTATTACCACTACTCCTATTCGGTGGTACGTGGCTGCGATCGTATCGTACCTGTCGATGTGTACGTGCCGGGTTGTCCGCCGACGGCCGAGGCCCTGATCTACGGACTGATACAGCTGCAAAACAAGATTCGCCGCACGAGCACGATAGCCAGATAAGTACCAGAAGATGAGCGAACTTTACGAGACATTGGCCGCTCGGATTCAAGAGCGCTTTGGCGAGCAAGTCACACGCGTGGCATCGAACTGCGGCGAGCTGACGTTCGAGCTCGACAAAGACGACCTGATCGAGGTCGCGACGGCGCTGCGAAACGAGGCCGACTTCGGCTTCGAGATGCTGATGGATGTCTGTGGCGTCGACTACCTGAACTACGGCAGCGATGAATGGGCGACAAACGAGGCGACCGGCACGGGATTCAGCCGTGGTGTCGAGCGCGCCCCGGTCATTCTCGACGAGGCCGACGAATTCGACGCCCGGCGATTCGCGGTCGTCTACCATCTCCTGTCGTTGCAACACAACATGCGCCTGCGCCTCAGGGTTTTCGCCGGTACCAGCAACCCGCCGATCGTCAAGTCGGTCGTCGACATCTGGAACGGCGCGAACTGGTTCGAGCGCGAGGCGTTCGATCTCTACGGCATCTTGTTCGAGGGACACCCTGACCTGCGCCGCATCCTGACGGACTACGGATTCATCGGTCACCCGTTCCGCAAGGACTTTCCGTTGTCGGGCAATGTCGAGGTCCACTACGACGAAGACGAGGGTCGTGTCGTTTACCGGCCCGTGAGTATCGAGCCGCGCACACTCGTGCCGCGTGTGATTCGCGACGACAACCGCTACTCGGCCGACCTGAAGGACGCCCGCGATGGCTGAGATCCAGAGCTACACGATGAATTTCGGCCCGCAGCATCCTGCGGCGCACGGCGTACTGCGCCTCGTGCTCGAGATCGAAGGCGAGGTCATCCAGAAGGCGGATCCGCACATAGGCCTGTTGCACCGCGCCACGGAGAAGCTCGCCGAGTCGAAACCCTTCAACCAGAGCATCGGCTACATGGATCGTCTCGATTACGTATCGATGATGAGCAATGAACACGCCTACGTCATGGCGATCGAGAAACTGCTCGGCGTCGAGGTACCGGAGCGCGCCCAGTACATCCGCGTCATGTTCGATGAGATTACGCGCATTCTCAACCACCTGATGTGGCTCGGCGCGCACGGCCTCGATATCGGCGCGATGACGATGTTCCTGTACTGCTTCCGCGAGCGCGAGGACCTGATGGACTGCTACGAGGCAGTCTCCGGAACGCGAATGCACGCGACCTACTACCGTCCCGGCGGCGTGTACCGCGACTTGCCGCAGAGCATGCCCAAGTACCTCGAGTCGAAATTCCGCAGCAAAAAGGAACTCGACCAGATGAACGCCGCGCGTGACGGCTCGATGCTCGACTTCATCGAGGCGTTTACCGATCGTTTCCCTGGCTGCGTCGACGAATACGAAACGCTGCTGACGGACAATCGCATCTGGAAGCAGCGCACGGTGAATATCGGTGTCGTGTCACCGGAACGCGCCATGCAGCTAGGTTTCTCCGGGCCGATGCTGCGCGGCTCCGGCGTCGAATGGGACCTCCGCAAGAAACAGCCCTACGAGGTCTACGATCGTCTCGATTTCGACATCCCGATCGGCCGCCACGGTGACTGTTACGACCGCTATCTCGTTCGCGTCGAGGAAATGCGGCAGTCCAACCGCATCATCAGGCAATGCATCGACTGGCTGCGTGACAATCCAGGTCCCGTGATCGCCGATGACCACAAGATCACACCGCCGACGCGCGTCGAGATGAAGGACGACATGGAGTCCCTGATTCATCACTTCAAGTTGTTTACCGAAGGCTATTGTGTGCCCGAAGGCGAAGCCTACGCGGCGGTCGAGCACCCGAAGGGCGAGTTCGGCATCTACATTGTCTCCGACGGTGCGAACAAACCCTATCGTCTCAAGATTCGTGCCCCGGGATTCGCGCATCTCTCGGCGATGTCCGAGATGGTGGAAGGGCATATGCTGGCCGACGTCGTGGCCGTCATCGGTACTCAGGACATCGTATTCGGCGAGGTTGATCGGTGAGTTACGAGCTTTCGACACACGTCAGGGAAGAGATCGACACCTGGAAGGCACGATTCCCGGCCGACCGGCAGCGCTCGGCCGTCATTCGAGCGCTGCATCTCGTACAGCACGAAAACAAGGGGTTTCTCACGGCCGAGCAAATGAACGCCGTTGCCGATTACCTCGATCTACCGACGATCCAGGTTTACGAGGTCGCGACCTTCTATTCGATGTTCCAGACGCAGCCCTGCGGCCGCAACGAGGTATCGATCTGCACAAACATCTCGTGCATGTTGCGGGGTGCCGAGGAACTCGTCGAGCACGTCGAGAACAGGCTCGGCATTAAGACCGGCGAAAGTACGGAAGACGGCCGGGTCTTCCTTAAGCGCGAAGAAGAGTGCATTGCCGCCTGCGTGGGCGCGCCAGCGATGCAGGTCAATCACAAATACTACGAAAACCTGACGGCCGACATGCTCGACGAAATTCTGGACGGACTCGAGTGATGAAGTACGAAGAGAATCTCGTTTGCTTCAATACGTTCGGCTCGGACGAGTCATGGTCGCTCGCGACCTACGAGAAGCACGACGGTTACACGGCGTGGCGAAAGATACTCGCCGGCGACATGACCCCCGAAGAGGTGATCGAGGAGGTCAAAGCGTCGGGATTGCGTGGACGCGGCGGCGCAGGTTTTCCGACCGGGCTGAAATGGAGCTTCATGCCGAAGAACTACGAGGGCCAGAAGTACCTCGTCGTCAATTCGGACGAATCGGAGCCGGGCACCTGCCACGATCGCGAAATCCTGCGGTACAACCCGCACTGCCTCGTCGAGGGCATGGCGATCGCCGCCTACGCGATGGGCGCGACCGTGGCTTACAACTACATGCGCGGCGAATTCATGGATGAGCCGTTCCCGCGTTTCGAGGCGGCGGTCAAGGAAGCCTATGACGCCGGATTGCTCGGCAAAGATATCCAGGGCAGTGGTATCGACATCGATATCATCGGGTTCATTGGCGCCGGGGCGTATATTTGCGGCGAGGAAACGGCGCTGCTCGAGTCCCTCGAAGGCAAACAGGGACGACCGCGCTTCAAGCCGCCGTTCCCGGCCAACTACGGCCTCTACGGCAAGCCTACGACGATCAACAACACCCAGAGCATTGCAAGCGTTCCCGCAATCATCCGCAACGGCGCGGCCTGGTTCGCGGGACTCGGGCCCGAGGGCTCGGGCGGTACGGCACAGTTTTCGGTGTCCGGACATGTCGAAAAACCCGGCAACTACGAGTTGCCCATGGGTATCCCGTTCAAGACGCTCCTCGAGGATTTCGCGGGCGGTGTCTGGAAAGGACGCAAGCTTAAGGCGGTGATTCCCGGCGGTTCGTCGTGCAAGGTTCTTCCGGCCGACGTCATCATGGAATCCACGATGGACTACAACGCGCTGCAGCAGGCGGGTTCGTCCTTCGGCACGGGCGCCGTCATCGTCATGGATGACCATACCTGCATGGTGCAGGTGCTGCGGCGCATTGCGCGTTTCTACATGGCCGAATCCTGCGGGCAATGCACGCCCTGCCGCGAGGGAACGGGTTGGCTATACCGTATGCTAACGCGCATGACCGAAGGTCGTGGCGAGACGGCCGATCTGCACAAGCTCGTCGACGTGGCGAACAAGATCGAGGGGCACACGATTTGCGCACTCGGTGATGCGGCGGCCTGGCCGGTGCAGAGTTTCCTGAACCACTATTTCGACGAGTTCGAGTACATGGTCCGCAACAACGGGCGCAGCATCGTCGACGACGCCCCGGGTGCGGCGGCGTAAGTGCTATGAGTAATGACGTTGTGAACATCGAAATCGACGGCAAGCCGGTCGAGGCTCGTCCGGGCCAGATGGTCATCGAGGTGACCGACACGATCGGCGCCTATGTGCCGCGCTTCTGTTATCACGAAAAGCTCAGCATTGCGGCAAACTGCCGCATGTGTCTCGTGGACATCGAGGGTGCGCCGAAGCCCATCCCGGCCTGTGCGCAGCCTGTTTCCGAGGGCATGAAGGTCTTCACCCGGTCGCCCCGTGCAATTGCCGCCCAGAAGGCGACGATGGAGTTTCTGCTCATCAATCATCCGCTCGATTGCCCGATCTGCGACCAGGGCGGCGAATGCGAACTGCAGGACCTCGCGATGGGCTACGGCCGCGACGTGTCCCGTTACAACGACGGCAAGCGCGTCGTGAAGGACAAGGACATTGGGCCGCTCGTATCGACCGATATGACACGTTGCATCCATTGCACGCGTTGCGTGCGGTTTGGTGAGGAAATCCAGGGCAAGCCGCAACTCGGCACGACGTTGCGCGGTGAGAACGTCGAAATTTCGACCTACGTCGAGCAGAACATCGACCACGAGCTGTCGGCAAACATCATCGATCTGTGCCCGGTTGGTGCATTGAACAACAAGCCCTACCGATACAGCGCACGGGCCTGGGAGATGGCGCAACACGCGACGATCGCGCCACACGATTGCGTAGGGTCCAACCTGTTTGCCCATGTGCTTCGAGGTACGGTCAAACGCATTGTCCCGCGCGTGAATGAAGCGATCAACGAAACGTGGATTCCGGATCGGGATCGCTTCAGCTACCAGGCGATCTACTCTGAGGACCGGCTGCACAAACCGCGTATCCGGGACAACGGCGAATGGCGTGAGCTCGAATGGGAGGAGGCCCTGGAATCGGCGGCCGCGGCACTCAGGGATGCCGACAAGACCGGCATGCTGACGTCGCCGAGCGCGACGATCGAAGAAGGCCACCTGGTCAGCCGTCTCGCGGCACACCTCGGCACGGTGAACATCGATCACCGTATCGAACGCCGCGATTTCGCGGACCAGTCGCAGGACCCCGCATTCCCCTGGCTGGGATGTCGTATCGCGGACCTCGAAGACCAGGATGCCATCCTCGTGATCGGCTCGAACATTCGCGACGAGGCGCCGATTCTCGCTCACCGTATCCGGAAGGCGGCGCTGGGCGGTGCAAGCGTCAATTTCGTCAACGGCGCGGAGTACGAGTACTTCTTCGACGTTGATCACTACCTGTCCGGCGCAGGGCTCGTCGAGCTGTTGTCGAGTGACGATATGAAGCCGGTGCTGGAGAAGCTCCGGAAGGCCGACGACGCACTGGTTCTGCTCGGCAATGTCGCCGGACGCCACGGTGCTTTCAGCGCGGTCCGTGCGCTGGCCGCCGACATCGCTGGTGCGACGGGCGCAAAGCTCGGCACGCTGTCGCCCGGGGCCAACAGCGCAGGGCTGAGCCAGGCCGGCGTGCTGCCCGGGAATGGGCTGCATGCAGGTGCCATGCTCGACGAAGCGCTGGATGCGGTCTTGCTGTTGAACATCGAGCCCGATGCCGACATTCATTCGACGCCCGATGCTGTTGCCAAGCTCGCGAAGCAAAAGTTCGTCATCGCTATGACACCGTTCGTCTCCGACGCGTTGCTCGAGGCTGCCGACCTTCTGCTGCCTGTCGGCACATTCGCGGAGACCTCGGGCACCTACGTCAACGTCGAAGGAACGTGGCAGAGCTTCGGTGGCATTGCCAGTCCGGTGGGCGAATCGCGGCCGGCCTGGAAGGTGTTGCGCGTGCTCGGCAATCTCGTCGAGGCCGACGGTTTCGACTACGTTACAAGCGAGGACGTGCTGGCCGAGTGCAAAGAAGCGGTCGGCGAGGTCGCGCCGGCAGAATATTCGGGGTCCGCCAGCGGTGCGAAGGCCAATGGCGAAGACAAGCCGTCCGAAGAAATCGACACGCCGCTCTACTCGGTCGATGCGCTCGTGCGTCGCGCTACGGCGCTGCAGCGCACGCCGGCGGCTCAACGTGCCGCGGGTGAGGGAGACGCCTGATGCTCGAGCTCATGTCGGGACTGATGCCGCAATTCCTCGTGGATTTCTGGAATACGTGGCCGCCGACTGCGCAGTACCTTGCGACGACCCTGTTCAAAATCCTGATCGTGACGATTGCCGTAATTCTCTGCGTCGCGTTCTCGACCTACTTCGAGCGCAAGGTCATCGGCAGCATGCAGGCGCGAGTCGGCCCGAACCGGGTCGGCTGGAAAGGCCTGCTTCAGCCTTTCGCGGACGTCATCAAGCTCCTGATCAAGGAAGTGATCGTTCCGTCGCAGTCGAGCAGATTTCTCTACGTCATTGCGCCGCTGTTGTCATTGACGCCTGCGCTCGCGGCCTGGGCCGTCATCCCGATGAACAACTGGTTCGTCATCGCGGACATCAATGCCGGGCTGCTGTACGTACTCGCACTGACATCGCTTGGTGTATACGGCGTCATCCTGGCGGGCTGGGCGACGAACTCGAAATACGCGCTGCTGGGCGCAATGCGCTCGGCTGCGCAGATCGTGGCCTACGAAATCGCAATGGGCTTCGCGCTCGTCGGCGTTCTTATGGCCGGCGGTAGCCTCAACATCGGCGACATCGTCGAGGCGCAGTCGGGCGGGTTCAGCAACTGGTTCTTGATCTGGCTGTTCCCGCTGTTCGTCGTCTACTGGATCGCCGGTGTCGCAGAAACCAACCGTGCGCCGTTCGACGTCGCTGAAGGCGAATCGGAAATCGTCGCCGGTTTCCACGTCGAATACTCGGGCGTCGCGTTCGCGCTGTTTTTCCTGGCCGAATACGCCAACATGATCCTGATCTCGACGCTGACGGCCGTGTTCTTCCTCGGCGGCTGGGCGTCACCGTTTGAAGGGTGGGCGATCTTCGAGCCTTATCACGACCTGCTGTTTATCGGCTGGTTCTTCGGTGGCGGGTTCCCGTGGCTGTTTATAAAGATGGCGTTCTTCATGTACGTCTTCTTCTGGTTTCGTGCGACGTTCCCGCGTTATCGATACGACCAGATCATGCGCCTTGGGTGGAAGGTGTTCATTCCCGTAACGATCGTCTGGATTGCCGTCGAAGGGGCGATGGCGTGGTTCCAGGTCGGTCCGTGGGCCGCAACGGGCGTTTAAGAGATGAATCGAGTAATCAGTTACTTCAAGACC
>JAAUYD010277134.1_pt1 | contig 23083 bp, 19 predicted proteins | sample 7278101 | NCBI WGS metagenome assembly JAAUYD01 (sample SAMN14350128, study PRJNA611818) | marine sediment metagenome | isolation source: surface marine sediment (0.6m) | place: French Polynesia: Moorea | collected 2018-08
GGAATAAATTGAAACAATGTCTGGTCATGGCAGGTCACAACATGTTCAAAAATCGTATGTATTGGGATACAGAATTACCCATGATATGAGAATTTTTGTTCCTAATGAGAGGTCAATGATCGGCCGCCAGGTTCCAATCATCAGAGATTACCGCCGTAATGGCAAGGCTGGCAACAAGTACTTATACCAACAGCCGATTTTAGCGACACACCAATCCCAGCGCAGATCAAGCAGGAGCGATGATAACAAAACCTTGCAATTAACCAGCATCGAACACCACAGAAACTGCACCTTGACCGTAATAACACTGAAATCCAATGAAGTATCCTTGCATGTGCGCGTGCTATCCTGGTAAAGGGAATCGCATTAAGCCGTCGATGCGTTGGATACCAGATGTCCGGCAATTAGTAGGATCGCTAACCATCTTTAAAGCGTATCATAATTAAAAAGGCCCATTTATTGCAGACTTAGATATATTTAATTCATTGTGTGACGTTTATACAATCATTGCATTTGGGAATCCTGGATCAGCTATTGTAAAGCAGACAAACACTTGTCAATCGGCTATCCATAGTTATTATTTCAATATTTATGCTACAAATGATAGTGGTCTTCGCATACTTGCTGTGCAATAAATATTCGCTTTCGTGAGAAGGACATATGCAAATTTTCGACAAATTGGGTAATCTTCCGAAGCTGTTTGGCACTGTCGTCGTTCTGATCCTTTCGATAGCGGTGGTCGGCTGCGGTGGCGGAGGCGGTGGTTCATCAGCAAGCACCGCCCCTGTAGCTAACGCCGGACCTGACCAAGTGGTACCGGCAGCCGCTACGAGTACGACCACCGTTACCCTCGCCGGCACATCGTCCGATAGCAACGGAGCTATTGTTGCCCACCAGTGGACGCAAATTCCAACAGGTTCGGCTGCCGTTGCCCTCAATGGATCGGGAAGCCCAACCACTACTTTTGATGTCAACGAAACTACGGATGTATACACGTTTAATTACACAGTAACCGACAACGAAGGGCTACAGTCAACTGATACGGTTTCGGTCTTTACCGCTGAAATTTATTATTTGGACACCTTTTCAGCCAACTTTGACAATTGGACCCCTGTGGATGATACGGGAAATGGTGACTCTTGGAGTGTATCAGGCAGCCAACTTAACCAGACATCAAATACAATAGATGTGGGCAATTTAGACAACTCCTTTGATTCTAATTCCTCCTATCATCTGGGGACTTATGCCCGTCTGGATTCCCCGAGCATCAGCGGCAGCTATAGATTCAGTGTGGATATCACCCCGGTCCCAGACTTTGACGACCCGCTAATCGCCTCCGACAACCTGCAAAGCAGCGATGTCGGAATCATGTTTGGGTACAGTGATGGCGATAATTATTATCGGGTGTCGCTAAATGCCAGGTATGGCTTCACCCGATTCGAAAAACGCAGCGGTGGTGCCTTTGAAACCCTGGCGGTAAGTGCTCGCGGATATGTTGAAAACCAGACGATGACGCTCACTGCCGAAATTAATGGTAATGCCATTGTTGTATGGATCGATGGGGATCCAACTTTTGCCTATGTGGATTCAAACCCGCTCTCGGGAACGGTCGCCCTGTATTGTCAAGACGGGACTCAATTCGACAATGTCGTCATCACTGAAAACCCCTTGCAGCCTGTGGTGGCCATCGCTTCACCATTGGCATATTCCATTGCTTCGACGCGGGATAATGGCAGCGTGCTGAGCACGAGATCGGTTCTGCTCAACATGCCCACAGGCGGCGATTTATTGCTCAGCCTGGACGGGAGTCAAGTCGTTGCCAACCCCGTTGGCAACGTCTATACACGCAACTTCTTCGGGGTTGCCGCTGGCGAGCATGAATTCGCCGCGATCATCAGATATGCCGATGGTGAAGAAGCCAATGCCGATATCAACTCAACGGTGGGAACCGGGGGCGACTATTATGTGAGCGTGGGCGATAGCATTACCAACGGTGTCGGCGACAACAACCCGTCGAACAACGATTCCATCGATGGAAGAATCGTGGCCAGTCAAGGCTTCCAAGCCCCACTGGCGGATGCCCTTTGGACTGCCGACCGGCCGGTAATCGTATTCAACGAAGGCATTCCTGGCGACAGGGCAGCAGACTTGGAATTACGGGCTGCCTCTATCCTGGAACGCCATCCAAGCGCTAATCGTGTGCTTATGTTGATCGGCACCAATGATTCCGGCAGTGGAGTGACGCCAGGCGTATTCAACACCACTGTCAGCGATACTGCCGCCTCAATTATTGTGGACGGAAAGCAGGTTTGGCTGGCAGAAATACTGCCCACGAGGGATGATCCATCAAGGAACGCATTGATTGAACAGTTCAACACCGAAATCCGATCAATTGCCGCATCCAGTGGGGATGACATTTTCCTCGGCCCGGATTTTTATGACGCTTTTACCAATGCTTCGAATGTACCAATTTCTGCATACTATACAGATAACTTGCACCCAAACGATACTGGTTATGCGGTAATGGCCAGTCAGTGGAACACCAATCTGCCATGACTCGCCTGAAATCACGGCCAGCAGCTTTCACTTAGGGCTGCAGGCTTTATGTTACATTTTGCTGGTTTCAATTGGATAATCGATTCGAAGCCAAGTTGATAAGTCCCTGCCTATCAATTCCTGCAGATTCAGAATATCGTCTTGGAATGTGGAAATGAGCATGGCTCTGGTTTCCGGCGCCAATTTCTTGAGCTTCTTCACATTTTTTCTGCGTAAAAAATTCCCAATGCGCGATATGCGATTATCGGAGATGAACACATTAAGCACTGATTTAGTTGAATTCTTGACAATATTGTTTCGGGTTAACATGGAATTCAGCAGTTGAGACCGGGCAGCATTTTTTGATTGGTTATATTTAAGACCAAAGTCGGGAAGAAACGTATCACCAATTTCAAGGAACTGGTAAATTTGCCTCATGAATTTTTCAGGATTGTCCTTCAGATCGTCCATCAAACACACCTTTACCTTTGAAAAGTGGTTCATATACGCCTGAACTTGTCTAAAATACATCCCTGCCCCGACAGGAAAATTGAGAATATCCCAATTCTGTGCCTTTCTGATTTCTTCTTGTTTTAAAAACGATTCAAATCTCAGCTTTTCGACACCGTCACGAACGAGATGAGAGTAGGAAGAATAGGCCCGATCAACCGGGTTTCTCAGTATAATCAGTATATTTGGATCTCCAAGTAATTGTTTAATATTCGGAATGGCTTGTTTATGATAATAAAGATAGGTCGGTGAAATCTCACCAATCACTTTTTCTTGATTGGCGCCGGTAAAAAGCGCTAAATAGTCGTCAGTGGATGCGATGCTGATTTTTTTGGCGATTGGGTGGCGAGGGTCATTCGTACTTAATCGATCGTATACCTCTCTTATCATAAATACGGTTTCTTTTCTTGTCGGTAAGTATACGTCGGGATGCGCTTTCAAATAACGGTACAATGACGTCGTACCGCATTTAGCAGCACCAACCAGCAAAAAGTTTGGTTTATTTATTTGCTTTTCTTTGCTCAACGATTTGTCATTTGTCCGCATCATGGGCCGCCGACTCACTATAATTCTGTACACTTACTTGAATTTCGATTCGATGTCCGGTTTTCTTTAGCGTTGCAACTATTTTTTTCTCAGCATATTGGGTTTAACCATAATGTCGCCCATAATAAACGTCGAAATGAAAAATGGCAATCTCTGCTTCAGCAGCGGTCAGGCCACGGCAAAATAGGCGCCTCTTATAGCAAAATCCAAAGGTCTTTCAGTCTACTTCAGCCCCCCAGCAGTTTTAGGCACATTAATCAGGCCTCGATGACCTTACAGGCGAGACTAAAGACTGACAAAGAATTAGGTTGTTGAATTATTGACACCCTAATAATCGCATTCTACGGTGATCGAGTTATGCTGGACTAAAACGCCAAGCGGGAATAGATGTAGGACTAATGCCGAGATTGGATATTCATCCCCATCCCACTTTCCTCATTGTATCGCTGCTTCGAACGATCAATCGCCCAATGCACTAAATAGTGATGATGGTAATAGGGTGATCCAAACTTTTTTTGTACGATATTGTTAAAAACTCTAAGTTTACCCAATCTCCAATCATTAAGTCTCGGACTTGTAGTATCGATAATTTTTTGTAGACCCTGTACCATCGAGTCGAGAAATATAGCAATATTCACAGAAATTTTAAGCCCTTCTCCTTGCGGTGACTGATTGGCTTTGTCCTCCAGCCATTTGACAAAATCGTTCATAGAGGCTTCGCTTAGACGTCTAACACTGGTAGAAGGAACGAAGGAAACCCCCCTTTTTTCAACGCCAAAGGAAGACCTTGAAACACCAGCCTGTTCTACAATTCTACGACAGATCGGTCGTGAATAGTTTCCTCCTGTATCCCACGGCTCCATTTCAGGTGAATTGCTGATATGCATGATATCTCGAATCTGCCGTATGCCCCACATCGGCACCGAGCAGCCTATGAAACCGGCCCACAGCCTATATTCCGTAAGTCCTAGTAGCGCGCCACCACCAACAGCCATACTCGTCGGCAATGATGCGTTTTTAGTCCATCCGGTATCACCTCCTGGGCCACCGAGAAGTAAGACTTTGCCGCGTAATAGTTTTTCTGCCGACTTAAAAACCAAATCGCCAACACTACCGGAGCAAGCAACAAAGGGCACTTCCGCTAACCTTGTGTCGTACCACGCTTGCCTGTTTACCATGTGACAGGGAATATTTAGCATTGAGGCAATCTCTGCGCCGCTATCATTATCTCCATCTCTATCTTTCTCCACCGTAAATGCCTCAATTTTACGAACAGATTTTGCGAGCGCAGCAACAGTAGGTGAATCATATCCATTTGACAACGAACAAATAATCTCGAATGGTCGCCGTCGGCCAGCATGCATAGCATTCTCGGTAATCGAAGCCATTGATTCTTTTAAGAAACCATTATAATTATCAAATGATTTAAACTGCCTTTTAGCAGAGGGCTTGCTATTCACCTGGAGATCCTCGCCATCCCACAACAGATTGGCAAAGTAGGTTAATTGAATCGATCCTGCCGTACTTGGGAAATAGCGACAGGATTCACCAAATATCGTATATCGGTACTCCGCAAAATCGTTGACGTAGTTTAAATACTCTAATTTTGCATCTCCATCGACCCAATTTAATAGACAGCACAATGAATTAGAAATATATACGTTATCCTGCTTACGGAGGGAATGCAGCCTATCAACATTTGAACCGGATGAGACAAACCATACATTGTCTCCTCTAATTCGCGCACCACTGCCAGACACAAGGTCGGTCTGATCAAAATCACCAGCAGTGAAGTCTCCTGCCCACACCCCTTCAATGAACCATTTGCCTTGAGTTTCGACCCATTTGCCGTGATGTACATCAATGCACTCATCAACAGAGATCTCAACCAACCACGCCAAGGGAGGCCAATGAGGGATACGATGATAATTAAAATTCATTAATTCTCCAAAATGTGAGTTGTCATTGCTTATAAAATCCTAGATGCATCAATGCTTAGAATACGATTTTGAAACAACATAGCATTACTACAAGTGCAATAAATTTCGCATTGGTTGGAATCAGTAGTTTCTGTTTGGTGAAAGTTGAAAATTTTCAGTTTGTATGTGGTCAAACCTTTAGTTAAAACCACTCAGTACCGCAAGCCACTACCACATTACGTGCCTGTCAGGCAAACTTTTAGAGTTGTTTTCTTAGTCTTCGTTGCATCCCATTAGACCCACACTGAAGCAATGACATACGCCGAAGGAGATTGTCCACAGTTCATTTTAGCCTAACTGCGATTTAGGTATGGGTAGCGGCTACTCTCCATTGAAGTTCGCGTATAAACCGGCTGGTAAAGGTACAATTCAGAACATTCGGGTAATATGGTGAATTGTAGCCGCACCTTATTCGGAACACATTACTTGAAATGTTGAATGCTTGAAAAGGATTATGCTTGGCTTGAAGCTGACTCGACCATTGTCCGGTTGAGTACGATGCCCCATCAACGCCAAAGCGGCAGGGGCTTTTTCTAAATCATTTTTTAACCATATTGTAGTCTGTATCGAATTTGGATTTGGCGAATATAGCAATCCCGGCATCAGCCAGCAGCTCGGCATGGCCAATTGGGCACTCAAGTGCAAACGTTTGACTAAGCCAATCCAAGGTGCCCTGCCTTCCAACAATCACCTTTTCTCGATGGATGAAAAAAAACTCTGGACATTCCGACAAATAGCCTGTATTTAAAAACTGCAGAAAATTTTCTGGACATTCCTTCAACAGTTGGATATAAAAACAATTGAACGGTTGTACATTTTCGGCGCAAGCCGGCAGGAATCGATGGTGTCCCGTTGAACCGACATAAAAAAAGTTCTGGACATTCTGTCTGACCTTTTGTATAGCAACATCACTATAAACCCCTAAATAACAGTTATCGACCTACGGTCATTATCCATGCAAAATTTCTGTGGGCAGGCACTCAGTCCGGCGCAGATTGGCGAGATAGAAGATATCGTCGCCACATATCCAAAGCTTACCCGGACCGAACTGGCCAACACCATTTGCGAGCTTTTTTCCTGGAAACGACCGACAGGAAAATTGAAAACCGTTGAATGCCGTCAATTTCTGGAACGGCTGGATGCCGGGGGAATCATCAAGTTGCCGGCCTCCAACACCCAATATGCTAGACCATGCCAGGCCCCAATCGCAATAACCGACCGAACCAACGCCCGGCCAACCCTTTCAACGAAACTGAGCGAGCTGTCGCCCATATTGTTGCACCGGGTGGTGGAATGCAAACAACGACAACTCTGGGCCGAATACCTGGACCGTTATCATTACCTGGGCTACCGGGTTCCCTTTGGCGCCCAACTGCGGTACTTCATCGAATCCGGACACAATCGAACCCGCCTGGGATGTCTTCAATTTTCTAGTCCGGCCTGGCGCATGGCGGCCAGGGATCAATGGATCGGTTGGAGCGATGATCAGCGCCGCATCAACCTGCAGCGCATCGTCACCAACAGTCGTTTTCTACTCTTTCCCTGGGTCCGAGTGAAAAATCTGGCTAGCACGGTGCTTTCGCTGGCGGCCAGAATCCTCCCAGACGAATGGCAGAAAAGCTATGGATACCGGCCGGTCCTGATAGAGACACTGGTCGATAAAAACCGTTACCGGGGAACGTGTTACCGGGCCGCCAATTGGGTTCTGGTTGGAGAAACTTCCGGACGAGGTCGCATGGACCGGGAAAACAAACGACAGGGGATGGCTGTCAAGCTTATCTACCTTTTGCCGTTGTACAAACAGTTCCGGGAAGAACTGATGCGAGTCTGATTTCCTGTCTATGATCGCAGCAGGCCGTTATTACAAAATTTAGTTTTATATCAAATGATTATACAGAAATCTGATCGTAATCAAAAGAGCGGAGCTATTTTTAAAATGATATTACTTGCAAAGGTTTTAAAGCGTTCAAAAATGTCACGCTGTCACTTCACCGATACACGCTTACACATACTTTCAGCGATTTACTCACACCGACTATGATCAAACTAGAAAAATGTATCGTAATGGACATTGACGGGACACTGTGCCCGGCAAAACAACCTCATCAAAGATATGAAGATCTGGAACCTTTCCCGGAAATGGTTGCCAAGCTTCAAGAATATAAACGAGCAGGCTTTCACATCATTCTCTATACAGCCAGAAACATGCGAACATACGCTGGAAATTTAGGCATGATACTGGCCAACACGGCCGACTTTACCCTTACCTGGCTTAAAAAAAACAACATTCCTTATGATGAAATTCACTACGGCAAACCCTGGCAAGGAAAGGGCGGGTTTTGTGTGGACGATAAAACGATTCGCCCGGATGAGTTCCTTTCACTTGGCTATAAGGAGATTATAGAACTTCTTGGCAATGAGTAAGATTGTCATACTTCCAAGCGCTAAACTGGTTCCCCTGGAACTCCAGAATGAATTTGGCATGATTCCCACGGCCATGATCCCGTTGGATAGTAAACCGGCGCTCAACTATATTGCCGATTACTATAGTAAACGGGATTTTCAGGTAGTGGTTGCCGCTCATGAGAATGCCGAGCACATAGTGGACTATTGTGCTCACCACCAAGGACCGGCAATCTCGGTTTTCAAGGTTGGCGTTACCAAATCGATCGGTGAAACGGTCTGCCACACGATAGAGAGTTTAGCTGAACTGCCCGAAGACCTGGTGATTAATTTCGCGGATACCATTATCGCAGAGGATCTTTCCGAAGGAAACGTAATCTGCTTCAACAGGCAGTCTGATATCTTCCGCTGGACGACCTTTGAGATAGATAAAAATCATTTGGGATCAATCAGCGAAAAATGGACGGTTAAAGATACTCAATCTCCGCAAAATGTATTTATAGGCATCTTTCGCATCATCAATGTAAAGGAGTTTCTCGCCATCTTGAAAGAAACTCTGGGTGCAACCGGATTGATGTTGGATCCCTTCTATTGCAGCATCCAGCGATATTTCAACGACCTCGAACCCGAACATAAAATTTTACAGGAGGTTGACGATTGGTTCGATTTTGGCCACCTGGACACCTATTATGAAACAAAAAAGAAATTATCACTAAACTGTCGTCATTTCAACCAAGTCAAGGTTGACACCCATCGAGGCATTATTCGCAAGACCAGCAGAAAAACACGAAAATTTATTGACGAAATTCGATGGGTCCTAAAGCTGCCGGTTGGGCTGCAATACATCGCTCCCCGAATTTTCAGGTATGATCTCTCTTTTGACAAACCTTATGTTGAAATGGAATTTTATGGATATCCCGCGCTAAGCGATATGTATCTTTTTGGAAACCATGACATCGGGGTATGGGACCAAGTTATTTCGTCCCTAAAGCAGGTCACGCAGGACATGATGATTTATCGTGTCGACCCTGAGGACAAAAACGATCTCGTCACTTCAATAGACTGTATGTACAGAAAGAAAACTATTGTCCGACTGAAAAGTGTAATCGACGATCCGATCGCGGCCTTTTTCATTCAAGACCAGGTAATTATCAATGACCAAGAATGCTTCAATCTTCCAACTATTTTGGATAGATTACCAGAATTACTCGATGCCACCGACATCAGTCAAAATGTTAATTTCTCAATAATCCATGGAGATCTTTGTCTCAGCAATATTCTCTATGATCAGCGAAACCGTTTAGTTAGACTAATCGATCCGAGAGGAAGCTTTGGATATTTTGATATTTACGGCGATCCAAGATATGACATTGCCAAACTTTGTCATAGTTTTGAGGGGGACTACGATTTTCTCGTTAATGGCTTGTTTGATCTGACTTATGAAAAAGGTTGTTTGTATTTGCGGCCACATCTTCAGAAAAGACACAATGACATCAAAGCGCTTTTCCATCAGCGGATCCTGGAGCGCTGGCGAGAAAGCTATACGCATATCAAACTCATTGAGAGCCTCCTTTTTTTGAGCATGGTGCCACTGCACAGCGATCGGCCCCTTTCCCAACAGGCGTTTCTCGCACGCGGCATCGAACTATTCTCTCGAATGACTGCAACGTACATTGATATATAGGAGAGCAGTTGTGTGAACCTGATCATCACCATGGCTGGAGCGGGTTCGAGATTCAAGAAGGCCGGTTACCACCAGCCAAAATTCATGATCGAAGTACGTGGAAAGACGCTATTTGAGTGGTCGATGAAAAGCTTAAACCGTTTCCGCCAAGCGGAAAACACGTTCATCTTCATTGCCCGAAAAGATGATGACGCAAATAATTTTATTGTCCAGGCATGCAAAAAAGGTAATATCCGCAAGTTCGAAATCCTCGAGATCCGAAACCGTACCGACGGTCAGGCCACGACGGCACTGCAGGCCGTGGAACGGATTGAGAATCCGCAGGATCCAATCGCCATCTACAACATCGATACCTATGTCGACCCTGCGTTTCTCCGGGACACGGCTATCCGGGGGGAAGGCTGGATTCCCTGCTTTCCGGGCAGGGGCAACCAATGGAGCTACGCACGATTGGACCATACAGGCAGGGTGGTCGAAGTATGTGAAAAAAAACCTGTCTCTCATCACGCCACGATTGGATTCTATTATTTTGCATCTTTCCACTTATACCGTTCCGTTTACGCTCAGTATTACCAGGATGATCAAAACTTTGAAGAGGGTGAAAAATATATTGCTCCCATGTACAACATGCTGATTCAAAACGGTTTGGAAGTATTCATCGAACACATCCCAGTCAGAGCCGTCCATTGTCTGGGAACCCCGAGTGACCTTGTTCGTTTTTCCAAAAGTGCCGGTAAACGGCCATAATGACCTATACACCATCATCCCAATGAGTAAACTGGTTCTGTTGTCCGACCAAACCTCGGTTTCGGTTGACGAGCATACGGCAATTCTCCGGGAAAACGCGTTCCATCCCTGCCGGGGGTTGTTCCAGGACGGGCAGTATGCACCCGAGTCGTTCGCTGCCGTCTACACCAAAGGGGTACTTGAAATCACTCCCTTTATCAGAGATATCCTTAAGAAGATCGATTATTTATTGGCTTCCGGCGGAAGCTTGGAGATTGATTATTATCTATCGGAAGATATGTATGTCGGTGGAGAATATATTCGTCCACTCTCCTTTTTCATGTACGAATTTTCTCTGGCCGTTGGAGCACGTTTCAAGTTACAGCAAAAAGCGATCGACAATGGCATTTGCCGTCTGTGTTTTAAAAAAGTCGACCACTGCCTGCCTATCGGCGACAAAATCGAGCGCTGGTCGTTCGGTATCGTGAGCGACGGACGAAAAAACAACCGGGTCAACTCGATCATTCAGCAGATCCAGGACATGGGAGTCCCGGAGTATGAGATTCTCATTTGCGGGCCGGCACCCGACCAGCACCTGCCGATCAGCACTCGGGTGATAGACGACCGAGATCTCTATTGGGATATTCGCCCGCCGATCACAGCCAAAAAAAACCGGATCATCAAAAAGGCATGCTTCAACAACATCGTTCTCATTCACGACCGCATTTCGTTCCCAACGAACTGGTACCAGCAAATCAAAACTTACGGCAATCACTTTGAGGTTCTTTGCGTACAAATCCTTGACGAAGAAACGCAAAGTCAGCGTGTTCAGGATTGGCTCTATCTCTCGGGAGATCTACTTGACTATCGCCACACCAAAGGTGCTCTTTTGCCGTACCATCTGTGGCGACCCGATCTTTACGTCGACGGAGGATGCCTTATCGCCAAAAAACACATTCTTGAACCGATCATGTACAATGAACGGCTGCATTGGGGCGAAGCCGAAGATGTAGACCTGTCCAGGCGGCTCTATCAAGCCGGGGTCATGATCAATTTCGATGCCGGTTGTCATGTCCTTACATCTACGCATCGCCATCCCGGCCAGGCCACGAAAAATACAGTCTTTGAGAGGTGGAAGGCTGCGATTGGTTTGAGAACCCGGTTGGCAAGAGGCTTAAAAAACAGACAACAGCAACAGGCATTTGAATCGTTTCGGAAAAAACCTGTGTATAATTGGTATCAATGATTAGATGATTCGGCTTCATAACCATCGCTACGCTGAACAGATATCTTATTTCAAATCCGTATTTGGAAATAAGTTCGCAAAAAACTGGTCTGTATTGACGCTCTCCAAATTGTCTTGCCAACTATTGGGGGTGATGGCTACCATTCGTGTTGCCAGAACTCTGTCCCCGCAAAACTACGGCCTGTTCAGTCTGGTACAGACCACCGCATTCCTGGGGCTCGTTCTCGCGGGATTCGGCTTGCGCCAGGTGATCATCCGTATCGGTTCCTGCCATCCCGAACAAAGCGGCTATCTGTTCCGATCATCCATCTCCCTCTTGTTGATCAGTGGTTGCGCTGTCAATACTATCATTCTAATTTTTAGATCTCTGATCAGCGAGGATCTTTCCGTTGCCATCTCTGCAATCATCGCTGGGTTCGTTTTTGGATTGTTGCTGTGGGAAATCCTGGAAAGCATCGCCTTTGCCAATGAGAGGGCCCAACACTCAGCATATATAAATTTATTTGGCAGCCTGGTGTGGACCTCCTTTGTATGGATAGCCCCTGAAAGCTGGCTCACCATAACTAACGTTTGCCTGGTTTTCGCATGCATCCAATGTATGAAATCCTTAGTCTTTTTTTATTTTGAAAAGAGACATCTTTCCTCAACAGAAATTACATGCCGGTATCCCCTGTCTCGCCTCGTGTCAGAAAGCCTTCCTTTTTATTGGTTGGCTCTGTTCTCAGTGGCTACCATACAATTGCCCATCATCATCCTTGCCTACGGAAGCGGAATGGTCGAGGTGGGTTTCTATGGTGCGGCACAGAGAGTCATCGACCCACTCAATATCGTTATCTACTCGGGGATCCTTATGCTTTATCCGATGCTGTCAAAAGCCGCCTTCATCAATCACGCCTTGTTTATGGGCCGATTAAAATATTTTTTATGCATATTGGTGGTTATCGGTTCCTCCTTTGCCATGTTTATCTCGTTCTTCAAGCATGAAATCACCTTCCTGCTATTCGGTCCCCAATTTGACAATACGGCAGATACATTGGCAATTTTAGCCTGGATGCCGCTTTTAACAAATCTCTTCGCACTAATTTCGTGCGTTCTTTCATCGCTTAAAAAGCAACGTTGGTTGGCGGTTTTCTCCATGATTCAAGCGATAATCTCTCTGCCGATCATCTGGTACGGGGCCAAATTTGGCGCCACCGGACTGGCCGTAGCCATGGTCGTGGCAGCAACAATCAATCTAAGCTACCAGTGGTTATTGATGGAAAAAGCACTCCCAAGTTCCATTGAAAAGGCATTCAAACGTCGATTGGTCGCCATCATTCTTTGCTGGCTTCTTTTTTCCGTCATGGGAACAGCAACGTTCCCTATCCTTTTCAAGCTATTCGTCTGGCTCCTCCTATTAACTCTCTGCACTTTCGATTTTGTTAACAATTTTATTCGGAAACATAGCCATTCAACATCTGGTGTGGCTACCTGAGGAAAAAGAGCGGATGAGAATTGTTTCCTTGAAATCTTTCGGCAATAAAATGCTAAATAGAATGGAGCACTGCTTGAAACGGTCCTACTTGAGGTCAACACCCGTAAAGATGACCATTGAACCGACCTTGCAGTGCAATTCCCGTTGTATGATGTGCAACCGGTATTTTCATGCCCAGCAAGCCGCAAATAGTATCGGTTTCATGGATATTCGTCTGCTCGAAAAATTGCGTCCCTTTCTCCTCAGGGCAGAAGAAATCATTGTTAGCGGTTTCGGAGAGCCGCTTCTTCACCCGGATTTCGTTAGAATTTGCCAGATGGTTAAATCTCAAGGACCCATGGTCTATTTTTATACAAATGGTATCCTTTTCACTCCTGACATGGTTACCAAATTGATCGACATCGGTGTGGATCGGATTTGCATCTCCATGGGCGGAGCGACCCGGAGGTCTTACAAGAATATCAGGGGAGTTGATGAATTCGCTGCCGTTTGTGAAAACCTGCGGCTCATCGCGGATTTGAAAACAAAAAAAAATAGTTCCAAACCCATCGTTACCTTCAATATCGTAGCGATGAACAGTATTCTCCCAGAACTGGAAGCACTCTTGCATCTTGCCAAACAATTGGGTGTTGAAGCGTTGGCCATGCCCAACCTTGATATCTTAGGAGAGGCTTTAGTCGATGAAAGTCCTTGGAACAACGTGGAGGCGGCTGAAAGGTGTTTTGCAAAAGCCCGTCGATTGGCCACGACATTCAAAATTGATTTGGTTTTGCCGACCTTGACTAGCAGCACGAATGATTGCCGGGATCTTTTCACAGGTCTGAACGTTACGTGGGACGGCCTTGTATTGTCCTGCCGTACCGAACGCTACATCATCGGCGACCTTTATCGCCAACCCCTGGAGGAAATATGGAACAGTAGAGGACTTGTAAGACTGCGAGACAGCTATTTTCGCAACGGGCTAACAACCATCTGTGCCGACTGCACGTCATGGGACAACAGCAGTGAGGCCTATCACAACAACCGGAACAACAGCCGCTTTCATGCCCAGACCTTGTAATTGAGGACATTCTAATTCGCCTGCCGGAGAGAGGCAATTAATTGAGTTGAGAGGGTTGAATAATGGTGCCCCCTTTCATTTTATGAAGTTAACCAAATTTTTTAAAACTTGTCCCGGCCCTTGAATGAATCAAGATGGTAAGAGTCTGATGATCAGAAATCGTTTAAATGGCGAAAACCGTTCAGAACAGCAGATTAGAGAACACTATGAAGCAGAACAAGAACTCGCGAACAAACTTAGAAAATCGACGAAAGCTCAACGCAAATCAGAGAACCTTTACGCTACGCTTTATGACGAATTATACCGAAGTGTACCGCATCATCAGCAATTGACTGTAAAAGCATCAAAATATCAAACCCAACGGAACATAAACTGGCAATTTGGACTGATAAGACGATTTATCAATGACACTACAATTTTCCTGGAGTTGGGTCCGGGAGATTGCTCTTTTGCTTCAAAAATATCAGGAATCGTTAAAAAAGTTTACGCTATTGATGTGTCTGAAATAATCACTAATAGTAGTTCAATTCCAAAGTATGAGATTATCATATCTGATGGCAGTTCGATCCCGCTACCTGATGATTCTATCGACGTTGTTTACAGCAACCAACTCATGGAGCATATACACCCTGATGACGCTATAGCTCAACTGCATGAAATTTACCGCGTGCTCAAATCAAGTGGGCATTATGTCTGCGTTACACCAAATTCTGTGATTGGCCCGTGGGATATCTCATATTATTACAATAATGTTGCAACAGGTTTTCACTTGAAGGAATATTCAGTTCATGAATTAATAGAAACTTTCAGATATGCAGGTTTTAACACACTCAAGGGTTATTCTGGTGCAAGGGGAATTTATTGGAGGTTTCCCTTGTTTTTAATAGCTTTACTAGAAAAGACGCTTTTACTTTTACCTATCAATTTAAGAGTCAGATTGGGTAGAAGCCTTCCATTGAGGATGATTTTAGGTATTAAGCTAGTTGGAACAAAATAAGGTAAATGAGAAATTTCGGCACCAACGATATTATTTTTCATTTTTCTTTTTTAAGAAGCTGTTACTCACGATGCGAACATACGTTGCTGGGTAACGTCCAACAAAAATCCATTCCAATTCGACGGATAAGGGCCGTTGCCGTTATAAAACGGCCAGAGAATAGCTTCTCCCCCCCCGGCGGCACTACCACCGAAACGTTTTGAGAATTATATATTACACCCAACCGTGCTTTTTTGATATTGCGCTTTCTTTTGTTGCCAAGCTATCCACACGGGTAGAGCTTCACCTAATGATTGAAATATCACCCGAATGTTGGCAGAACACGCTTTTCGACCCACCTGTTAAAAAAACAAATTACGGGGTTACCGACGGAAAGCGCTTCTTACAACGATCTTTCCCTGACCTGTTCGAAGCCTGCTTAGCCCGCTGCGCTACTATTTTTCTGGTCAATCATTCGCATCCAAAAAGCCTTCATCCGGTTTCCTGGCTGGTATCGCAGCAAGCCATGAACCTATGCAAACAAATCAATCCATCCCTTATCCACTTTGATGACATCTCGCTTCGAACATCCCTGGGGATTTGGCGACTGAGGGAAATCCCGATGATCGCTTCGGTACACGACCCTGTCAGTCATCTCGGTGAATCGAATTGGCGCAGCAAGTTAGCGCACAGAATCGCCTTTCCCTTCATTTCTCTATTCCTGCTCCACAGCCAGGCCATGCGAGAGATGTTCCTGGACGTATTCAATAAGGTGGATGCCACACGGGTGGTGGTCAACAAACTAGCCCCCTACCGAATCTATTGTCGATCCGGGGAGCAGGCCAATGCGGATGACGGCAAAACCATACTCTTTTTCGGAAGGTTATCTCCCTATAAAGGGATCGATGTCCTAATTAAGGCAGCCACCATCATTGCTCGATCAATCAGAAACCTAACAGTCGTTATCGCCGGTAAACCTGTCCCAGGATATCGCTTACCAAAATTCCCCCCCCTGGACAACCAGGGTCAATTCCTGGTCTTTAAAGACTACATGACAAACCCTCAACTCGACGCACTCTTTCGGCGGGCTACTGTCGTTGCCTGTCCATATGTGGACGCCTCACAAAGCGGTGTCGTACTTACAGCCTATGGTTTTTCGAAGCCCGTTGTGTGCTCCGACACAGGCGGCCTGCGTGAATATGTATGGCCGCATCGGACCGGGTTAATCGTTCCACCCAATGATTATCGTTGTTTTGCCAAAGCCATCATCACAATCATGCAGTCACCCGATCTACAAGATCGCATGAAACACCATCTGTCAACGATGATGCAGTCACAGTTCAACTGGAATACAGTGGCAAACCAAATGGTTAAGATTTATTCTGATCTCATCGGACGTAGCGATAAGCGTCAATCCAGCGAAACACGATGACGCATTTTTATCTCTTTCTGATTGGCTGTTTGATCATACTCATCAGCCGAAAAATCTACCAACGCAATTTCGAGCTTTTTCTTTGTTTACTCATCACGCTCAACTTTGAATGCTTTTACCTATTTCCTCGAATCGGCCAATATGATCAATATAAAGAATCTCTTCTGGTTGTTGTTCTGTTCTACTTTATTGAAGAATACTTAATTTCCAGCTCATTGCACAAAAACCGGCAGCATCATACCCGTGTTGGTACCTATGGGAAATTCATTGTTGCCTATTTGATAGTCGCTGCCATGAGCATCGGTGTCGCCTTTTATCTGGGCCAAAGCCTAATACTCGGGATCAAGGCATATAAATACTATCCACTGCTTCTGATCTATTTTATAGTCACGAAGAGAGGCGTAGACACTGAAAAATTGATGAATTATTTCCTGTTCTTGGCAACGTTCATCGCCATTCTTACAATGATCCAATCCCTCCTCTACGATTCATTTCATCTGTTCTATTTTTATGAAGATTCAATTGACCATGTTCGCGGCATCGACACACCCCGCGGGTTGCGTATTCTGATGGGAAACACCGTAATCACTATCGGGACGCTGATCGCCTTTTGCAAATGGATGCAAAGCGGCCGTTTATGGCATTTATTCACATGCTTGTTTTTATTCATCCATATTTCTTTCATCATCCAAACCCGAGCTATCGTCGCAGCGGTAATTACAGTGGCGATTGTTTCCTACTTCCTGTATCACCGGCATCAGACCGGTAAATTCATCAACGGCCTGTACTTTTTTGTTTGCGGTTGCTTTGCATTGTTGCTGATGTTTATCTATTATCAGGATTACGTCCTTGGCACCGGCATGGTTTCTGAGACAATCAGCGACATCCAGGATATCGCATCGCAAAGTCAACAATCCTCCAGCCTTAGCATTCGTCTTTTATGCTTAAAAAGTTATTGGGAACAAATTCTGAATAATTGGCCAATGGGAAGAGGACTACAGAATGTCACCTGGCAGGGCAATCCGGATCAATACCTGCAAGAGTATTATCATCTTTATCTTTCCGATGTTGGCGTTCTGCATATGATTGTCAACTTCGGATTGGCCGGACTCTTGATCATCATTTTGTTTTTCTACACCTCTCTTAAAAGAGTGATCACAAATATTGTCGCTATACCCGCAATTTCGAGCTATTTTATGTTGGGGCTTGTTCTGATGCCTCAGATTGATCTTTTTTTCAGAATCGATCATATGTTTATTTTCTCTTTATTCTCTTCAGTTGCCGATTCACATAAAGATTGTAAACATAACGCCTCTCCTTCTACCCTCCGATTTTCACGGCTCGTCGCATATAGATTATGATATTGAATAGAAGGCCTCCTATGAAACCTGCCAGATTGCTTTTCTTTTCCACATCGTTCACTTACGGTGGAGCTGAACGTCATACACTCAACTTAATTAAACATTTAGATGAAAACAGGTTTTCTATCGGACTGATTTATCTGGATGACGTAGATCCTTTGAAGGTCAACCTGGTAGAAAAGGATCTATTTATCTGCAGGTGTCTAAGAAGAACCGGCAAATTTGATTTATCAGTCATTCATCAGGTTACCAGAATGCTAAAAGAGCTTTCTGTCGATCTGTTGATATGCGTCGAACAGTATCCTCTCCTGTATGCCTGTTTATCCAAGTACATTTCACGCAGTGGTTCAACGAAAATTGCAGTCATTTTGCATCAACTGGCTCCACCAAACGGAATTTGGAACAATCTGAAGAATTTTTTGTACCGCTTTCTCATTAATTCAATCGACAAGGTCTTTTTCGTTTGCCAAGCGCAAGCCGACCATTGGGTTACCCAGTTGCAGGTAAACCGGTCTATTTCTATTGTCATGCACAATGGCGTCGACGCCTCCGTCTTTTCTCCTGATCGCTTTTCGTTCTCCGACTTGTTTGATATACGACAAGAATGTTATTTTTCAGGTGATGATATTATTTTCGGAATTTGTGCGCGGTTCAGTCCCGAAAAATCCCACAGCGATTTCATTCGTGGCATCCACAGAGCCAGGACATCCAATCCAAGGATCAAAGGAATACTTATCGGTGACGGACCCCGGCGAGAAGAAATTGAAAACTTGATTCGGCATATGGGACTCTCTACGGCTTTTCACATCACTGGCTTTGTAAACGATGTCAGACCATATTTGGCCATCTGCGACGCTTTGATTCTCTGCTCTCATTCTGAGACATTTTCCCTCTCTGCATTAGAGTCAATGGCAATGGCCAAACCCCTGATTATGACCGATATCGGGGGAGCAAGAGAACAGATTCTTGATGGTCGAACAGGATTTTTATACAAATGTGGGGATGTAGAACATTTAGCTGATATTATGCTGTGGATCGCCACGCACACAGATAAAAAAAAAAGGATCGGTAGCAATGCGCAAGCCTACCTCAAAGCGCATTACTCTCTCCAGGCAATGATCAACGGATATACCCAGCAGTTCCTCGCGATGATATAGCCAAAGGGCAAGATCACCTCTCGACGGACACGACATTTGAACAACGGATGAAGATTTTACTTGTTAATAAGTTTTTCTTTCGCAATGGCGGGGCTGAAGCAGTTTTTTTTAATGAACGAAAAATGTTGAAAGAAAACGGCCATACTGTGATCGATTTCTCGATGGTAGATGAACGTAACTATGCATCTCCCTACACCTCTTATTTTGCACCCAACGTCAATTATTCCGAATTCTCGAATTTCAGTTCCAGACTGAAACAGGCCATTTCATTCATTCATTCAACGGAAGCCGTTAGTCGCTTTTCCGATCTGATGACTAACGTTTCTCCGCATATTGTTCATTTTCACAACATATACCACCAGCTGACGCCTTCGATAATTTCTGTTGCTCGGAAAAACAAAGCAAAAACTATCCTCACCCTTCATGATTACAAACTGATTTGTCCAGGGTATCGCATGCTGAACCGGAATCGAATTTGTGACCGCTGCTATCCAAATCGATTCCTACAACCACTCTTTACCAATTGCCAGGGCTCAATCCGCAACTCGCTGGTACTCTCAGCGGAATTTCTTTGGCATTTTTGGAAGCGGAGCTACGACCATATCGATATTTTTATTTCACCAAGCCGGTTCCTGGCCAGCGCAATCGGCCGACGAATTCCTCCACGGAAGATCCGTGTAGTGACCAACGGAATCGACGTTAATTCCTATCCAGAGCAATCGGGCGACAAGGGATATGCCCTCTATTTTGGCAGGATTTCTGAAGAAAAAGGGCTCCCTACACTATTGCGAGCCCATCGAATCTTATCAAACCGCCTGGATTTGATTATTGCCGGCACCGGGCCAATAGAGGATCATCTACGCAACACCTTTCCTCAAGCAAATTTTTATGGCTATACGTCTGGTGCTGAGCTTGTGCGGTTAATCGCCGACGCCGCTTTTGTCGTGGTTCCTTCCGAATATTACGAAAACTGTTCCATGGCGGTACTAGAAGCCATGGCCTGCGAAAAACCTGTGATAGCTAGTCGAATTGGGGGCCTTCCGGAGCAGATTGAACACGGAAAAACTGGATTTCTTTTTAAAAAGGGCAATGTAGCCGAACTGGTTCATTATATGGATGTATTATCCTCCAACCCGCAATTTAGACACCAAATGGGCAGGGCCGCCAGACATAAGTGTAAATCCGAATACTCACAGGATAGGCATTTTTCCGATATTGCCCGCATAATCGATCAGTTGGTCGAACCTGGAGCCGCCCATGATGCCTGACCAGCGGTTCTTTGGTGGGCCAAAATTAGAAGCCTTTATCGTCGTAACCTATCGCTGTAATGCTCAATGCCGCATGTGCCATACCTGGCAACACCCAAGTTCGACCAGCCGCGAATTCTCTCCACGTCTAATAGACAAACTTCCTTCCCAGTTGGCGTTCATCAATATTACGGGTGGGGAGCCCTTTCTGCGATCGGATATCGAGACCATTATCGAAAACTCACTAACCAAGTCAAAAAGAGTCCTCATTAGCACCAACGGTTATTTTACAAAACGGGTTCTTGCAGCCGCCAATCGATTCGGCAATCGGATCGGTTTCCGTATTTCTATCGAGGGTTTACCTGCTGTCAATGATGAGTTACGAGGTATTAAAAACGGTTTCGACCATGGCATCAGGACCTTAATAAGTTTGAAAACCAAGGGCATTAAAGACATCGGTGTCGGAATCACCGTTTCCGACCGCAACGCCAAGGATATGATCGAGCTTTACCGTTTGGCTGAGGCCATGGGTTTAGAGTTTGCAACCGCCGTTACGCATAACTCTTTTTATTTTCATAGGGCCGACAACCAGTTTAACGATCAGGCAATTATCGCCGAAGCATTTGAAAAAAACGCAATATCCCTGTTACAAACCAGCCGTCCGAAAAACTGGTTTCGAGCCTACTTCAACATGGGGTTGGCGAATAAAGTAATGAGAGGTAAACGCCCGTTGCCCTGCGATGCCGGCACGGACATCTTTTTTTTGGATCCTTACGGCAATGTGCTGGCATGCAACGGTTCGAAAGATCCCATGATCATGGGAAACTTAGACCACCATTGTTTCAAAACCATCTGGCACAGCAAGCAGGCCGAGCAGGTCAGGAACCAGGTTAAACATTGCTCTAAACAGTGCTGGATGATCGGTTCGGCTTCCCCGGCCATTAAAAGGCGAATTACCGTACCCGCCAAATGGATTGTTAAGAACAAATTCAAACTGCTCAAAACCAATGGCAGGCCCGTCAAATTGGATTCTGTGTGAAGTTAACTCCCCTTCTAAGGCATTACCTGTAAGAATCCCTTATGAATATCGCGATCATCGGCTTTCGTGGCATCCCTGGCGTCCAGGGCGGCATTGAAAAACATTGTGAGGAGCTCTACCCCCGCATTGTCAATTGCAGTACCTACAAGCACCAAAGGGCTTGGTCGGTAACTATAGTCGGCCGAAAAGGATACATTGGTTCTACTCCATACATCTACAAAGGAGTCAGGGTGATCCCCATCTGGTCCCCTCGATCTAAATCACTTGAAACAATGGTTCACACCAGCCTGTGCTACATCTGGCTGCTAAAAAATGCACACCGCTTCAATATTGTTCACGTTCACGCTATCGGCCCATCCCTGTTTACGCCGCTATTGAGGTTGATTGGATTCAAAGTCATCGTTACTAATCACGGCCAAGACTACAATCGGGAAAAATGGGGGTGGTTTGCAAAGTACATTCTCAAGATAGGCGAATACCTGGGAAGCAAAACAGCCCATGGAGTCATCGCGGTTTCGCGGCAAATTCAGTCGTCGCTTTCTGATCAATACGGCATCGATGCCAGTTATATCCCCAATGGGGTGGACTCCCCCCAACCTACGTCCGCAGGTCCTGCACTCGAGAAGTTTTCACTGACCAAAAGAAAATATGTGCTGTATGTTGGCAGACTTGTGCCGGAAAAAGGAATCCACGACCTTATCGAAGCCTTCGCTTCCATTACAACAGATTGGAAACTGGTGATTGTCGGTAAAGCCGATCACGAAAATCGTTTCAGCAGATGGTTAGAAGTTGAGGCTTCGCGACATTCCAACATCGTGATGACAGGTTTTCAGGAGGGAACTGCATTGGACGAACTGTATTCCAATGCCGGACTCTTTGTCCTGCCATCTTATCATGAAGGACTACCCATTGTGGCCCTTGAAGCCATGAGCTTCGGTCTACCAATTCTGCTGAGCGATATCCCGGCCAACAGTGAAGTGGCGTTCCCTAATGAAACGTTTCCTGTTGGCAACGTGAACGCGTTGGCAGAAAATATATTGAAAATCATACATAATTCATCATGCTATTTTGATAGCTGCTTTCATGAATCAAGGCGTAAACGGCTGAGTACTGAGTTCGACTGGGGCCTGATTTCCAAAAAAACCAGGAAAGTTTATGCCGCCATTAAACCTTAACTTCGATTGCCGTTTTTCTAGAAGCCATTTCAAAACCTGTTTAACACAATCATAAGGCAGGCAAGGTGAAAGAAAGCTTGATACATCTTAATATGACGCTCATATCGGACTACCAAGCGTCTAAAATTACCGAGCCATGCGAACGTGCGCTCCACCTTCCAACGCTTTCGATATCTTCTCAGCTTTCTACCATCTTGCTGTTTATTCTTCGTTCGATTGCGTCTATGTGGCACAATCATATCAATTTTCAGGTGTTTAAGACGTTTTCGAAGCGGATCACTGTCATACCCTTTATCGGCGATAAGCCTTTTGGGGCGCTTTTTCGGTCGGCCTCGCCCAGCACGTGGAACGTTGACCGCATCAAGAGTTTGTTCGGCCAGTTTTACTTCCGCCGGGGATGCCGAGGCAAGGATGCTTCCCAGAGGAATACCTTGGCCGTCGACCACCACCATCCACTTCGTTCCTTTGCCTTTTTTGGTTTTCCCGACGCAAGCGCCCCCTTTTTTGCCGGTGCAAAGCTTCCGTCGATAAAG
>JAAUYD010017016.1_pt1 | contig 23082 bp, 21 predicted proteins | sample 7278101 | NCBI WGS metagenome assembly JAAUYD01 (sample SAMN14350128, study PRJNA611818) | marine sediment metagenome | isolation source: surface marine sediment (0.6m) | place: French Polynesia: Moorea | collected 2018-08
GGAGGGAAAAGCGACCCCCTTAAAAGGGTCGCCCCGACGGAGGTCCTTCAAGCGAAGACGTACCTAGCTTCGGCTGGCCGTCTTTTCACCCACAGTTTCTTTTGGAGAACCGAAAAAATTTCTCAAGGGCAAGCGATAGGGGTCGCTTGGGGGTCGTGGGAAATCCATAAAGTGATGAAAAGGCAGCTTAGACCAGCGTATATCGTTCGCGGTCGATGAAGTGGTCAGCAATTTCTTCTTTAAGTGCCATGGTGTTCAGACCATAATTGTAGCCTAAGCGATGCATGGCTTTTGTATTCTTGATGAATTCCTCATCGCTTGCAGCGCAGTTGGCGCAAATTTGTCGGACAATCTCCATGACCGTACGCAGTTTTTCGTAGACGATGACTTGAGTGAGTTTGATCGGGATCTGCGCTGTGTCTTCACCGTCTTTGGAGATCATTTTTTTCGTACGTAAATAGGCACTCTCCGCAGCATATACGTCCATTGAGAGATCGGCCAATTGCTCGAGGATAATCTGGTTCTTCTGCATGAATTTTTGATCTGCCATGGCTTTTTGAGCTGGAACCCCATAGCCCAAGGTTGCCCAACGACGCATGATGTCGATGGCAGTGGCTTCCCGACCTAAGGCGCCCGCTTGCGGATCTTTGGGAATGGATTCGGCCTTAATCTCTCCCATCAGCGTCATTACGGGCGTCATGAGGTCGAGCTGTTGTTTCATGGCCCGCCGCATGATGGTTCCTGGAATGACCATGCGATTGATCTCGTTGGTGCCCTCGAAAAGTCTCATGATACGGGCGTCTCGATACGCCCCGCACACGGGATACTCTTCAATAAAACCATAGCCGCCAAAGAGTTGCACGCCTTCGTCCACCACTCTTGCTTGGGCTTCTGAACCAGATACCTTGATAATCGACGCCTCAATGGCGAATTCCTCTAAACAGGCGACCTTTTTCTCCATATAGGTCGGATCGTCATGGCCCACATCGATGGCCGCAATCCCCTTATCAATATCGCCGGAGCAGCGATAGCCCATCGATTCTAGGGCAAAGATTTCTGTGGCCATGTTGGCCAGCTTCTTCTTAATCATTTGGAAGCTGTTGATGGTTTTGCCAAATTGCTTGCGCTCCGCTGAATACTGCAAACACTGCTTAAGGGTTTCGCGACAACCACCCAAAGAACCAAAGCCAAGTTTTAGACGCCCTAAATTCAAAATATTTAAGGCCACACGGTGACCTTTACCTTTTTTACCTAATAGGTTGTCCACTGGGATTTTAACTTCATCTAGGAGCAATTCGCGCGTGGACGAGCCTTTGATGCCCATCTTGTGTTCTTCATTTCCTGTGCTTAACCCCGGGGTATCTGCTTCAACGATGAAGGCACTAAAATCTTCACCATCGATTTTGGCATATACCGAATAGACGTCGGCGAATCCAGCGTTGGTGATGAACATCTTGCTGCCATTGAGGATCCAATGCTTTCCATCTTCGCTGAGTTTGGCCGTGGTTTTGGCGCCTAGGGCATCGGAGCCGTAGCCAGCTTCGGTGAGCGCATACGCTCCGCACCACTCTCCAGTGGCCAGTTTGGGAAGATACGTTTCTTTCTGTTCTGGGGTACCGAAGTAAAGGATTGGCAGTGTGCCGATCCCCGTATGGCACATCATGGTCGTTGCAAAAGATGCTTCTTTGGCCGCAGATTCGGCGACCAGCATGGTAGTGGAAAGATCCAGGCCCAAGCCGCCGTATTCCTCTGGGATCTCAACCATGAGTAGTCCAAGCTCGCCGGCTTGGCGTAGGATCTCTACGTTTGTTTTGTTGCGTGTGCTTTCGGCGACCATCTCGGCTTTGCGCGGAAGGGCCTGATGCTCACCAAACTTTGCCGCCGTATCAGCAATCAGTTGGCTTTCTTCATCGAAATCTTCAAAGGTGAAGATATCCTCCTCGGTTTTGGTGAATAAAAATTTACCGCCCTTTTTCCAATCTGACATCGCTTCCTCCTTGTTTTGCGTTAACGGCACTATTTGCTAAAACCCCTTAGTCTCCTCCTTTTTTGAGTGATTGCCAGGCCGTTTGGGCTAGGCTTTCTTTTGCGCTCTCTAAATCGGTCGTGGTACGACCGGCCAAGTACTGACGGATGAATTCCTGGGTTGGACCCACCAAATAAGAGATGGTTAAGTCCAAGGGGAGCTGCCGCATGGAGCCTTCTTCCACGCGGGCCCGAAACCATTTGGTAACGCGCTTAAAAAAGGTTTGGTTCTGTTCCTTGAAATCCTTGCGCATGGGGCCCATGAATTCCGCATACCGCATTTCGGAAAGATATCGGGCCCAGTCCCGGTGTTCACTAACCCAGTGCAGCAGATAGCCCACAACAGTCCAAACGCCTTCGCGCCCTTTGGTACATTTTTCAAGCGCTTCGACAAAACCGGCCTGAAAATCCGCAGTCCCCTCCAGATATACCATTGCCGCTAGATGCTCTTTATTGCGAAAATGGTGATAGATGCTGCCCGTGGAGGCCTTGGAACGTATCCGTATTTGCTCCAACGTTGTTTCGGCGTACCCCATTTCGGTAATACACGCCAAGGCAGCCTCGATGATGTCTTGGCGCCGTTTCGAAGTTCGTTGGTGTCGATCCATGTGTCGCTGATATCCCCGTGCCATTTTGATTTTAGAATACTATTCTAGAATAATATTCTAGAACGGGCAAGAGTATTGTGCGATCCTGCGATCCTACCGCGATGCATGCCGTTGTTACTGATACCAAGGGCAACCTCTTCCAGTTCATGGAATACCTGCACAAATACGTGGCCAAAACCATCAACGCTTCCCTGGGACGTTGGGAAAACTTCTGGCCTCGGAAAAACCCAGCGCTGTTGCCCTATAAAATGTAAACAAATCGCTACGGCCTGGGTCCCATCCCAACACTCCATCAATGCATTGTGTTTCAATGAAATGCGCGGCTTTGTGTATCCGATTTCACAGCATTTCGGGGCGTTTTAATCAACCAGGGGGCGGGATTGGAAGGATTGGAATTTTGTTTGGATAGGGATAAAATAATATGTTGAAATTGAAGGAGTAATCAATGATATCAGCTAAACAATGCTACATAGTCAGGCGTATTGGGGTGCTAATCTTATTGTTCTTTTTGCTATGTTGCGAGCCAACCAATTCACCTAATACGGAAAGTGGTGACTTAGATCCGGGCGAAGATAGCGACGGGTCTACAGATTCGGATAGCGATGGTGATACCGACGCCGACACCGACGGCGATAACGATAGCGATGGGGATACGGACAGTCCAGCAGAGGAGTATTCCTACCTCTGGATTGCAAATACTGGCGAGGGTACACTGACGAAGATCGCAACCCGCGACGAAGTGGAAGTAGCTCGGTACACCACGTGTCCTTACGACGTAAAATGCGATCCCTCCCGAACTTCGGTCAATCTTTACGGAGACATGGTGGTGACCGGACGTCGCCAGGAAGTGGGGTCTTCTATTTGGTGGGGAGAAGGCGCCTCGATGGTTACAAAGTTCGCCGCTTACGAAGAGGACTGCATCGATAAAAATAACAACGGTGTGATCGACACATCAACAGGACCAACGGATGTGAAGCCTTGGGGCGAGGATGAATGTATGGTGTGGAGTACTGAGCTCGCAGGTAATATCGGCGCAAGGGGCACAGCGTGGGACGGAAAGTCAGACATCGGGACAGGCATCGGCGGCCATGTTTGGGTTGGCACATGCGATCGCGATATTGACGGTAACGAAACAGAAATTGTCTACGTGATAAACGGTGATACAGGTGAGATAGACGACGAACTCGAAATTACCGGTTATTGTCTCTATGGTGCGGCCTCTGATGGTGAGAGTGTTTGGTTCATAGACTTAATTTACCCAACGTTGACAGACGGCCCGAGCGACGAGCACTTCAGACTCACTCAAATAAACATAGAGACAAAAGAGGTGCAGGCGTACCAGACCCCATGTTCCTATGGCATTACAGTCGACGCCGATGGTCTCGTTTGGACGGGTGGTTACAACCCGGACATGTGGGGCGAACACTGCATCGCACGCTTTAATCCATACGCAAGTGAGGGAAATCAAGTAACGAGAGTTGATATTCCTGTTCCAAATATGGTGGAGGCCAATTCTTGGGGCGTTTGGATGAGAGGGCTCGGTGTAGGCATTGAATTGAGCGAAGGTTATGTTTGGGCCGTACAGACGGTTGGGCTGCTTCATAAAATAGATTTGTCTACGCTATCGATTGTAGACAGCTTTGATATTGAGACAAACGCTTTTGTGGAGCAACAAAACCATATTATCGGTGTTGCTATCGATTTTGATGGCTACGTTTGGGTCGTTTCTGAAATTGAAAATGCCGCCTACAAGGTACATCCTCAAACCGGAGCGTTTAAAAAGATAATCATCGGAGAAAAACCTTATACTTACAGTGACATGACGGGCATTCAACTACATAACGCGATAGTCGTTATCTAGAGTAGCCCAATATAGAGGCCCAATATAGGCCTCGGAGATATTTTGTTTTGGTCAAAGCAATTGAGAAGGCCGACCGTTCATTTATGTGAGTATCGGCTGTGATGTGACAAAAGCACTCATGGCAGTATCGGCTGTGATGCGACAAAAACACTGGGAACAAACGAATACAACAGAGCTCAGGCGGAATTCTCCGGGGGGCACGTGTGAATAAAAATCCCCTTGGAAAAAAGGAATTTTTAGGATTTATTCGATATTTCCTTGCCAAGGGATTTTATAATTCGATAGATTTAAATGCTTTTTGATATGCGCACGGCCTGTGTGCGGCATGAGAAAGAAGATATACGATGAGAAAAAAATCGAGAGCCATTGTTTTTTTTGTCGCTTTGGGCACGATGCTACTCTTTCAAGCGGTAGTGCTGGCGAGCCCTGCGCCTGCTGATAAGGTCTTTGTAAAGGCGTATTATCCCGATTTAAAAACCGCCTATCACACTGCCAGATCGAGCGGGCTCTTTGCTCCAGAGATCCACAAGGATGAAGGATATTTAATCGTATTGGTTACGTTGTCCGACCGCTTTGACTTGGAGCGCCAGGGGTATAGCATCGAAGCATATCCGGCGTACGACTTGTTTCACGGCCGGTCAAACCTGGAAACCACCCGGGGTATACCGGGCTATCCCTGCTACAGAACCGTGGAGGAGACCTTTGACACGGCAGTGCAGATGGTCCAGGACAATCCCACTCTGGCCCAATGGATCGACATTGGCGATTCTTGGAAAAAAACCGACGGCAGCGGGGGCTACGATATGATGGTCTTGCGCCTGACCAATCTTGAGATCGAGAAGAAAAAACCGGCGTTTTTCATTCTCGGTGGGATCCATGGCCGCGAGTACGTGACCGCTGAAATTGCCACCCGATTTGCCGAGCATCTCATCGATAATTACGACCAGGACCCAGACGCCACGTGGATCCTGGATCACCACGAGATACACCTGGTGCTACAGGCCAATCCAGACGGTCGAAAAAAGGCCGAAGCCGGCCAGTCCTGGCGGAAAAACACGAACAACAGCGAATGTTCAAACGGTGACTTCGGCGTGGATCTCAACCGCAACTTTGACTACAAGTGGGCGGCTACCAACGGGGCCTCCAGTGGGGATCCATGCGACGACATGTACCGGGGCGCGGATCCGGGATCCGAGCCAGAGACCCAGGCAATCAAGGCGTACATGGAGACCGTGATCGAGGATTTCAACGGCAGCGATCCCAACCAAGGGGGGCCGCCTGAGACCACGGGTATCTTTATCGACATTCACGGTGGCCTGGAGCTGGTCCTGTGGGCGTGGAGCTACCAAAACGTGACACCAGCCAACTCGGACGAAATGCGCACGTTGGGCCGAAAATTTTCATATTTCAATGGGTACGAACCGGATCAGGCACCTGGAATGTACAAAATGGACGGCTCTACCCTGGATTATGCCTACGCGGAGTTTGGTATCGCCTCCTATCTTTGGGAATGCTCAAGCGGATTCTTTGTCGACTGCAATACGTTTGAGAACAGCATCTCTCCAGACAACATCGATGCGTTGTTCTATGGGGCAAAGGCGTGTGGCGCGCCCTACATGGTGCCAAAGGGACCTGACACCCTGGACGTCACCGTGGAGGAAGCAGAACTGACCGCAACCGTGACCGATTCCAGATATAACAACGACAATGGGACCGAGCCGACCCAGGACATCGCAGCTGCCGAATACTATATCGACGTTCCCCCATGGGACGCTGGGGCCATTGCCTTTCCAATGACTGCTGTGGACGGCGACTTTGACGAGGAGACCGAGGATGTAAAGGCTACCATCGACGGCAGGGACCTGGATCGGGGCAGACACATCGTCTTTGTTCGCGGTCAGGACCAGGACGGCAATTGGGGCCCAACGAGTGCGGTGTTCTACGAAGGCGAGATCGATACAGATTCGGAAACAGACACGGATACGGGCACGGATTCAGACACCGACTCGGACTCAGACACCGATACGGACTCAGACACCGACTCGGATTCAGACACCGACTCGGATTCAGACACCGATACGGATTCAGACAGCGACTCGGACTCAGATAGTGATACGGACTCAGACACCGACTCGGATTCAGACAGCGATGCAGATTCAGATAGCGATGCAGATTCAGACAGCGACTCAGACGCATATGACAACGATGACGCCGCGTGCGGATGTGCCACGCCAGGACAGACATCTACCCCAACCGAAAACCTCCTGCCGATTCTTTTGAATCGATTGGTATTCTCGTAACCATCCCAAAAGGTTGAAGCCCGGACTTTAGACCGCTAAAGTGGGGTGTGGTCAGCCGGTCGCATCGACCCTTTGCCGGAGAGAAAAATGCGGTTTAGTTTGTATTTCGGGGGACTTTTTTCTTGTTTTGGGATGCTTTCAATCATTTACCTCGGATGTGGCGCTGGTTCACCTGAAGCTGGTGTTCACAGTGCGAACCTGCCCCCTGCTGCTACCGAGGAAAAGGCTTCACACCACACCCAAACCGGCGAGGTGGACGGACTGCTCGCAACCGTGCCTCAAGGTGAGGTGGATGCTGTGTTTTCCAAAAACATGGACGGCCTCCATGACTGTTACAACCAAGTCATCGAGGACTTGGAAGAGATCGCGGGCACTGTGGCATTTGCCATCCAGGTGGGGCAAGGCAACCGGGTGGTTGAGGTATATATCCGAGATTCAGATTTGGGATCTCTCGATGCAGAGATGTGTATGCTACGGTGCATCCAAGGGTTTACTTTTGAGCGTCAGGGAAGCGGTATTGCCCACGTTTCCAAACGGCTCGTGTTTGAGGCACCCTACGATCACCCGGATCCCCTCGTCTGGGAGGGCCCGCGGGTGCAAAAGGTGGTTCGTCAACACCGGGCTAATGTGAAGCAGTGCTTGGGCCAGACCAAGGGCGTGCATGTTACACTTTACGTGGGCAAGGGTGGAATGGTGCTCTCAGCCGGCGCGGCATCAGATGATGTTGCTCAAAAAGAGGCAGGGGCCTGCTTGGCCCAGGCAGTCCTCAACTGGACATTTCCTGACCCGGATCCCAATCTCGCAAAGGTCCACCTCTCGTTTTAGGGATCCTATCTCGTGCGCAACCACGCATTCATCCATCGCCCTGTTGTCGCCATTGGCTTTGTCGTTGTGGTGCTGGGCATTTGTATTGCCGGTGCTATCCGCATTGACGTGGTCGAGGATATCACCGCCCTTTTGCCTGAGGCATCAGACAGCCAACGGTCCCTGTTGACCTTGGCACGTCAAGCAGGCCTCATGGAAAAGGTGGTGGTGATCCTGGGTCCGGATGATGGTGACATAGAACAGCGCCATGGCATTGTCGATGAGCTGACACATACCCTCAAGGGGCTCGATGGGGTACGCACGGTTGTCGGTCAGGTGGACCCGGCAACAGCGAGGCGCGCAGCAGAGGTCATCTTGAGCCACGCCCCTCGACTGTACAAGTGGGAGGGGGCCTCATTAACTGCCCTATCCATTGAAAAGAAACTTCAAAGGTTAAAAAAACGCCTTGCTGTTCCAGAGGCCATGGTGATGCAACCCTACCTGCTAAAGGATCCCCTTGGCTTGGCCCAAGAAGCACTGCAACATCTCGAAATCGCAGGACAGGCGCTTGGGGCGCGTATCGATCAGGGGCACTTGGTGTCGGCAGATCAACGCTACAGCCTGGTGGTTTTGGAAATCGACTTCAACCCTCTCGACGTCAGCCGGGCCGAGGGGTTTATCGCCGACCTGGACGAGCACGTGCGGGCTGCCATCCATCAGGGGGGCATGCCAGACCTATCATCTATCGCACTCGGGGGTGTGCATTACGTGGTATCGAGTGCGCGGGCGATTCGCGCGGACGTCCGGATGACCGTGATCCTTACGATTGTCCTGGTGCTGCTCGTTTTTTGGGCGTTCTTTCGAAATATACGGTTGCTACCTGCGGCCTTGCTCCCCGGAGGGATCGGCATGGGTGCGGCAATTGGCGTCCTGGGTCTGGCTGGTGTGCACCTGCATGCCTTGACCCTGGGATTTGCCGCAGCAGTTACGGGCATCAGCGTGGACTATGCCATTCACCTACTGCACCGGGGCACAACTGAGCCTGGAAATGATACAACAGAGCGCATGACCCGGGCCCTTGGGGCTGTTACCCGCCCTGTGGTTCTCGGTTGCCTCACCACCTTTGCCGCGTTTATTTTGATTGCCTTTTCCAACTTTACCGGCATTCGCCAGCTCGCCATATTTTCAGCCATCTCTGTGCCTGTGGCCATGGCCGCGACCCTGTATGTGCTGCCTGTGTTCCATACTTTTCTCCTGGGTGCGCGGGTTAAAAAGCCCAGGGCAGTGCTCGCGACCAAGTGGGTTGGCTCTGGGGTTGTTCGGCCTGTGTCCAAAGGCACTGCGATTGCGATCTCCCTTGGGTTTCTCACCCTCTTGGTCCTGGGTCTCATCGGGGCCAGTCGCGTGTCCCTGTCCGGCGACCCCAGAGATTTGAAAAATACAGACCCAGGCCTTGCGCAACGGGAAGCCGTTTTAAAAACCCTCTTTCCCGGGCTCGCGAGCCGGGTGTTGCTGGTGGCCACAGGCCCGAGCCTTGAAGCAGCGCTCCAGGCCAACGATGCCCTATATCGCCATCTACTCGCCCAAGATATTTATGCTAGAGATATCGTCTCTGTCAGTCCGTTTGTTCCGAGTATGGGGACACAGGCCGCATCGCTTGGGGCTGTGAGGCAGTTGTTTGAAGAAAGTGAACAACTGGATCTGAAGCAATTATTCCTGTCTGCAGGGTTTACACCTGAGTATGTTGCCGCGTTCAGAGCGTCTGTTGAGATGCCGGCGATTGATCCTACGACCTACCGCGACACCGCGCTGGCAGAGATTATTGATGACGCTGTGGGTCAAGCCGGGGGGCAGCACTATGTGTTGACCTGGGTGCGCGCGGCAGATGACGGTGCGATCGCCAAGCTCTCGTCGATAGCTGCCCAGGTGGCTGGATGCGCGTTAATATCAGAGCGCCTCGAGGCCCAGGACAACCTGCGCACGTTGCAGCGCGAGCTCATCATCATGCTGGCGACGTGGCTCTGCGCGGCATTTTTATTGGTATCCATAAGTGAGCGATCCCCAGCCTATGGTTTTTACGCATCCCTGCCCGCCATTTTCGGCATGGTCGCGGCCCTTGGGGTGTTTGGTTATACCGGCCGGGCGCTCACACCAGTGGCGTCTGCTGGATTGGTACTGGTGATGGGGCTCGGCATTGATTACGGCATCTTCATGAGGTCTGGCCATCCAGGTGCTGGCGCCCGAACCGCGACTGCTGTGTTCGCCTCGGCATTGACCACACTGGCTGCCTTTGGCGTGCTCACCCTGGCACAGACCCGCGCCATGGCAGATATGGGGCTTATCATCCTCGTCGGCGTGATTGCGGCCCTGGCCACAGCGCTCGTGTTGCTGCCCGCCTGCACCCCGAGGAACAGCGCTTGACGTAGGGGCGTTTCGCGAAACAAGGCATATCGGCGAATACGCTTTTCAATGAAAAAGTCTTGAGATGTCCTGATATCCACTGAGGACTCGAAGAATCTCAACGGAGTCACCAATAATTCGGTAGTAAATATTATATGTTTTAACCGGTAGGCTACGAATTCCCTCTTGAAGCTCTGGACGCTGACGACCCATCTCAGGCTGAGAGGAAAGTAGTTTGAATTTATCGATTAATAGAGCGATGAAATCATCTGCAGCATTTGGGCTATCCATTGCGATGTAGTCGTGTATTTCTTCCAAATCCCGATGCGCGGATGGAATAAGTCGAAATTTTTTCATCCGGCTACTTTCTTCTGGATTTGATGCGATCGAGAATCTGATGAGCAGTGTCTGCGTCGTATTCCTCGAATAGGCCTTGATCAGCCTCGCGGATGCCTATGTCGATTTCTTCACGCAGCGCTTTGAGCTTGGCGAGCTGCAATTTATCATTCTCCACCATCATCCTTAGGGCCTCACGGATAACCTCACTTGCCGAATTGTACATCCCGGAACTTACTTTTTCCTGAACTATTTTTTCCAGAGCTGGTGTCAGCGAGACATTCATAGCGTGCCTCCTATTATAACGAAGAACATATTCATTATAGCATTAAATGTCAAAGATTGTCATGGCGGCGTTGACGACGGGAGTTGGAGACGGACCTGTAATCGCGGCCCTGTCCACAGCGCTGGACGTAGGGGCGTTTTGCGAAACGCCCGCTATACGCGATGCGTCCCTTTGATTAAAAGCGATCCAATTCAGACGTGATGACGACCATGTCGAGGGAGAACCCGGTCATGTCGCTGTAGGTATAGGCTTCGACAAACCCCTCGACAGTCTCGTAAGAGTGGTCCGTGGGATCAACCCGATAGGCCCGCTCTCCATACCTGGGGATCGACCAGACATACCCGTCAAAGTCAATGGCCACGCCCCACTGGTCACCCTCTGGCAATACAATTGTGTCGAGTATCGCTAAGGTATTGACGTCGATGGCGTAGAGTGTATCGCCGCTGGATTGCCATAAAATATCTTCCCCATCTGTCATACAGCCGCCCTTGTAAATATTTCCTTGGTCATCGATAAGCGCGGTTTCCCAGGTCTCGGTGAGAGGATCGAATCGACTGACGTGATGGTTACACGTCCACACCCGTCCGTTGCTGTCGAACGCAATGCCATAGGCCCGCTCAGGCACGTTCCAGGTCTTATAGGAAAAATCGATAAAGCTCACCTTGATAAGCAGGTTTTTTTCAATCTGTACCATCCATAGGTTGTTTCTGGTATCCACCACAGCGCCGTATCCCCCGTATTTAAGGGGCAGGGGTGCCTCGGGAATGGGAATGGTTTGCTCCACTGCACCGGTATCGCCGTTTAGGAGAAGGATCTCCATGGATCCCGATATCTCAGTATTGCCGCTGGTCCATACCTTGGCATTTTCCCATTGCCCGGTTTCCTCGTTGAGATTGCCCGAAGTCCACGCCACGGGCCGCATGCTCGTGTAGTTGGGAAACGGGGCGTGCCATACGCGGCACTCCTCTTGATCCCAATCGAGGATGTTATTGGGGCCAGTGGAGGTCTGAATGCCGGGCGTGCCGTTGGTGTCCAAGCACTTTGTTCTGTCTGAGCGAAACATGGTAATCCCGCCACTTCGCGATGCTACCACCACATCTCCGTTCAAATTCACGGATGTGCGGGAGGGACTGCCTTTATTGTCCGGCCTAACCCAGTATCGCCCGAATTCTACGAGCGTGCGGGTATTGACTTTGGACACGGTGCCCTGGGCAGAGTTGGCTATCCAAATAAATGAGGTCTTAATCGGGTCTGGCTCTTCGTCCTCTTCGTCTGTCAAGCCGTCGCAATCGTCATCAATGCCATTGTCCAAGATCTCTTCTTGGCCGGGATTGACATCTGGATTGGTATCGTCGCAATCAAAGTCTTCGCACCAATTATCATTGTCCGCATCCACACACCCCGTGTCTGTGTCGACGTCAGTATCCGAGTCAGTGTCAGTATCCGAATCAGTGTCAGTGTCGGCATCGGTATCGGTATCTGAATCAGCATCGCCATCGGTATCTGAATCAGCATCGCCATCGGTATCGGTATCGCCATCCGTGTCTGTATCCGTATCTGCATCTGTATCTGCATCTGCACTGGTATCAATGGACGAAGACTCGGCCGGCCGTTCACCTTCACAGGCACAACATGTTAAGAATAATAGAGAAATGAATAATTTTGGTTTAATGTTCATTAAATGCTCCTTTTAATTAACGATTAGCAATGCAATTGGGTTTATCTCGCCCTTTTTACTTAAAGATCATAAGAATAAATTATATATCAATAGCAGCATGCCATCAATCATAATGTAGTGATTTTGTTGTGTTGTCCTTGCGTGCGCATTTAAGGAATTGGGGTATCTTTTATCTAAGATGAAACGGGCGAGTTTGATGATCCTCGGTTTTGTCATCTGCATCACTGGATGCGGAGGTAAACCCCAGCAGAAGCGGAAAACAACGCCTCGTAAACATAAGATCGAGAACTGCGAGAGGTTTGGATCCCAGCTCAGCCGCGTGTGGGACGAAGATAGATTGGAACGGCTCGACCTGCCGGTAAAGGTGTATCAAAAAGAGCTGGACGCAGCACACGCGGAGCGGATTGTATCGAACCTGAACGCCTTTGCCGATCAGTGGATTCAAGTGCGGACAAATGCCTGTGAGCAGCACAATGAACCAGGGCAGATGACCCGCGCCCATTATCGGCAGACGGTAAAGTGTCTTAAAAAAGCACTCAGAAAGCTCGATCAAGACCTGGATCAATTTGAGAACGGTGCGTTAAGCGCCTTAGATGAGGTTCTCTTTACCTTGAACGCCTGTTCTTAGGCATTTCCCCTTCGATAATCTCCGTGAGTTTGCCCAATGCCCTTGAGGTAATCGTGCCGGGATTTTCTTCCATAAACTGCCTAAAGAGTTTTAACAGCCGCTTCTTTTTTTTAATATATCTCGCTGCTTGCGCGATATTAAGGGTGGTATTGATGTGATCTTTTGCCTTGGCCGAGCACAGGAATTTGGTCACTGCTGCTTCAAAGCGCCGTCTTTCTAAAAATTGCTCGCCCAGATCGAACAGCTCACCTGCCACATCTGATGCGGCAGTCGTATCTTCGGGGATGGGTGGGCATTTTAACGCTGGTTTCTTTTTTTTTGCTTGGGCTGCGGACACGATTAGCAGCCCCATTACGGCCGTTGCAAGTGAGATCGCCACTCTTTTCCTCATGTCGCGTCTCCTATTGATTTGCAAAGGGATTTGTCGCCCAGTTTCCAATCGCGTTGGTATCCTTTTTATGCTTGCCCGTCTTCTTTGACTTCTTTTTGAATTTTTTCTTTGACCACTTTGGTTTTCGCCATTTGCGGCGAGCGGCTGCCTTCTTTCCTGTCTTTGCCGATTTTAGTGCAGCCTTTGCTTGGTACTCATCTGTATCATCTGTCTTTGAGGTTGTCTGGGGCGTGACATTTGCGGCATTGCCTTGATCCACGCCTGCCGCTGCTGGATCTGGCTGATGCTGAGTGTCGCTGGATGGGGGGGAACCGGGACTGGGCGGGGGTCGGGTAGCTGTTGCAGGGGGGGGGGCATTCTTCAGCAGGCCCGCTTGGGTTACATGCGTTAACGGTTCTGTTGCTGGCTGGCGCGATCCAGGCCACAAAAGGATGACCATTAGCAAACATACCAGGAGCATCGCACCCACACCCGCGATGATGCGCCTTTGTTTGGTGTTGAGCAGGCGCGATACTGATACGATGCCTGAGGCCAATGCAGCTTTGGCGCTTGGCAACGCGTTTTTCGGCACTGCACTGCTGATGCGTGGCCCCAGTTCTTTGCCCGTTTCAAAGAGCTTGTGTTTTGCTCCCAGCACAACTGCGCACAGGGCCTTCCAAATCGCGATGATCTTAGATGCTCGGGATACTAGCAGGCCTGGTGGCTGATCCACGTCTTCGGCCATTAGCTCTTCCATTGACGGCACTAAGTTCTTGGCCACCGCTTCCAAATCCCCTTCCGGAACGGTTTCGGGAACGTTCCCACGCGGCAAAGGCGCCTGCTCAATCGGCAACATGATCTCGTGGGTGCCAATGTCCGATCCTTCTGGCCATTTTTCCGACCTTGGAGCCGCTGGGTCTGGCGCTTGGTCTGGTTTAGTTTGCTTACCGGAATCCTCGAACAGTTCAGACATGTGGTGCAAGCGGGCCGGTGGGGCAGCGTCACGGATGCCGGGTTTGGGAAGGGGGGGCATTTTTGAGGGCTTTTTTAACACGCGAGGGCGCGGTACCCCGTGAATCGTTGCCGATAGGGTCTTGGCCGCGCCAACTGAAATGGGTCCATCTTTCGATAGGGTTTTGCAGCAGGCGTCAATATCTTCCATCAACGCGGTTGCGTCGACATAGCGACCTTTGGCGTCACTTGCCATTGCTTTTTCAACCAGCGACACGACCTGAGGGGATAGATCCTCGACGGCTTGCGTCAGAGGTGGCGGTGGTTTTAGAGCAATTTTGAGTGATACATCTTCGTTTTCATCTGCTTCGTAGGCCTGTTTTCCACTGAGCAGCTCGTACAGAATGGTGCCGGCAGCGAAAATGTCCGTACGAATGTCGATGCCCCCTTCCCCCAGGGCCTGCTCTGGAGACATGTAGTTCTTGGCAATATCGGTACAGCGGACCAGCTCCTGAATGTCGAGCATTCCATAATTTATCAATTTTACTATATTTTTTTTATTTTCCGACCCTGTTAGGAAGATGCTCTCTGGATTCAAATGGCCGTGGATCAGGCCTCGTTTGTGAATGGCGCGCAGGGCGGCGAGTGTCTGGCTCAGCACATCGAGTGCCAATACAACAGGCAATTTGCCGCCACTTGCCAATGTGTTCTTAAGCGGTGCGCCAGTTAGATATTCCCGGGAAAAAAACACGACGTTCTTAGGTGTTTTGTCAATTGAAATGAGTCGTGCGAGATTGGGATGTGCAATATGGCTTGCCTTTTTCAGGCCGTTGTAGATTTGATTTGCTAGTCTGGTTTCCGCGGCCAACCTGCGGTGCATCACCTTAAGGATAACCCTGCGGCCGTTAGCAGCTCTCCGAGCTTCATAAACGCTGCCGAACCAAACATCTTCCAGTTGATTGATGATGCGGTATTTGCGCGTTACAAGGGCTCGTGTTTGATCGTCCATCGTTTTACAGTCCTGATTGATTTAATCGGACGATTGTATGCATATATTAAATAATTGTATCTCGGGCGGAATGATTTTCAAATGGACATCCACGCGTTGACCTGCAAAAATATGCATTTAGGAGGGCTTATTTTATGCTGTGTGGAATATACAAGCAGAGAGTCCCATTATTGACTGGGTATCTCATCTCTTTATTGTACAGCCCCTTGGGATGCGGCGGCTCATCCGGGGATTCTGGGACTGGCGCTGATACCGAGACCGCATCTTCCTCTGACAGCAGCTCAGATGTCGACACCGGCTCTGAAATGGACGCTGGGATCGACACCGATACGGGGACCGATACGGGCACGGACACGGAGAGTGATACGGGCAGCGACTCGAGCCTGGATGGGGGCCAGGAAGACGGGGGCGAAATTGAAGATATGTGTGAGGCATATCCCCCATCAAATGACAATTTTGCCCTGCATTCGGTCATCCGAAACTACCTGTTTTGGGATAAAAACGACGATCAGATGGAGGTCTGCGAGTTTGCAAAGGATTACGATCTGCTTTTAATGCGCATCGCTGTTGACGGGTGTGTCACCTCCCAACAGCAAATCCCAAAGCTCGTCGAGCTATCCCAAAAATATAAGGAATACGGGGTAGTCATTATTGATGTGGTGCAGGTGGCGTTTTCAGCTGGATATCTCCAGTTCTGGGTCGGGGAGTACAATTTTCCTGCCTTTCGCACTGATCCTGCAAACCAGGTGGTGAAGGATTTTGAAACGACCCTGATCGTCCCAGGGTGCGGCACCTATACCCTGGTAAATCTTACAAATATGAAAGTTAACACCCCGATCTGCGGCACCTCCATACTCGAGGCTGAGGCCTGTATTCAGGCAGCCCTAGCCAAATAGTTTGAAGATCACTTCTAGAACGCCCTTGCCCACTGACGTGCTAGCAGACCTGCCAAAGAGATCGGGCGAATCGCCGGTCATTGGGTTGGCCATCGGGTCGGTCATTGGTAGCCGATTTTTTTTTGCCTTTTCTTCTTCAGCTGCCCGGGTGCGTTGTTTGGCAAGCCCACCGGTGGTGACCCATTTGGCTATCTTTTCCAGCTCTCCATTATCGAGCCAGTAGCCGTGCTCGCGACAATAGTCCACAATGACCCCTGAGATACGCCCAAAGTTGAGGCGATTCATCACTGTACCGCAAATGGGGCATTTGACGTATATTACTGGTTGAGCGGTTAGCAGTGCTCTTTCAGGTTCTGTACCAGGTGGTCTGACCGGGGTGTGGGGCTGTTTTTCCAATTGCTCAACCCAGTGGTCGAGCACGTGGACGTCGATAAAAAGACCGCAGCACATGGGGCATTCCAGGGCATGGCGATCGCCGAGTTGGCGGTTTCGCATCTGTACCTGGCAATGGGGGCAGGTCTGTGCTGCCTCTGACGGTGCATCGAGCTTCTGGACCAGTGGTTTTCCGCAGCCAGAGCAGAATTTGGCCCCGGCTTTGGACATGGACAGGCACGCCGGGCAATAGGCGGTGAGCGCGGCATGGGTCAGATCGACCAGGGCGCCGCAGTAAGGGCAGTTGGGATCCCCTTTTTTTAGCTGTCCGCCACAGTTGGCGCAATGAATGGTTCGCACGGTCTGTGCGTGGCTTGCCTGGCCCGGAACCACGAGGATTTGCCCGCACTGACACCGCAATCGTTGGCCCTCTTTATAGCTGGACACGTCGTAGGCGCAGTGACATCCAGGGCAATCGAGGATCATGAACTATATTTTAACACGAAAACCCGCCCGGCTATATCTGCAACCAGGCGCATCGCGATGCGCGCCTGCGACGGTTGGCGGATTTTATTTTTGTGCTTTTTTTTCTGGCACACTCGGGGTTTGCGTGCTACGTCAAGGTAACGTTTAACTTTTAAACGCAGTGGAAAGTAGGCCAGTACAGGTGTATCCGTTCACATCGGCTGCGCAATGTAACCGAAGGGGGCGGAGCCTGCCCGACCCCTCCTGATCTTGCCGATCCAGACCCAGATATCTCCTGAAGAAGTACAGATGCTCTCAGTGCTGGATGCAATTGCCGTCAACAGCAACGCTACCCAACGAGAACTGTCAAAGGCGACCGGGCTCAACCTGGCTAAGGTCAATTACCTGCTCAAAAGGCTCGTTGAGAAGGGATCCCTGAAGCTGCGCAATGTGTCGAGAAATCCAAATAAACTCGGTTATTTATATATACTTACGCCGAGCGGTATTGCCCAAAAAAGCGGGCTTACCCTGCGCTTTGCCGCCCGGACCTGGCGGGAATACAGCCGGGCGATCGAGCGGTTGCGATACAGCCTTCAGCAATTGGCCGATACTGGTGTCAAACAGGTCTTGCTATTGGGTTTCAACGATATCGCAAATATGGTCCTCGATGTCATCGAGCGTATCGAGAACCTCGAGGTCGTCGGCATTTTCGACCCAGAGCGACAAGGGGAAAAACATAAGGGCGTCAGGGTGATAGATGATATTAATGATGTCGAATATGACAGGGCAATTCCCTGTGAGCAGATCAGTATTTCCGATATTAAAGAGAAATACAAAATCAACGAGGCGCAACTGTGGCTGATTTAACCTATCTCGTTACTGGCGCGGCTGGATTTATCGGGTCCAACTTGGTGGCCCATCTCGTTGACCGCGGCTATCGCGTGGTCGGTGTTGACAATTTTCTTTCTGGCAAAGAGAAAAACATCGCTCCTCTGAAAGACAAAATAAAGTTTGTTGAGGGAGACCTGCGGGATGCAGCCCTGTGCAGAGATGTGGCAACGGGCGTAGACAGCATCTTCCATCTCGCAGCCCTCACTTCAGTACCCTGGTCGGTCGAAGATCCCAACCTGGCCCACGCACACAATGTAACAGCCACCCACAATATCCTTGTAGCAGCCCGGGACGCCCAGGTCCGGCGGATTGTTTTTGCATCATCAGCGGCGATTTACGGAGATGATCCCGACCTGCCAGCGAGCGAATCATCGCCTCCGGCACCAGCGTCTCCCTATGCGCTCCACAAGCTCATGGGCGAGCAGTACATCGCCCTTTTTAACCAGATTTACGGTGTTCAAGGGGTCTCGTTGCGATTTTTTAACGTCTTTGGCCCAAACCAGGATCCTGAGAGCCTGTATGCTGCGGCCATTCCCAAGCTGCTCAAGCGCTTTCTGTTGGGCAAGCAGCCGATTATCTATGGAGACGGCACCCAAACCCGGGATTTTATTCATGTCAGCGATGTGGTGCGGGGCCTGTTGCTCGCCGCCAAAGCCGAGTCCGAGGCCAATGGCCAGGTATTCAATCTGGGGTGCGGGGGGCGCGTGTCCATTAACGATTTAGTGGAAAAGATGGGCGCGCTGCTTAAGAGCGATATACAGCCGAAATACGAACCCAAAAGGCCTGGGGATGTGATGCACAGCCAGGCGAATATCGAAAAAGCCAAGCAAATGCTATGTTTTGCCCCCGAGCTCGACCCATTGGAGGGACTGGCTTGGGCAATCGATTGGTATCGGGAAAACCTGTGACAGATGACAAAAAAAAAGCGACGCCACTTGCCCAGTCCGGGTTTGCAAGATCGTCCTTTGATAAAGTGGCGTACAACAAACAGGAATATGCGCCGTCAACATTTACCCAGCCCGAATTTGTGGCATCTGATTACGTTTCAAGTGCAACGATGAAAGAAACCCTGATCGGAAAAATCAATATCAAAGACGCCACTGTGGCGGTTATCGGCCTGGGCTACGTTGGGTTGCCCTTGGCAGTTGAGATGGCACAGTCTGGCTTCTCCGTGATCGGTGTGGATATCGATACACAAGTGGTCGAAGGGGTCAATCTGGGCAACTCCCATGTGGGGGACGTGCCGACCGAGCGGCTTGCGCCATTAGTGGCGAGCGGCCGTATTCGAGCCAGCGGGGAGTACGCAGCGGTAAAGGATGCGGATTGCATCTCGATTTGCGTGCCCACCCCCCTGCGCAAGACAAAAGAACCGGATATTACCTGTATCACCGATGCCGTGGATCGGGTTATTCCAAGCATGGGCCCGGGAAAGCTAGTGGTGCTTGAGTCAACCACCTATCCCGGCACGACCGAGGAGCTCATTGCCGAACGGCTGCAAACCGAGTGTGGGCTCAAGGTGGGAGAGACCGTATTTGTGGCCTTCTCGCCCGAGCGCGTGGATCCGGGCAATACCAAATGGCAGACCAAGAACACCCCCAAGGTATTAGGCGGGGTGACGCCGGCCTGCACTGAGGTGGCAAAGGCTCTTTACAGCGCGGTTGTGGATCGCGTTCATGCTGTAGGCTCTGCCAGAGAGGCCGAGACCGTCAAACTACTCGAGAACACCTTTCGGGCCGTAAATATCGGTCTTGTCAACGAGTTCATGCTCATGTGCGACCGCCTGGATATCGATATTTGGAACGTTATCGAAGCAGCATCTACCAAGCCGTTCGGGTATATGCCTTTTTTTCCAGGACCGGGCATTGGCGGGCACTGTATCCCGCTCGATCCCATGTACATGTCTTGGAAGGCCAAGGCAGTTGATTTCTACAATCGGTTTATTGAATTGGCCACGGACATCAACGGTAACATGCCCCGATTCGTCCTGGCCAAGCTCGCTGACTTGCTCAACGACCGGGAAAAGTCGCTTAAGGGGTCGCGCGTAATGATTCTCGGCATGGCGTACAAGGCCAATGTGGGGGATCTCAGGGAATCTCCTGGGCTCGAAATCTACCGCTTACTCCGCCAAAAAGGAGCGTGGGTGGAGTTCAACGACCCCCATGCTGATAGCTTTGTCTCGATTCTGGGGAACGTGGTTCAGTCGTCGCCGATCGACGGCGATGCGCTCAGCAGCTTTGACGCTGCCTTGCTAGTAACAGATCACGACGCGTTTGATTACAAAACCATCGCCGACAAGTCGCCCCTTATTCTCGACTGCCGCAATGCCTTTGCCAGGAGGGGCATATCGAAAGAGAATGTTTATAAGTTGTAAAGAGGGGACCCCCCTCCCCCAGCGTCCAATTGTCCACCGGGGGAGGGCCGGGGAGGGGGCCAAAGCGTATGGCTCTCCAAAGGCCGACAGTTGACCGACGTTTTTATCCACGAGACCGCGGTTGTCGATACGCCGTGCACCATTGGCCAAGGTACCAGCATCTGGCACTTCTCCCATCTCATGCCCCACTGTCGCATTGGAGAGAACTGCATGTTGGCACAAGGTGTGTTCATAGGATCCCGGGTCATTATCGGCAACCGAGTCAAAATTCAGAACAATGTCTCTGTATACGCGTCAGTTGAAATCGAGGATGACGTCTTTCTCGGCCCGTCAATGGTATTTACCAACGTCTCTACCCCCCGTGCCCATATTGAGCGGAAAGACCACTTCGCACCTACTCTTGTCAAGCGCGGTGCCACCATCGGAGCCAACGCAACGATTGTCTGTGGCAACACCATCGGCGAATTCGCCTTTGTCGGCGCGGGTGCTGTGGTGACCCGCGATGTGAAGCCACATGCATTGGTGGTGGGCAATCCAGCTGTGCAGATGGGCTGGGTGTGTCGATGTGGTGAGCGCCTGCCCGAGCACCTGGCTTGTGCCAGTTGCCAGGATATGTATCGACTGGACAGTGAAACAGTATCGCTGACATGACGCTTGTTCCAATGCTCGATTTGGTGCGATTGCACGCGCCCATAGCCGAAGCGTTAAAGCAGGTGCTCGCCCATACCCTAGCGAGCGGTCGGTTCATCCTAGGCCCGGCGGTCGAGCAATTCGAAGCAGACCTTGCTGCCCATGTGGGATGCAAATTCGCCGTTGGTGTGAGCTCGGGCACAGACGCCTTGCTCGCAGGCATGATGGCGCTCGATGTAAGACCCGGCGATGAGATCATCACCACGCCGTATACGTTTTTTTCCACAGCAGGCTGTATTGCACGGTTGGGCGCTCGGCCCGTGTTTGCAGACATCGATCCCGTGACATTTAATATCGATCCAGCTGGGATTGGCGCAGTTATCACGGATCGCACGGTCGGCATCATCCCGGTGCACCTGTTTGGTCAATGCGCTGATATGGATCCCATTCTCGAAATCGCAGAGGCGCGCGGTCTCTGGGTACTTGAGGACGCTGCCCAAGCCCTGGGCGCCACCTACAAGCGATACAAGGCTGGGTCTCTGGGGCGTCTCAGTGCGCTTTCGTTCTTTCCAGCAAAGAACCTGGGGGCGCTTGGCGATGCGGGCGCAGTCCTGACCAATAACGCGGCATTGGCAAAAAAAATTCAGATGCTGCGACAGCACGGATCTCAAACAAAGTACTGCCACGACCTCGTGGGTGGCAACTTTCGACTCGACGCACTCCAAGCTGGGTGGCTGTCGGCAAAATTGCCCCACGTGCTGGACTGGGAAGCGGGCAGGCGCAGTGTGGCCCAAAGATACCGGGCTGGGCTCGGCATTGTCGATGGTCTCGTCTTGCCACAGGAAGTTCCCCAGCAGCGCCATGTATTCAATCAGTATGTTATTCGCATCAAAACGCCGAAGCGAGATCGGGTCAGGCAGGCATTGACGCAAAATGGTATCGGGTGTGCCGTGTACTATCCCCATCCCCTGCATTTACAGCCCTGCTTTGCGCACCTCGGCTACAACAGAGGCGATTTTCCCGAGAGCGAGCGTGCAGCAGAGGAGGCCCTGGCCCTACCAATGGACCCACTGCTCGGAGAAACAGCTCAGGAACGGGTCATTCATACAGTGATCCAGGCGCTCACTTGACCAGCAATTTTGCCATCATCGGTGCAGCTGGATATGTGGCCCCTCGGCACCTCAAGGCGATTCGCGATACTGGCAATCGTCTGGTAGCTGCTGCTGATCCGCATGATTCGGTCGGTGTGCTCGATCAGTACTTTACGGACGCGCGATACTTTCCAGAAATCGAGCGGTTTGACCGGCATTTGGAAAAGCTTCGGCGCAAATCCCAAGCGGATCGGGTGGATTACATCAGCATTTGCTCGCCCAATTACCTACACGACGCGCACGTCCGCCTGGCCCTTCGCCTCGATGCCCATGCCATTTGCGAGAAGCCCCTGGTGATTAAGCCGTGGAACCTCGACTATCTGGCCAAATTAGAGGAGGAGTCTGGCAGGCGCATCAACACGGTGCTGCAGCTCAGGGTGCACCCGGCCGTGACAGCACTTAAGGAGCGACTGGAGCGGGACGACCGGGATAAGCGGCGCCATGTGGTGCTGACCTACGTCACTGGTCGCGGCAATTGGTACGACGTATCGTGGAAGGGCATTGAGGAGCGCTCGGGCGGCGTGGCCATGAACATCGGGGTGCACTTTTTTGATTTACTGTTGTGGTTGTTTGGCCCGGCAGACCAGGTCGACGTTCACACCCGGGGGCCGCGTCGAATAGGCGGTACATTGACGCTGAAGCGCGCAGATGTGCAGTGGCTCTTGTCCGTGGACTTTCAAGACCTGCCGCGCGCAGCTGTACAGCGCGGTAAGACCACGTACCGGTCGATTGAGATCGACGGCGAAGAAGTCGAATTTACCGAAGGCTTTACCGATCTGCACACGGCTGTGTACGAGAAAACACTAGCAGGCCAAGGGTTCGGCATCGAAGATGCCCGGCCCTCGATCGAGCTCGTCCACCGAATAAGGCATACAGAGAGCAATGTCAAACGAAGTTAGTCGGGTGAAAATACCAAATTCCCCCTTGAAAAAGGGGGTTAGGGGGATTTTCAATTGTCCAAGCAATTGTTTTCAAAGGTAAAATTCGATTGGACGTGTCAAAATCCCCCTAACCCCCTTTTTCAAGGGGGAGATCCTTTACCCGGCATAA
>JAAUYD010109463.1_pt1 | contig 23078 bp, 20 predicted proteins | sample 7278101 | NCBI WGS metagenome assembly JAAUYD01 (sample SAMN14350128, study PRJNA611818) | marine sediment metagenome | isolation source: surface marine sediment (0.6m) | place: French Polynesia: Moorea | collected 2018-08
AAGCATTCGTTTAATTTCAGTCACTTTTGATTCTTCTTTGGGAAAGATTTGGGTTCCTCTATAAACACATAAAGTAAGCTGATGGCTGATAACTGATAGCTGAATGCTTACCTTGATCTTAATACTGCACAGGAATAGGATCTAAACTCCGCCAAAGATACCAAGTTGCCACTGTGCGATAGGGTTTCCATCGTTGTGACAATTCTTGAATTTGCTCAGAATTTAAGGATTTTTCTGTTCCATAATGTTCTTGAATTGCCTTGATTAAACCTAGATCTCTTAAGGGTAAAATATCAGAACGGTGAAGATGAAAAATCAAAAACATTTGTGCAGTCCAAGGGCCGATTCCCTTGATCGCCATTAATTGCTTGGTTATTTCTTCATCGGTCATATGATTCCAATTTTCAGGGGTAAAAATTTTGTTTTCAAAAGCTTGAGCTATGTTAGTAATATAAGTGATTTTTTGACGAGATAAGCCACAAGAGCGCAAGGCTACTTCATCCTTAGTTAAATAGTTAATGGGGGAGATATTTCCAACCAGCTTTTCGAGCCTTTGGCTAATGGCATTAGCTGCTTTAACTGATATTTGTTGTCCAACAATTGCTTTAACTAAAGTGTAGAAAGGGTTATGATAATTAATCATTGCTTCATCAGGATAAGAAACAATTAAACCCGCCATTACCTGATCATTAGCTGTTAAATATTCCTTGGCTTCTTCCCAATAAAACGGAGGAGTCATCGTTAGTAATTCCAATGGTTAAAATAGTTGAACAAGCTGTAGGGCGTGGGGTGTAGCGACAATAAATGTTCTCCCTGCTCCCTACTCCCCTGCCCTTTCTGTTGGACCCCGGCCCAAATTTTAGAATTTTATGTTATAGTTAATATAACTATAAAATCGTTTACAACCTAGGTTTGTCATCAACAGTACCGATAACCTCTGAACGAACGGTCTGTTTATCAGTTGACAAACCGTTCAAGGGAAGCAACTATACTACAGGAGCCCTCTGCCTGATGGACTATTTAGAAAAAGTTCTAGAAAAGCTTAGAGAATTGGCACAAAAGCTGATCGAAACCCTATTAGGCCCTCAAGCCGAACCAGAACCAGAACTTATACCCATCCCAGTCAACGACCCACAGCGTCGCCGCTATAAATAAGTAGGTCTGGTGTGTTCAGTGAATCTTCCAAAAGCCTAAGTATTCTAACAATTCATGGGCCTAACCTTAACATGTTAGGTATTCGTGAACCTGGAATTTATGGTTCTGTTACCCTAGAAGCAATTAACCGTCTTCTCAGTGAGAAGGCGGAAGCTTTAGGTATTGTTCTCTCTATAACCCAATCCAACCATGAAGGGGTCTTAGTAGAAGCAATACAATCCGCTTTAGGGAAACATCAAGGAATACTGATTAATGCAGGGGCTTACACTCATACTAGCGTTGCCATTCGCGATGCTTTATCTGCCGTTAAAATCCCCACAGTTGAGGTTCACTTAAGTAATATATATCAGCGGGAAAGCTTCCGTCATCATTCTTACATTGCCCCGATCGCAGTGGGACAAATTAGTGGTTTTGGAGCAGATAGCTATCTGTTAGGATTAGAGGCGTTATATAATCATCTTAGACACCAAAAGCAACCATCATCTTTCTCTGATGAATAGAACTTAATATGCGGTTAATTGTATTAGTATTGATGTTGGTGGGGACAGTTTTGATTCTGCTGCAAAATCAGCAGCCCATCATCCTTTATTTTCTGGGAACGGATGCTAAAACAGCTATGTTTTCACTGAAACTTCCTTTGGGTATATGGGTCATTGGCTTTACCCTAGTCGGAACGATTACCAGTTTACTAATTCAATTATTAACGCGATCGCCCCGTTTTACCACCCCGAGACAAAGTTCTAACCGTCATCCTCAACCCCAACCCTCCCCCGAACCTCCCTACGAACGTCCTGAACCCAAACAATCGGACTGGGAATCGCCTCCACCGAGAGAATGGGAAAATACTGTACAAGAAGAGGAGAATGATGATGAGTGGGATATTGAAGAACCTCCCATGGAACAAACCATTCCTCAAGCTACACCGAATCTTGAAGAAACCCGTTCAGAGTTTGAAGTACAACAACCACCTAAAACCTCATCTCGAGAGGGAACTGTTTATTCATATACTTATAGAGAATTAAGCGATCGCCCCAAAAGTGATCCTCCTCAAGATTCCCCTGTGGTTGAGAAAAAATCTTCCCCTAATGACCAAGTTTATGAGGCTAAATATCGAGTGATTACTCCTCCCTATCGCCCATCTCCAGACGCTGATGATGATGAGGATGAAAGTTGGATATAGTTGTGATGCAAACCAAACCTGAGTTTGACGAAAGAAGCTTATGGTAAAGTTTGGGAGTCAGAATATCTAATCCTAGCTAGAAAAAGCTCTTGACTTATAGTTCATCAACTGTATTTTATTTTTTTTGTCAAGTACATTTTATACAATTTTAGATGAGCTTACCCTGGTATTGAATTAATTGATTATGATGCAATCTACTTTAACTTTTTCCATTGTAATTCCTACTTATAATCGTCCTCAACCATTAAAAACCTGTTTAGATTCTCTGAAGACCCTAGAATATAAACGCGATCACTTTGAAGTAATAATTGTTGATGACGGTAGCGAAGAACCCCTTGATAATATAGTTAATCCTTACTATCATCACCTAAATCTTACTCTTATTCGCCAAACCAATGGCGGGCCAGCAAAAGCTCGTAATACTGGGGCTAATGCAGCGAAGGGACAATATTTAGCCTTCACTGATGATGACTGTACCCTAGATGAAAACTGGCTCTCAGCCCTAGAAAATGGGTTTTCTAAGACTTCAAACGCCATCTTAGGAGGAAAAACCATCAATGCCCTACCTGATAACCCTTATTCATCAGTCAGTCAATTATTAATCGATTATCTCTACGATTATTACAATCAAAAGTCTGCTCAAGCGACCTTTTTTGCCTCTAATAATTTTGCTCTGTCTAAAGATTTATTTGAGAAAGTAGGACAGTTTGATGTTACTTTTCCTTTAGCGGCAGGAGAAGACAGAGAGTTTTGCGATCGCTGGCTATTTAGGGGATATTCATTACATTATGTTCCTGAAGCCATCATGTATCATTCTCATTATCTGAGTTTAGCTAAATTTTGGCGACAACATTTTAATTATGGTCGTGGGGCATATTACTTCCATCAAGTTCGTTCTCAACGGAATCAAACCTCCGTCAAAATTGAACCTTTAGACTTTTACTGGAAATTATTCACCTATCCCCTTACGACTAAGCATAAGCAATCATTGAAACTCTTTTTTTGTACTTTATTATTCCTATCACAATTAGCCAATCTTTATGGTTTTTTTGCCCCAAAACTCGGCGGTAGTGTAGCGAATCTGTGGAAGAGGTATGATCGATAAGTTGAGCGGCCTAGAGTTATCAATACTGATAAAGATAAGGCATATGCACCAGCCATTAAACAACTGAAAGAAGAAAAACTCTTAGATAATGAGACTGAATTAAGACGAACCTTTAGAAATGACTAATTTAGCTAATTCTAATAACTGTTTAAACAGTTTAGGTGCAATAATGGTAAGGGCTATAGCATAAATGATCATCCCGATTAAAGTACAGACAATAATCAGTAATTGAGGGGTTAGGAAATTTGATAAACTAACTCTAGTTGTATAAACAGCGATCGCCATAATACTAGCACTTAGTAAAGGAGTAATAAATTGCTGTAGATAAGTTAAAAGGGGCGTTTTAATTAATCTACTAACCGCCCATTGACCAATGGGAAAAACGATAATAGTACGAACAGTATAAGCAATAGTCACGGCAACAATTCCCCAACGGTAAGCGATAGCAAAAAGGATAAAATTGAGGACTACACTAACGAGCTTTAAATATAAAGACCAAGTAGGCTTACCCATCGATATTATAACCGAGCTTTTGAAAAAAGAAACAGAGCGAAAAAGTCCCATGACTGTTAATATTTGTATTAATGGAATAACAGGTAGCCATTTTTCTCCAAATAATACTTTAATTAATTCTGGAGCCATAATCGCCATTCCCAAAAAACAAGGGAAAGCAAACACACTGGTTAATTGAGTGACTGTATAAAAGGTTTGACGAAATTTATCTAAGTCTGTTTTCAATCTTGAAAATGTTGGTAAAGTAACATTAGTAGTGGTTTTAACTAATAAGTCTATCATCACTTTTAGTAAACGATAGGCGATGGTATAATAGCCCAATGCAACAGGATTGAGGAAATAACCAATTAAAAACTCATTGACTCTATTATTAAAAAAATTAGTAAAATTCAATCCCAAAATACTAATGCCAAAGCTAAAAATATGCTGAAAATGGGTAGAAGAAAATCGTAATTTAGGCCGCCAATCACTTGAGATCCAAAGAACAATCGTGCCAACAGTTTCATGGACAATTTGTTGTGCTACTAAACTCCAAATACCAAAGCCATTAAAGGCCATAATTATCCCCACAACGCCTCCTATGGTTGTCCCAAATAACCAACGTAAGGCAACCGCTTTATATTCAAATTTTCGTTCTAATATAGCTTGTTGTATTTTCGATAAAGCAGCAATAATAAATAAGGCTGAAAAACATTGTAAAATGGGGGTTAAGTCAGGTTGACCAAACTTATTGGCCACAAAACCTGAACTTAAAAAACTAATAATGGCTAAGATTAAACCGATGGCTAAATTAGTCCAAAAGGCTGTATCTAAATGTTCGGCTTCTAAGTCTTGTCTTTGTATAATAGCTTGAGCAAATCCTTGTTCTAAGAAAATACTCATAAATGCTAAAAAAACATTAGCTAATGCTACTAAACCGAAATCTTCTGGACTTAATAAACGTGCAAGAACAAAAAATACAATGAAAGAAACTGCTTGAGTTCCCCAGTTTTGAATAGCTGACCAAATTACCCCTTTAATTGCTTTTTGTTTGATACTCATTGACAAATTAACCTGATTATAGTAGGTTTGCTTTTTATGAACTAAATTATTATAGTAAAAAATATGAAAAAGTTTTCAATTTTTGCAATTTTATATATAGTGGGATTCCTGATGGAAATGGTCGAAAACTGGAAAGATTCAGGGTTCACCACTTTCTTTATTGTTGTTGCAATCATAATGATTAGTAGCAAAATAAATTTGTTTAAGTTTATTATTTTTATCAGTTTAAACAACTTATATCTTTTCCTATTTCATTTTCCAGAAGTGGCTAATCATGTCAATCTAGTTATTTTTACTAATTTAACTTTAATTGCTGCTGCTCTTTACGGATGGATTCGTTATCCTAGACAAATTTCAGGAGAGTTTTACTTTGATTTAATTCGACCTATTTTACAAATATTTACTATACTTATTTATACCATAGCAGGTTTTCATAAATTTAATACTGATTTTTTCAATACTAAAGTTTCTTGTACAGGAGGAATGTTATTTGCTATCTATGATATGTTGAAAACAAGTATTTTATATATACCAACCGCTTTGATTATTTTCGGTGGTTTATTGTTTATATTATGGAAGCTAACAATATTTAATAAAATAGTCAATCTTGTTTCTGGAATAAAATGGGATATTCCGAAAATTACTGTCTTGAGTATAACAGCTATAATTCTTATCACAACTTCAATTGTTGCTTTTTTAACTATACCTGGAAAAGTTAAAGCAGCTATTATTTTATCTAATGCTATCTTGGTAGTTCTTTGGGAATTAGTAGGTGGTTTTTTATTAATTATTCCTCAATTACAAGCTCCCATGATTTTATATTCTTGGACAATGCACTCTGTTCTAGCTTTAATTGGTTTTGTGGATTTCGGATCTTTAATTTTACCTTTTCTCATTATGTTTATTCCCGATAACTATTATCAATTATTAGGCAGTGATATAATTGTATTTAATAAAATAAAAGTGAAACGTATTTATTTATATATTGGTGTGACATTATTTCTTAGTTTGGTATCCTTAATTCATCATCATTTTCTACCAATAAATAATGATAATACAATTGTGGGAATTATCTTTAATATTGCTGCTATGATTTTGATCTTTCCCATTCTTCAGGAAAGATTTGCTAAACCACAACCCATGAAGTGGCAAGGTGTTCCAATTATGCTTTTAAAGACCTCTAAGGTATTACTGATTTTTCCCATTTTACTCCTTTTATTTGGAATGACATCTTATTTCGGATTGAGAACAGCCGGTAATTTTTCTATGTTTAGTAACTTAAAAACAGAAGGAGAAGTTTCTAATCATTTATTATTGAGGAATAACCCTTTAAAAATTTGGAATTATCAAGAAGATTCAGTTTACTTCTTAGAAATTGATGATGAAAAATATAAAACAGGACATAAATATCGTACTTTAAAAGGTCATAGTTTACCTGTTGTTGAATTTAAAAAGTTGATCTTAAAATGGAAGAAAGTAGGTTATGAAGTGCCGATGATTTTTGAATATAAAGGGCAAATTTATCAAACCAATGATATTGTTAATGATCCTGGGTGGAAGACCGATAAAACTAACTGGGAAATGTATTTTATGGATTTTCGTGTGATTCAAACAGAAGGACCTAATGCTTGTCGTTGGTAATTAATTCTTAGATAAAGTTAAAGAACGCCAAATCCATCGTAATTTTCCTGTCAATTGATAATTGATGTATGCCGGTAATTGCCAGGATTTACTACTGATAATTTTGGCAATTCCAAAGTAGGAATCATCGGGGTTAAAAGGATATTTAAGTATTTCGGGCATACATTGACTCATCAACTCTTCTTGTACTAAAGAACCTAAACGTTTTTCTTCTTTAATACTCAGTAGTAAACAATAAATATTGGCACAATTAAGAATAGGGAATCTTTCTAATATAGCCAGATCATAAACTTGTTCTTTTGCCGATAACCAACCCCCTTGTCGTTGTTCTAAGTAAAAGCGATCGCGCCAATCTAAATTATCTTGAGGATATTTTTTTACCCAAGCTAACCATTGTTTTAATCCTTCTGTAGCCGTAGAATTAACTGGTTCTCGAAAAAGATAAGCAATTTCTTTAGCCGTTAGTTCTGGATCATCAAAAGTTGCAGATAACGTTCTTAACTGAGCAAAACCACTAGCGATCGCAAAACCATGTCCTCCAAAAGAAATACCAGTCATCCCTTCACGAACCCCCTTTAAAAAAGGTTCTGCATCTCCTTGAGAAATATTATTCCCACTGTGTTTTAATAGCACTTCTTTTTTACTTCTATCCTCCTTACCAACTGTCTTAAATTCATGAGAATAACCACATTGAGCCGCTAATTGTGGGGGTAAAATAAGGTCAGCAATAGATGTTCTTCCCGCTTTACGAGTAAAAGTTAATACTTCAATATCGGCCATGCGACTCAGAATTAACATCAAGCGTGAATCGTAACCTGCTGTCAAACCTAGCCACAGTTGGGGACTAATATGGGATAAACGCCGTAAAATGCTCATTAAACTGATTTTGACGGCTTCTAACAATTCCTCATAGCTACGGGTTTGGTCTATGGGTGGCATCAAAGGACGAGGTTTAATCGTTTGTTGCTTGAAGTTGAGAACTTGGGAAGGTAAAAGATGTTGAATCGAATGAAAAGGCGATCGAGGTGGAGTAAACCAAGAAATCCCTGTTTCGTATTGTAAGAGTCTAGAATCAATCTCTGAAGTTTGATTTAACTGTAAAATTTCTGCCAGTAAAACAGGACTACTCGATACCCACATCTGGTTATTACAAACCCCATAATAACAACCTAGTAACCCACTAGCATCAAGATGAATTTGACCATTCCCCACTAATAACCAACGGCCTGACCAAGTCATATACATTTCTGGTACGTTTGGGGTCGTTGTTCGGGCAATTTCTCCTAAAGGGTCTAACTTTTCTGGGAGAGATTCTATAGCTAATCCAAATAACCCCCAACTTACCCCATCAGCATCTTTTGTCCAACTGATTCGTAAGTCAGGACAATGAGAAATCCAAATATTGGGTTCAATCTCTTGACAAAACCAATCTTGATAGGGTTTAAAAGATAGGGAACCAAGTACAAACTGTCGGCGATGAGGACGAATATGCAGCATATTAAACAGATGAAGAAGAACTACCTTTAAAAATATTAATAATACTAATAACTAACCAAATAATTGCTAAAGGTAAAACAGGATACCAAATAGTGCGCCAATCGATAATTCCCCATAAGTTAATGAGCGATCGCACATCAATATTACTGTTCCAAAGAATTCCGATTATAACTGCAACCATAATAGTTGCTATTTGTAGGAGATTAGGGGAAATCGTTTCTAAAAATTTTCGGGGTTGAGGCAAGAATTTTTCTCGGATAACCTGAAGATCAATAAACAGAAAATAGACCACCAAAACTGGGGTAAAGGTAACAACAAACCATAAAGCATTAACAGCATGAAAAATTAAAGCTAAAGGGATCAAAATATTGCGTAACTTTCTAGAAAAAATAGATAAGAAAAACCCTGCTTCAAATAGTAAAACAGAAAGACGCATTGCATTATAAATGATAGGTATTTGAGCTAAAAAAGGAACTAGAGAATTAGTCGGGAGTCCATAAATTGAAGCTTTAACACTCTGTTTAAGCATAAAATCAGCAATAAGTTCTGGAAAAGTTAACCAAGTTCCTAAAAATTTAAAAATAGCAGATGAGAAAAATAAAGCAGAGAGAATAATTAAAATTACTCGAGGAACAACGCAGTATTTACCATCTGAATCTGATGGATTTATATCAGTATTATATTTTCGCTTATTTAAAATTGAATCTAAAGAATAGGTATCCCCCCAATGATTATTAAGTAACATGAAAAAAGGAATATAAAAAACCAGTATTACCACTCCTTTTTCATAATCAACACTGCTATACCAAGCTTCTAAAAAACAGCCGAAAATTAAGACAATAACAGTTGCTATTCTAACTCTTAAGCCAACTAATAAAATAAGCAAAGCTACGACTAAAACAGTTTCAACTATTATTAAAAGTGGTGCAATTAATTGAGTTGGAAAAAACTCAATCATCAAAATTCTGTGGGTATAATAGTCTTCAGGAAATTTCCCAAAAAATCCTGCAAAATTGTAACTTAAATGCCAAAGATAAAACAGGGCAAAAATAATCCTAAATAACCCTAAGTTTCCTGCTGCATTATGTTGAGGGGCTAAAAGCCATTGGTTAAATTTATTGTCAATTCCCTGGAAATATTTTAACATTTTAAACCCTAAACTAACGAATTTCAAAAGTACCGACTAATTTTTCTTTACTGGGTTTTCTATTATCCAAGGGAGGACTTGATAAAATATTAATATCATCCCAATCTAGTCTCCACTTTTCAATCGTTTTAATTTTTATTTCTGGGTAGTGTTTCTGTATAATATCCATGAGAGTTTCTCTCGCTTTTTCTTTATCTAAGGAAGTATCATCGAAAGCACTTTGCATTAATTTTTTATTAATTGTATCCCGATCAACAGGTAACAAATCGCCAGGAAAAAAAACTAAAAATTTTCCCCCTTCAGTTATGGCTTTTAGATGGTAACTATATACAGAAGCTTGATATTTGTCTAAGGTATTTTGATTATCCTGTATCCAAGCTTTAGGGTATTCAGACTCGTAGGTACTGTACACTGACCAGGTCACAATTGGCCATAGTCTAATTCGTGTCTCTACTATGACCAGCCCTAATAATATTAACATAAGGGATATTTTTATTAATAGAAGGTTTTTCTCTTCTGAGTAGTCTGTTTGCATAGTTACTCTTAAAGTTTCATATTTGACTATATTTTGATGAACTATTATACTTGATGGTGCATCGCCTTAATATTATATCTCCCAACATGATCAAAGTAAGCTGTAGATAGAATATTCATAATTTTAATTTAATTTAGGCACTAATGATTTATTTTCTCTTAATTTGGCTACTATTAGCTGGTAGCAGTTATCTCTTAGGTACATTAATTCTTAAAACTTTTTTTTCTCAACAATTCAAGCGGATAAGCGATCGCTTTTTTATTGCCGTCTGGTTGGGAATTATTGGTTTAGCTAATTTATTTCTGGCCATTGCCTTAGTGGTTCCCCTCTCCTTTCTCACAGGAATTATTATTATTTTTGTCTCCAGTTTATTATCTATACTGTCACCCTCTGTCCGTCAAGAAATCATCACCTTAAAATCAAAGCTATCTATCAATTTATTTCTAGGTATCATCGCCTTAAGTTTAATTGTTGCCCTATTAACTACCCCACAAGTCACTTGGGTAGAGTCAGAGTGGTATCATTACGGGGCAATGCGCTGGTTATCTGAATTTGGGGTGGTACCGGGGATTGTTTTAATTCTGAAAAATTTAGGGATTACCTCATCTTGGTTTTCTTTAATTGCACCCTTCAATGGAAGTCTGGTCAACTTTCGAGCCGGGGCTGTGGTCAATAGTTTTATGTTTTTGGTAACGTTGGGTCATTTATCTCTCAGTTTATGGCGAAGCATCAGAAGACAAGCTCAGTTATATGATTGGTTTGCCCTTTCTTTTAATGGTTTACTATTGCTGTATCTGGCTATATCTGGCGAAATGCAATTGATTTTGGTTTCTCTATCCCCAGACTGGCCAATTGCTTTAGGGATTGGCATGACAGCCTGGACAATGTTGCTAACGAGAAATCCCTCCCAGATCACAAGTAACTCTTCTATCTTTAAGCAACAAGTCTATTTAATTCCCCTGTTACTGGGCGTTGGAGCAGTCACAATTAAATTATCAGCTATCCCTTTATTGTTGGTTGGAGGTCTTTTTTATGTATGGCATGAAAGAAAATCTCTGGGACGACTGATACAAGGCATGATAATCACGACTATATTAGTCATTCCGATGATTGTGACTGGTCTATGGACATCTGGCTGTCCTCTGTATCCTTCTTCTTTGTTGTGTCTTGATGTTCCTTGGTCTCTACCCTTACACGAAACTCAACAATTTGCAGCAGAAACCAGTAGTTTAGAAAATTGGTTTGGGGAGCCACCAGCCGATCAAATTCCTCTGTTTTGGTTGATCAGTCAATGGATAACTGCTAAAAACCTTAATTTAGTGATGATGATTCTGACTGTAATAAGTTTAGGCTGTTTAGTCAGGCTGTCGAAAACATTACGCAAGTCTGTACAGGGAGAAATTTGGGTATCTGGGATGGCAATACTGGGTATAATCTTTATTTTTGTCAAAGGTCCATTAATTCGTTTCGGGTTAGGTTATTTATTAATATTGCCAGCGTTATTATTAACTACATTTCTTAACCAAAAATTTATTATTAAAAATAAGGAACTCATCAAGTTAAGCGATTCTAAGAAACTTTGGGGGATTCGGAGAATTGTTTTGGTCATCTTGGGTACTATGATGGTTATCAGCTTAAGTAATCCTAATGTCTTATTACCTTCTCCTTTACCCCATAAAATTGTGATTAAAAAACAAGTCAATAATATCATTTATTTTTCTCCCGTAGAAGGTAATTGTAAGGCATCTGTAGTACCTTGTAGCCCTCAAGCGATTTCTGATATCGAACTGAGAAACCTTGATCTTGGGATCAAAGGGGGTTTTGTTAAAACGAAACTATCGGATTGAAAGACTTTTACCATGCTTTCCCAAGCTAACTTAGGTTTCAATTCTTGATCCAGTGGTAAAACTCGCACTGGTTTCTTATCTTCACGGGGACGAAAACCAGATAACCAAGTATAGCGATCGCTCAATCCCCAAGTCACCACCCCAATAACATTGGGTTCATCTAAAACGGTACTTAAATACATTTCATACACATCAGCTACTCGTTGATCTCTTTCGAGGTGATCATAAGGTAATCGCTGATCTGCTACATCTAATTCTGTTACCATAATTTTTAAATCTAAACTAGCCACATAGGCTAAAAATTGGCGTAATTTCTCCGCATTAAATCTAGTATTTGCCCCTGATAAATGTGCTTGTAGTCCCAACCCATGAATAGGAGTTCCTTTGGCTTTTAAACGTTCTAATAGCTTTAAAACTGCATTGCGTCTTTTTTCCTCATAATTATTGTCATAATCCAAACCGTAGTCATTATAAAATAGTAGTGCATTGGGATCAGCTTCTGCTGCTGCTCTAAAGGCCAATTCAATATAATCCTCCCCCAACCATTCAAACCAGGGAGTTTTCCGCAACCCCAAAGGATGTTCATTTTCAACCAGAATCGCTTCATTAACCACGTCCCAAGAGTGAATTTTCCCTCGATAATGACCCGCAACTGTATTAATATGATCCCTTAAGGTAGCTTCAGCTGTTTGTGAGTTAACCGTTTCTTTAACCCAGTTGGGTAACGCTGAATGCCATACCAAAGTATGGCCTCGCATTTTTAAGCGATGATGTTGAGCAAATTTTAGCAACCAGTCCCCTCTACTAAAATTATACTGGTTAGGTTGGGGGTGAATGTGTTTCCATTTCAGGTCATTTTCAGGGGTTAAAATGGCACATTCTTGGATAAACCGATCAGCAAATTCTTGATCTTGAGAAAGCTTACTATAAGCACCAGCAGACCCATAGATTAACCCTTTTTTTGAGGCATAATCTTTAAGTGTTGGGGGCTGAGCCAAGGTTTTAGCTGCTACAGTAGCAGCCAAAGCGGTACTTCCTAAATAAATTGCTTTCCTTCGAGTTATTTTCGACATTTTCGATTATTAAAATTAAGAATAATTGTATTCATTGGGTTTATGGGAACTTAATTGAGCTTGTTGATGAGCATGACGTTTGGTTAAGAAGTTATTAAAAGGATGATCTAACCAAGCGATCGCCCTGGTGATAAAAATATTACCCATACCAAAGGTTAAACGTTTCACAAACGGTTCAATAATTGCTCCATAACGTCGCCAACCCATTTGTTTATATTTAGCTTGAAAATAGCCATCTTCTGCTATATTCCATTTTTCTCGCATTCGTTTTAAACTAGCTAATAACCAGCGATCGCTCCAACGCAACATATAAAAATGTAAGTCACTAAATTCCAATGTTTCCCCATACGTATAAGTGACAAGACAACTAGGTTCAAAATAAACTTTTTCTCCTTTTTCTCTCACCAACATACAAAAATCTAGATGCTCTTTTGTGTTCATAAATGCTTCATCTAGTAACCCCACTTTCTCTAAAATATTACGACGTACTAATACACAATGAAACTCGGCCAGTTCTGTTTCTGTTCGTTTTAATTTAGGCAGAACATTTTTAACTTTTTGTCCTTGCATATACATCTTTTCTCGTATGCGTCTTCTACCTTTATTATCCACCCAAATATGGGATTCTCCACCAGCAAAATGAACGGTTTCGTGTAAGGGTTTTTCTTGACACATCAAGGGACCAACAATAGCAGCGTTAGTTTCTTCGGCACATTTTACTAAATTTTTGAGCCAACCTTTCGTAACAATGACATCATTATCAAAGAAGACAAGGTATTTAGTATCTACTGCTTGAATGCCTAAATTTCTCGCTTTATTGGGGGTTAGATAACAGTCAGTTCTAATAATTTTAAAGTCTTTCGCTTGTGCTTGTTTCTCTAAATATTGTTTAATTTTAGTGGGTGAGTTGCCATCAACATACACTAATTTAAAGGGTATTTCTGTATATTGATAAATACTCTCTAAAGATTCTTGAGTACAGCTAAAACGCTCTCTGGGAACGATAACAATGGTGACTAAAGGGTGATTACTCATTGTTTTAAAACTCCTTTAAGAAATTAAAGTAATAGATTGTAATTTTGGATCAAAACTCTTTTTTTTTGTTTTTATGAGTTGTTGATAAACTTCTATAAGTTTATTATTTAACATCTCTAAATCATAATATTTTTCTACATAATTACGTCCTGCTTGACCCATTTTTTCCCAAATTTCGGGATGGGTTATTAAATCGTTTAACTTATCAGCTAAACTATCTACATTTCTTTCTGGTACGAGGAAACCAGAAACCCCATCTTCTACTAATTCAGGAATCCCACCATGATAGGTACTAATAACAGGTAAACCCATAGCCATTGCTTCTTTTAAAACATTAATGGGCGCATCTTGATTTCCATCTTTTGCGGTTACACTAGGGGCAATAAATATATGAGATTCATCTAATATTTTTTTGATTTCTGTTTCATTTTTCCAGCCAACAATTTTAATAATATCCTCCATTCCTAAATCTTTAATTAACTGTTCAAAATCAGGTCTTAGTTCCCCATCTCCTATAATATTGTATTCTAGATTAGGGTTGATTTTAGCTTGTTTTGCTACAGCACGAATACTATATTCTATCCCTTTTTTTTCTACTAACCTTCCTGTTGTAGCAATACGAATTTTTTCATCTTTTTTCAGATAACGAGGTTTAAAAGTAAATTGTTTACAATCTAATCCCGAAAAATGCACTTGAATTAAGTTTACTGGACAACCTAACGCAATTGCTTTCTTCCTAAAAAATTCACAATTTGCTAAGAAAAAATCACCTTGATTAAATAATTTATCATAAATATGTTTACCTTTCATTTCAACAAATGTACTAATATCAAATCCCCTAAAAATAGTTATTAATTGAGCGTGAGGTGAATTAATTGCTTGAAATGCCATCCCCCGAAAACTTAAATGACCAAATTGACAATGAATAATATCATAATCTTTATTAAAATTAGGAATTAGGCTATATAATAACCATAAAAATAAGGATTGTTTTCCATACTTAAAAATATTTAAAGATTGTAATATTCTAATGGGGTCTTGAATTCCGAACTTAGCAATTAGATAAAATCCTTTAATAATTCTTTCTAAAGTTGATTCAGGAAGCTGTGGTAAATAATAGGTTTTTTTCAATAATTTGTAAGTATTAACTGAAGGGTGAACATGATGAGTATTCCCTTGTATTTCAGCATAAATATCTACTTCATGACCTCGATCAATCAGTCCAGTAATTTGATTCAAAATAAACGTTTCTGATAATATGGGAAATTCCCCAACAATAAAAGCAATTTTCATAATAATTAATTAAACTCTAGCAGTTTTTTTACCAATTTTTAAATTAATAATTTCTATTAAAGTAACATAACGAACAAAAGTCATTGCCAAACAAACTTTGATTTTATCCTGAATTTTTAATAAGTCCGAAGACTTAAAAGTATTAACAAAAAAGTTAATAGGTGGTACAGAATTTTTAATTAAGCTTTCGATAAATAGTTTGAGTTTAGATAATGTTGAATTAGCTGTAATTTGCTGTCTCAAATAATAACCACCTGCTAATCGAATTGTTCTTTGATAAAGCTGTGACCAGGAATATCGTGCAGGATGAAAAACACGGGCATTTTCTGCATAAGTTTGTTCATATTTATGTTGATAAACTCGACTGCCCCATTCTAAATCTCCATTAGATTTAAGACTTTCATCAAATAAACCAACTTCATCAAAAATATGTCGATAAGTAAAAACATTAGCTGTTGCAGCCCCGTGATATTCAGCTAATAGTTTTGCTTGGGGAAAAGCGGTAACAGTTTCATAAAGTTCTATGGAATTTGGTTTTTGTGGATTCCTAAAAAATAGCTCAATTTTTCCCCCAACTAAGCCACAATTGGGATGAGATAATAAAGCATTTACTCCATTTTCTAACCAGTTATATGTTGGGATACAATCAGCATCAGTAAAAGCGAGAATATTCCCTTTTGCTAGGGATAAACCCTTATTTCTTGCCGCATAAGAACCTGGTTTTGCTTCATAAGTATAATGAGCATGAGAAAATTGATTAACGATCCCTTTAATATTTTGTTGTTCATCAGAAGCGTTATCAATAACAATCACTTCATAATTGTCACTAGCATAGGACTGATTTTCTAAAGCTTCCAAACATTTTTTGAGTCTTATCCCATCATTATAAACAGGAATGATCACAGAAATGGAAGGTAAAAAATTCATGATTATTAACCTAACATAATAGACTGTTTAACTGTTAAACTTTCTTTTTTAAGACACCAAGCTAGATAGACCAAAAAGACTAACAGCATAACCCAAATACTGGTTTGTCCAACTTTGAACAAGACACCTATAGGAAATGGTTGAATTCTTAAAGTTGAACGAACAATAGAAGCAAAAACCGTGATGAAAAGTAATACCGCACTCATCACCTTTTGACTCATTAAAATTGAAGTATTTTTCAAGACACGAATCAAGGCTATCATGGGAAAAATAACTAATAAATCATCATAAACTAAATGATAAGTACAAAGGCGCGTCACCAAAGCTGTCACCCCTAATAAAATCCAAATATCCACTGAGCGATAAAAATATACCCAAACACCCAATAGTAGCAACATGGCAAATGTAGCCACTAAATTCCATTCACTCAAGCCTAAAGCTCCCAACCAATTATGAACATTACCATAGCCACTAATGCTACCGATAGTCTTGGTAGTAACATCGCCACCCCCTCCAGATGATCCCCAAGAAGCTCCTGCCATTCCTTGCTGTAACCACTGCCAATGTAGTGAAAATAAATTGCCCTCTTGAAACCAAGTGGCTATGGTTGCGATCGCTCCATATCCGATAACAACCATCCATATCGGCCGCAGACTATTGCTAACCAATAACACTATCCACAGAAAAGGAACGGCTAAAGTTGGCTTAATGAGAGCAAAAACTAGCAGAAAACTGCCTAAAAGTTCTTTTTTCCAGCACCTTTGACCTTGATGGAGTAAAACGATCCCTCCAGCCAAAGCTGCCAAAATATGGATCGTTAGTTGTCCATTGCCGATGGTTTCACCTGTTGCATACATAGAAACCACAACAAAAGCAATACAAATGCGTTCGAGGTTGTTTTTAACTAAACTGTGCTTAATTAATAGATAAATCAAGGCAGCAAGGCATAAAATTGTCGTAATTGCCCAAATCCAGCGCACTACTGTAAAAGAAGAATAATTGAGAAACCCTGATAACTGTAGGTAGCTTGCGGGGGGATAGACAGCCGTATGAATTTCACCATATACGGGTTCTCCTGAAAACCAAGCTTGAACCTCCTGATATCTTTGTTTGAGATCAATGGCACTAAACTTACCCCGTGATTCTGTGAGTAAGCGTTGTAACTCGTTTCTGAAAATGCGAACAGTAGAACTCATTTTCAGTCCCAAAAAAAAGCACAAAAAGTATTTATAAAGCTGATTTACGGTAGAATTGAGCTTCCATAACCAAGGCACATCAGTTTTCATTGTATTTATCCCAAAATTGATCGCTGGGGTTAAGACAGAATCATCTCCTTACCCCCCAAAAAATGATAATTAAATCTTTGCAGCGACTTTAGGAGTGGCTTTGTCTTTGGTTACGAAGTCTTCATGATAAGACCGTTCAATATTCACTTGCCACAAATCATGATTCGCACCCATAATATTCTCCACAGCTAAAAGGGCTGATAACATGGAATGATCTTGGTTGTTATAACGATGCATTCCATTACGGCCAACGGTTTGTAAATTTTCAAAGGTACTGACATAATCTTGTAATACCTTTAAATGTTGTTTATACTCACCATCGTAAACAGGATAGGCTTTCTTCTGACGAATAACGGTACCATCTTCTACTTTGGAGATGTCATCTACTAACCCTAAGTTAACGATTTCTTCGCTTGCTAATCTAATTAAATCTTTATTATCCATCTCCCATAAATCATCCCCTTGACTACAAAAATATTCCATTCCTAAACAAGTTTTATTGGTATCAGGAACCATAGCAGGACTCCAGTTCTTAAAGTTCTGAATCCGTCCAACTTTAAACTCTGGACTATGGATATAAATCCAATTATCAGGGAAGAGGTCTTTTTCTTTGACAACGATGGGAACAATAAGAAAATCGCGGTATTTTAAACTACGGGCAGCCTTAAGAACGTTTTCGGGGGGTAAGGGGTCTAAACGGTACATCAATGCTGTAACGGGCATACTATTAATAAACTGATCCCCTTCAATGGTGAAGGTTTTATTACCTCTTCTAGCGATAATACGGGTAATACGCTTCCCTTCTCTTTCTACTCTGATTACTTCTGTGTTTAAATGAACAGGGTTCCCCTGGGCTTCTAATTTCTCTTGAAATCTCTCCCACATCATCCCTGGTCCTAAGATGGGATAGTCAAACTCTTTGATGAGGGTTTTGGTGTCGTTGCTACCAAATAAGGCATTAACCACTGCTTTTTTTAGGGATAATCCTTTAATCCGTTGTGCTGCCCAGTCTGCACGAATTTGGGTACAGGGAATCCCCCAAACTTTTTCGGTATAACTTTTAAAGAAAGTTTTGTATAACCGTTCGCCAAAACGGTTGGTCACCCATTGTTCAAAATTCTCTTCTACTGGTAAGGGCTTAACCTTAATTTTGAAATAACTGTAGAGGATTAATAAACTGTGTAAAATCCCTAAATTACTAACCGCATTGAGGGGTTCTAAAGGATAACTGAAAAATTTGCCTTTGTAATAGATACGAGAGAGACGGGGAACTTGAATAAATTCGTCCCCTAAGACTTCTTTCCAGAGATGCTGAACTTCAGGAACTTTAGTAAAAAAGCGGTGTCCCCCAATATCAAAACGATAATCTTTGTAGGTTTCGGTACGGGAAATACCCCCGACGCGATCGCCTTTTTCTAGGGTAACGGAATGGACTCCATGTTTAGCCAGTTGATAAGCTGCGGTTAACCCAGCCGGTCCTCCACCAATCACGACAGTTAAAGGGAAGTTATCATGGTGATGGTTACGGTTCTTATTAATGGTGGTTGCTTGCATGATTTGTTTTCTTTGTAAGTTTTGTCGAGTTAAAAATCTGATGTTAAGCTTGATGAGATAAAGCGGGGGTTTTTTTGCTGAGTCGATACTTAGCTGTACCAATGGCAAACGCTAACCCACTGTAGAAGTAATAGAACCAGTGCCAGGGTAGAACTTGTAACGTGAATAAAAATCCCCGTTTTTTGATGAAAAACTGATAAACTGACCAGTTCAGGGTGATTAACGCAATTATGAGTAATCCTGCTGGGATTAGAAGCATTGGCCATAAAAAGCTGGCGAAAACTGCTATCAATAGTGAATAGATAAAAATAACACTGAGGCGACTAGACCATTGCAAGTTTAAATCGTTAACAAAATTGCGATCGCGGTGGATCAATTCTGTCCAAGGTAAGGCACGATAGAAAAAATCTGCTCTCAGTAAGGAATAGGGTGTCCACCGTTTCAGATGTTTTACGTAAATATTTTTACATAAGCGTATACGATATTCTTTGGCTTTAAGACGATAACCTAACTCAATGTCTTCTATACAAGGACGACGATAACTTTCGTCAAATCCCCCCATTTTTAGGAAGATACCACGTTTAATTGCACCACAAGCTCCCCAAAATGTAGAAGCCTCTTCTAAGCCAATCTGATGATTATAATGATGAAATAAATTTTTATACTGAGATAAAAAGTTGTTAGACCCTGGTTGATCATCGTAAGACCCTATCAAGGCAGCCAATTGAGGATCATTTTGAAAGACCTTTGCTATCTTTTCAATGGTGTCACTGTGAATGGTAACATCTGCATCAATAAAAAATAATATATCGGCTGTCGCTAGTTCAGCCCCACAATTTCTGGCTGCTGCTGGCCCTTGATTAGTTTCTAATTGTAAGACTTTAGCCCCCGATTCTTGAGCTAGTTGATAGGATTGAGGGTCATGCCCATCAACAATAACGATAATTTCCGCAGGACGCAATAAACTGTCTTTTAGACTAGCTAAGCAATGATAAAATGCGATCCCACCCTTGTACACAGGAATAATAACCGAAACAGATGGAAGTGAGTGATAATCAGAAAGCATTGATATAAGTGTTTTCCTCTCCACATATTTGCTTACCTACAATAGTATTGGTTTTTGTTGCTTAAAGTGTTATCGCAATGTATAACTTCGTGTATAACTTCAGGAGCAGCAATTTGCCTTAGACTTGTTGTTATACTGAGATCTCGCACCTCGTTTAAAATTGTCTAGTGAAGGAAGGCAAAAGCGAGTGTGTAATTCTGAGGAAACCTCAGAATTACACACTCAAGACAGGCAAGAGGCATTAATTAATAAGATTTGACTCTTACTCCCTAGAAATTGATTAAGATTCTTTTCGTTTTTTGGTTTTTTTGTACTGGTGCAAGATGTGAGTTATACCAAATCCGATTGCCATACCCCCCTAAAAAATTACAGGAAATTTAACCAATGATAATGAGTTAAATTTTTAATTTCTTCTTTCATTTTACTGAGGATATTACAACGATTCAGCAAGATTTCTTCCATTTCATCAATTGTTTCAAAATACTCATGAACTAACGGCTCATCCACTAAAGTCCATAATCTGCTTGCTCCGTCCCTATGTCTGAGGAAACCTCAGACGGGGCGAGGATAAAACTTCACTAAACTATACATTTATTTATCTAAATAATGATTACTAAAAATATTTGTTAAGATTATCAGGAAAAAGTTGATGAAACTAATGTTAGTTTGAGTACCCTAGAAGTACCTGGTCTTAACAGTAACTGAAAAAAGTTATTGGTTGAGTATAGATACTTAACAGAACTAAAAACGCATTCAAAGGGGACAGTGATGAATACTAATTTTACGCAAGCCTTAGAAGTAATTGGCTTGATTAGCGTTGCTTGCATTATTATATCACCTATTTTACTCTGGTTATTAAGTTATCAACCAGAAACAACTTAATCTACTTTATAGGTTAACCAAATAATTTTGCTCTCTTAAAATCAGGGGGAAATGACCACATGTCTATCATTAGTTACTTGAGTTTGAAACTCATATCCTCCTGCTTTTACTTGTAGCTTTCCTTCTTTGTAATCTAAAAAGATAGGAGATTTGTCTTTTGTTTGACTATTATAAAGGGCAGAATTTTCTGACCATTGATGTAAGTTTCCATTACGGATAATCATAGGTAAGAGGTCAATGGGATTATAAATTAATTGTAAAGTTTGTTGTTTACTTCCTTGATAATTAACAATTCCTTTAGTTAGCTTTTCTAAATTAAGCTGACTCTTTTCTTTAATATCTTCTTTGAATTGTTCATAACTATCGTGAGTTTCTTGTTCTCCAACTTCTAAAACAAATCCATAAAACTTTTCATTATTTCTGGCTGCTGTTAAAAATTTTTCTTGTGAATATTTTTCTTTTTTATTTATTACTTCTTGGTAGGGCTTTAAATTAATTGGATGAACAGCTAACCACGTTTTCTCCAATTTAAAGAACCAAATATTATCTTCAATTTCTGCCATGGCATTCTTAGGAATTTGGAAATTAAAATTAGCTTGTGAAGGAGGTCTTAACCAGATTAAAAGATTACGATATTGTCCTATTTGATCCCCTAGCTTTTTTCCTGGAGTAACGAATCTTTTTCCAGTATTTGCCACAAAATAATCAACCCCTCTTTGAGAATTATAAGCCATTAATTTGAACGGAGCAACATCTCCATCGGCAAATTTTGCTACTAAACTACCCATTTGATAACTATGGCCAAAAAACTGAGTTTCCCAGTAACCAGGTTCATCAGAATTGCCAGGTTTCCAATTTTCATATAAAGGTTTGCTGCTCAAAATTTCTAGAGATTTCTTAAAGTTTTTGTGAGCTAATGCTACTGCAGCTAAAGGGGGACGATAAGAACTGGTAATTAAGAATAAACTATCTGTTTCAGGACGATTATTGGGTAAAGGACTGTCTCCAAAATATAACCAAAAAGTCCGTGCAGCTGATGACCCCATAGCAACATTACCTCCTCCATAATCTCGCTTTACTGGACCTCCCCAACCCCCTCGATAATATTTAATAGCAGCAGCCATAGACATCCAATCTAAGGCCGCTTTTGCTAATAATTTAACTTCAGGATCTTGAGCAAAATCGTAAAGATTTAGATAGGGGGCAAAAGTATGTCCATGATACACTTCTGAGTCCCATTCTCCCATACCAATATGATATAAAGCCCAGACATATCGCTGGATTTTCTCTTTATAAATTAAACGTGTTTTTTCATTACCTGTTTCTTCGGCCATTAAATAGACAGATGTTTCTCTCATCGCCCTTAAATTATCTGTATTTCGTCCATCAACCCATCTTCCTCGACGACGAATATCCCAGTCTCTACCACTACCATCACCTAACCCATAAACGGGATGAGGACGCATTAAAGGATCTTCTTCAGTCCATTTTTTTGCCCCCATAAACATTCGCTGTTTATAGTCAGGATCAAGAAATTTTCCATACAAAAAATACTTACGAATTTGTCCTTTTAAGGTAAAACAATAATAGTAATCAATGCCATCAGTATGTTGATGTTGTTTTGCCTGTGGATCTTCTTGCTGTAAAAAAGCGATCGCCTTCTCTTCATTTCCTGCTAGAAAATCTAACATGGCTTTAGGATAAGACCGTTTTTCGTTTTCTCCATAGCCATTCCCATAAGTTTTTGGGCCAGCATAGAAATCAATAATTTCTAAAGCCCTTTTTTGAAAATCTTTTTCTAATTCTTCTGTCCATTGATTACGATACTTTGGAGCAATTTCTGGTAAGTTTAAAGAAGAAATTTGACTAAATTCCATTGTTATGGGTGTTGTTGTAATAACCGTTGAAGAACAGCTAATCAATGTTATCCAACAGAAAATAAGAAAACTAGCAGGATAAGTTATTGACATATTACGCAAAGTTTCTAGAGTTAAAATCGTTGCCACCTAGTTGATTGTTCGATGGGATTTATTGAAAGCCGCTATCATGGCGATTGTGCCTTATGTCTAGTATAACCTCAGTGCTGTTTTAGGGATTGATGTGTCGGAGATCAGATCTGTGAGTAGATTCTCAATTAATTATCGTTTAATGAAGAGTAGTGAAGTAATCGTTAAATGAATCAGGAATCTGTAACTATCTGTCTCAGGTAATTCTAGGATTGACAATAGCACAGTTTTTAGTGATGGGCATTCTTATGGATGGGCTACAACAACAAATTAATGAACTTAATCAAAAAGTTAC
>JAAUYD010079400.1_pt1 | contig 23067 bp, 21 predicted proteins | sample 7278101 | NCBI WGS metagenome assembly JAAUYD01 (sample SAMN14350128, study PRJNA611818) | marine sediment metagenome | isolation source: surface marine sediment (0.6m) | place: French Polynesia: Moorea | collected 2018-08
CGCCGATCGGCCGTGGCCAGCGCGAGCTGATCATCGGCGACCGCAAGACCGGCAAGACGACGGTCGCGATCGACACGATCCTGAACCAGAAGGGTCAGGGCGTGAAGTGCATCTACGTTGCGATCGGCCAGAAGGGCTCGACCGTCGCGCAGACCGTCGAGACGCTTCGCCAGGGTGGGGCGATGGAGTACACCGTCGTCGTCACCGCACCGGCGGCCGACAGCGCGCCGTTCAAGTACCTGGCGCCGTACGCCGGGTGTGCGATGGGGCAGCACTGGATGGAGAACAACGAGCACGCGCTCGTCGTCTACGACGACCTCTCGAAGCAGGCCGAGGCGTACCGTCAGCTCTCCCTGCTGCTGCGCCGTCCCCCGGGTCGCGAGGCGTACCCCGGTGACGTGTTCTACCTCCACAGCCGGCTGCTCGAGCGCGCCGCCAAGCTGTCCGACGAGAACGGTGCCGGGTCGCTGACCGCACTGCCGGTCATCGAGACCAAGGCCGGTGACGTGTCGGCCTACATCCCGACCAACGTGATCTCGATCACCGACGGCCAGGTGTTCCTGCAGGAGAACCTGTTCAAGTCGGGTGTGCGCCCGGCCGTCGACGTCGGCATCTCGGTCTCGCGGGTCGGCGGTGCCGCCCAGATCAAGTCGATGAAGTCGGTTGCCGGCACGCTCAAGCTCGACCTCGCCCAGTTCCGCGAGCTCGAGGCCTTCGCCACGTTCGGATCCGAGCTCGACGCGGTGTCGAAGGCGCAGCTCGAGCGCGGTTACCGGCTCGTCGAGCTGCTCAAGCAGCCCCTCAACAGCCCGATGCCCGTCGAGGAGCAGGTCGTGTCGATCTTCGCCGGCACGAAGGGATACCTCGACGAGGTCCCCGTCAATGACGTGAAGCGGTACGAGGTGGAGTTGCTCGAGTTCATGCGCACCCGCCACGGCGGGCTGATGTCCGAGATCGGCACCGGCGGCGTCCCCGACGGGCTCGCCGACGCCGTGCAGGCGTTCACCGACCAGTTCGAGGCCTCCACCGCGCACGGCAAGCCCGTCGATCCGACGAGCGTCGACGCCGACGAGATGGCCGACGCCGAATCCACCAAGACCTTGGCCACGGAGTAATGGCAGGAGGTCAAGAACGCATTCTGCGGGGCCGGATCCGGTCGATGCAGGCGACGAAGAAGATCACTCGCGCCATGGAGCTGATCGCCGCGTCGCGCATCGTGAAGGCCCAGCAGCGCGTGCAGGCAGCCGTGCCGTACTCGCAGCAGATCACCGAGGTCGTGAAGGACCTCGCCGCTGCGGGCGGCAGCACCGATTCCCCGCTGCTGCAGGGCCGCAGCGAGACCAAGAACGTGTGTTACGTGGTCATCACCGCCGACCGTGGTCTCTGCGGCGGGTACAACGCCGGTGTCCAGCGTGCCGCCGAAGGTGAGATCAAGGCCGACGTGCAGTCCGGCAGGGGCTACGAGATCGTGCCCGTCGGGCGCAAGGCCGAGAGCTACTTCAAGTTCCGCGACTACCGGCTCGGGCGCAGCTTCGGCGGCTTCAGCGACAACCCCTCGTACGAGGATGCGAAGGAGATCGGCCGCCACGTCATCGAGCTGTACGCGAGCGGCCACGTGGACTTGGTCGAGCTGGTGTACACCCGCTTCATCACGCCGGGCAACCAGGAGGTCGTGCTGCGGCCGCTCGTGCCGCTGTCGACCGACACGGTCGTCGGCGGCGACGGCAAGGCCGGGTCCGATGACGGCACCGGCGCCGACTACGAGTTCGAGCCCGACCCCACCACGATCCTCGACACGCTGCTGCCCCGCTACGTCGAGGCGCGGGTCTACGCCGCACTGCTCAACGCGGCTGCCTCCGAGCACGCGTTCCGCCAGCGGGCGATGAAGTCGGCGACCGACAACGCCGACGAGCTGATCAAGAACCTCAGCATCATCATGAACCGTGCCCGCCAGGACTCGATCACCACCGAGATCATGGAGATCGTCGGTGGCGCCGAGGCGCTCGGCTCGGGCAACGACAAGGACGTGCGCATCATCGACTTCGGCGTCGACGCCGGCTTCGGCGGTGCACCCGCCGCCCCGATCACACCGTCGGCACCGTCGGCACCGGCAGGCGGCGCGACCGAGCCGTCCTCGGCCGGGCCGGCGACCGCCACGCTCGAGCCCGATCAACTCGACGAGGGCATCGACGGCATCGGCCCGGTCATCGAACGCAAGCTGAACGAGGCCGGGGTGACCACCTTCAAGCAGATCGCGCAGTGGACGCCCGACGAGGTCGAGCGGATCGGCGCGCTGCTGAACTTCAAGGGCCGCATCGAACGAGAAGACTGGATCGGGCAGGCCAAGGCCGCCCACCTCGCGAAGTACGGCGAGCAACTCTGAGGCCGTCAGGCCCGACACGAACGAACAACGGTTGAGGAGACACGACAGCCATGACCATGACGGAACCATCCACTGACCTGCAGGACGGCCGCGTCGTCGGCATCGCCGGCCCGGTGATCGACGTCGAGTTCCCGCCGAGCGCGCTCCCCGAGCTGAACGCGGCGCTGGAGTTCGAGGTCGAGGTCGAAGGCGTCACCACCAAGGTGCTCGCCGAGGTCGCCCAGCAGCTCGGCAGCGGCCGTGTCCGCGCCGTGTGCATGAAGCCGACCGACGGCCTGCAGCGCGGCACGTCGGTGCGCAACACCGGTCACGGCATCCAGGTGCCCGTCGGCGACAAGGTCCTCGGCCACGTCTGGAACGTGTGGGGCGAGGCGCTCGACGAGCAGCCCGACGGCTACGACCAGATGGAGCGCTGGGACATCCACCGCGAGGCGCCCACCTTCGACGCGCTCGAGCCGTCGGCCCGCATCTTCCCGACCGGCATCAAGGTCATCGACCTGCTCACCCCGTATGTGGCGGGCGGCAAGATCGGCCTGTTCGGTGGTGCCGGCGTCGGCAAGACGGTGTTGATCACCGAGATGATCAACCGCGTGGCGTCGCAGCACGGTGGTGTGTCGGTCTTCGCCGGCGTCGGCGAGCGCACCCGTGAAGGCACCGACCTCCGGCTCGAGATGATGGAGTCGGGCGTGTTCGAGAAGGCCGCGCTCGTGTTCGGCCAGATGGACGAGCCACCGGGCGTCCGCCTCCGCGTCGCGCTCTCGGCGCTGACGATGGCCGAGTACTTCCGCGACGTCCAGAACCAGGACGTGCTGCTGTTCGTCGACAACATCTTCCGGTTCGTGCAGGCGGGTTCCGAGGTGTCGACGTTGCTCGGCCGCATGCCGTCGGCCGTGGGGTACCAGCCGACGCTCGCTGACGAGATGGGTCAGCTCCAGGAGCGCATCACCTCGACCCGAGGCCGCTCGATCACGTCGCTGCAGGCCGTGTACGTGCCCGCCGACGACTACACGGACCCGGCGCCGTTCACGACGTTCACGCACCTCGACGCGACGACCGAGCTGAGCCGGCAGGTCGCGGCGCTCGGCATCTACCCGGCGGTCGACCCGCTGGCGTCGACGTCGACGATCCTGTCGCCCGAGGTCGTGGGCGACCACCACTACAACGTCGCCCGCAACGTGCAGGAGACGCTGCAGCGTTACAAGGAGCTGCAGGACATCATCGCCATCCTCGGTCTCGACGAGCTGTCCGACGAGGACCGCCTCACGGTCAACCGGGCCCGCAAGATCCAGCGCTTCCTCTCCCAGCCGTTCTTCGTCGCCAAGGTCTTCACCGGCCTCGACGGCGAGTTCGTGCCGGTCGAGGAGACCGTCGAGAGCTTCGAGGCGATCCTCAACGGCGACCTCGACGACGTGCCCGAGCAGGCGTTCCTCAACGTCGGCGGTGTCGAGCAGGTCCTCGCCAAGGCCCAGGCGCTCCAGGACAGCTGATGCCGCTCATGATGGCCGGGGCTGGCATCGGCTGCGCTTCGGCTGCTCCCTCCGTGTGGCCGTGCTCGCTGGCGGGCGCCGTCGGCCACCTGCGCACGAGGTCGTACGGACATGGCTGAACCGATGAAGGTCGAAGTGGTGTCGCCGGAGGAGGTCCTCTACTCCGGCGAGGCGACGATGGTGATCACTCGGACCCTCGGCGGCGGCGAGATCGCGTTCCAGGCCGATCATGCGCCGTTCCTCGGGGCCCTCCAGGAGAACCACACGCGGGTGTACCAGGTCGGTGGCGAGATCGAGGACATCGCCGTGCACGGCGGGTTCGTCGAGGTCGGCAACAACACGGTCTCGATCCTCTCCGATGCGGCCGAGCTCGGCAGCATGATCGACATCGAGCGAGCCCGGCGGGCGAAGGAGCGCGCCGAGGAGCGACTGCGTCACGAGCACGACGCCGAGGCGATCAGTGCCCTCGCTCGTGCCCACGCTCGCCTCAACGCCGCAGGCGCCGGCATCTGATCGGGCTGCGCACGGGCTCGGGCTAGCAGCCCTCGCCTCCCGGAGCTGCGGGGCTCGCTTCGCTGCGCTCCTCGCCTCCCCGCCCTTCAGGGCGCGGTCGGCCGCGGCGAGATGACTGGCTTCGCCTTCCCTGCTCGCCGTCTCCGCTGCGGCGCTCGCCCACTGAACGCCTGCACTCGGGTCGGCGGCGACGATGTCCTTGCGGGCCCGTGTTCCCCCGCTCGGTACGCTCGCGCGCATGACGTCCTATCCGTTCCGGTCGGCGCTCGTGACGGGGGCATCGTCGGGGATCGGGGAGGCGATGACCCGCGAGCTCGCCGCGGCCGGTGTGCCGACCGTCGTCGTCGCACGGCGGCAGGACCGCCTCGACGAGCTCGCCGACGAGCTCGACGGCATCGAGGTGCTCGCCGCCGACCTGACCGACGCCGGTGGGCAGGCCACCGTGGTCGAGCGCGTTCGCGACGGCGACGCTCCGGTCGAGCTGGTCGTCAACAATGCCGGGTTCGGTACGAGCGGCAGGTTCCACGAGCTCGACGCCGATCGCCTGGCGGACGAGATCGAGCTCAACATCGCCGCGCTGACCCGCATCAGCAACGCCGCGATCTCGGCGATGGTGCCACGCGGTGTTGGCTGGTTGCTCAACGTGTCGAGCGTCGCCAGCTTCCAGCCGGCGCCCGACCTCGCCGTCTACGCCGCCACGAAGGCCTATGTCACCAGCCTGAGCGAGAGCCTCCACGAAGAGGTCAAGGGCTCCGGCATCAACGTGACGGCGCTCTGTCCGGGCCTCACGAGAACCGAGTTCCAGAGCGTCAGCAGCACCGAGCAGTACGTCACGCAGTTCCCGAGGTTCCTCTGGACCACCGCCGAGGACGTCGCACGGACCGGTCTCCGCGACGTCGCGGCGAATCGCACGATCTCGGTCCCCGGGACGCTCTACAAGGCCGTCGTCGGCCTCGGCGGGCCGATCCCGCGAGGACTCAAGCGTCGGCTCTCGGGACTCGTGCAACGGCAATGACGATCGATCGTGTCCGTGTCGTCGTGGCCGACATCACGACCCTCGACGTCGACGCGATCGTCAACGCCGCCAACTCGTCACTGCTCGGCGGTGGTGGCGTCGACGGCGCGATCCATCGAGCGGCCGGTCCGGATCTCCTCGAGGAGTGCCGAACGCTCGGAGGATGCGAAACGGGCGATGCGAAGGTGACCGCCGGCCATCGGCTGCTCGCGTCGTGGGTGATCCACACGGTCGGTCCGGTGTGGCGCGGCGGCCTCCACGGCGAATCGGAACTGCTCGCGAGCTGCTACCGGCGGTCGCTCGAGGAGGCGGCACGCGTCGGCGCCGCGAGCATCGCGTTCCCCGGCATCAGCACCGGTGTCTTCGGGTACCCGATCGATGATGCTGCGGAGATCGCCGTCGCAACGGTCCGTTCGTGGCTGACGTCCCACGCGATCCCGGGTGAGGTGCTCTTCTGTGCCTTCAATGCCGAGTCGGCTCGGGCGCTCGAGGCTCTTCTGGCGGGTTGACGGTCGCGGCCATGCACCGGCTGATCTCGACGGGCACGCCGAGGCACCAGTCGGCCGTGGCGACGCCGGCGCGGGGTGCGGTGATCGGGCGACCATCGGCCTCGGACGATCGACCGCACGGGCTGCGAGCATGAGCGCCCCGCGCCGGCCGGACCTCGCCGCCGGGCAACACGGCGACGCCGGCGACCGGCCGCACCCCGAACGCATCGGCCGGCGACGGTTCATCCAAGGTCTCGGCGCAGTTGCCGGAGCCGGTGCCCTGACCACGGTGCTTCCGCCGGGCGCAGCGCACGCGGCCGTGCCCGAGGGGGCCAGCAGCTACCGATCGCTCGCCACAGCGGTCCGCGTGCTCGACACCCGCGAACCGGCGAGGTACCGGTTCCGCACGGTCGCGCCGAACCGCCTGCGGCTGAAGATCGCCGGGACCAACGGGGTGCCCCGGCGAGCATCCGCGCTGGTGCTGACGGTCACCGCCGTCAATGCGTCGCAGCCCAACTTCCTGACGGTCTTCCCCTCGGATGCGGCCGTCCCGTTGGTGAGCAACCTCAACCTCGTCGGAGCCGGCGACGTCGCTGCCAACCTCGTCACGGTCAAGACGGGCACCGACTCGTCCATCGATCTGTTCTCGCTCGCGTCGTGTGAGGTGATCGTGGACGTGCTCGGCTACTACCAGCCCCAGACGACGATGACGCGGGAAGGCCGCTTCGTCGGGCTGGCGACGGCGCGGCGGGCGATCGACACTCGACCCCATCTGGTCGGCAACGACTCGGTCACCGTCGTCGATGTCAGTCGGTGGGTGCCGCCCGACGCCTCGTCGGTCGTCATCAACCTGACTGCGACGGAGTCGACCGGCCCGGGGTTCTTCACCGCGTTCGGCTTCTCCGATGCGCAGGTACCCGGCACGTCGAGCTTGAACGTGGCTGCGGCCGGCTCGACGCGCGCTGCTGCCATGATCGTGCCCGTCGATGACGTCGACGGCAGGCGCCGGATCAAGATCTTCGCGCTGACGCCCGCCAAGCTCATCGTCGACGTCGCCGGGTACTTCACCGGGCCGACCAGCGAGCTGTCGCAGGACGGTCTGTTCGTGCCGCTGGTGCCGGTTCGCATCCTCGACACCCGCCGACCGGGCGAGATGGGCAAGCTGTGGGCCGAGTGGGTCGTCGAGGCCGCCGTGACGGGCCGCGCCGCGAGCGGTGCCTCAGCGATCGCAGGCAACCTCACCGCCGCGGACACCCGGGCGGCCGGCTTTCTCACGATGTCGCCGGCCAGACTGCCGATCCCGCCGACGTCGAACGTCAACGTCGTGGCGCCGGGGTCGGTCGTGGCCAACCACGTCATCACGCCGATCACGAGCTGCCACGGATTCCAGGTGTTCTCGTCGCACGGCTCGCACGTGGTGTTCGACATCGCCGGCTACTTCACCGGCGTGCCTGCGACGCCACGACTTCCCAGGTACCCGAACCCCGCCCCCTCGACGGGGACGACCGGCGCACGGGCCGGGCACGGCGCCGGTGGTCCTCGCCACATCGTCTGTGTCGTGGTCGATGATCCCCCGCACGACGCCATGCAGGCGCTGCCCTGCCTGGCTGCGTCACCCATGGGAAGTTGGGTCGACTTCCCGAACGGCATCGTCTCACGACCTCTGTGCGCACCGTCACGGGCGACGATCCACAGCGGCATGTACGCACGCCGACACGGTGTGCTCGCCAATCCCAATGCCCACGGTGAGCTCGAGTCTCGCTGGTGGCTTCCCGACCGTGCGCTCATCGGCGCACAGCTCCACGACCACGGCTACCGAACCGGCATGTTCGGGAAGTACCACCTCCCCATCGAAGGGGACCGCGGGCGAGTCGATGCAGTCGCTGTCGGATGGGACCGATGGGTTGCCGTGCCCGATGGCAGCACCGTCTACTTCGACTACCGCCTCAACGACGACGGGAACCTCGTCGACCATCGGGGCTCCGGTGTCCACCTCACCGACCACCTCTTCGACGAGGCAATCGAGTGGATGGTGTCGGATCCGGCAACGCCCACGTTCGCGTACCTCGCACTCAAGGCCCCGCATCTCCCCGCAGTGCCGCCCGCGCGGTTCGCCGACTCCTACACGCTCGGCGACCTGACACGGCCGCCGAACTACAACGTCGTGGGTGCGGACGAGCCGAGCGCGCTGGCGTCGATCCCGCCGCTCGACGCCCGGCAACTCGCCGTTGTCGAGGACGATCACCTGCAGGCGTTTCGAACGTTGCGCGCGGTGGACGACGGCATGCACCGGCTGTTGAACGCGATCGAGGAGGCGGGCATGCTCGCCGACACCGCCGTGTTCTTCCTGGCCGACAACTCCAACATCTACGGTGCCCACCGACTCACCGGCAAGGGCCACCTGTTCGAGGAGTGCATACGAGCGCACCTGCGCGTGCGCTGGCCGGCGTCGCCGGCCAACCGCACGTCATCGGCCGTCGTCTCGAACATCGATCTCGCTCCGACCTTCGCCGAGATCGGTGGCTTCGAACTGCCGGAGCCACCGGATGGCCGATCGATGATGTCGCTGCTCGACGGTCACATCGACGATGACGAGTTCAGAGTCGACACACTCGTCGAACGACCGACGCTCGACGACTTCCGCGCCCGGGGCATCAGGCGCTCGCGCTGGAAGTTCATCAGGTACCGCACGGGGGAGGAGGCCCTCTACGACCTCGTCGCCGACCCGGGTGAGCTCGCCAATGTGGTCACATCCCACCCTGACCGGGCCGACGAGATGCGGGCGAGCCTGCTCGCCCTGGAGGCCTCGCTCGGGGACGGGTTCTACGAGTGGGAGTGACGCTCGGGCGCACGGTGCGACGTCGGCCCGCCAGCGAGATGCCGGAGGCAGGTCCTCGAGGCGACGATCGCGTCCGAGGTCGTCTCGTGCGCCCGCGGTGAGCGGACGAACGCGGCGGTCAGGTGTAGTCGATCGCGCTGAACTCCTGCAGCTTGCGGACGCGGTGCCGGGCGTCGATGAGCCGCACCGTGCCGCTCCGCGACCGCATCACCAGGCTCTGGGTCCGGGCGCCCTGCGAGTCGAAGCGCACGCCGCGCAGCAGCTGGCCGTCGGTCAGGCCGGTCGCGGCGAAGAAGCAGTTGTCGCCTTGGATCAGGTCGTCCTGCATGAGCACCTGATCGAGGTCGAGCCCGGCCTCGGTGACGGCGGCGTGCTCGTCCTCGGACTGCGGTGCCAGGCGGGCCTGCATCTCGCCGCCCATGCTCTTGAGCGCCGCCGCGGTGATGACGCCTTCTGGCGTGCCACCGATGCCGAACAGCACGTCGACGCCCGCCTCGGGCCAGGCGGTCGCGATGCCGCCGTACACGTCGCCGTCGCGGATCAGCCGGATCCGAGCACCGCTCGCACGGACCTCCTCGATCAGGGCCTCGTGGCGGGGCCGGTCGAGGATCACGGCGGTGAGGTCGCGGACGCTCTCCTGCTTCGACTTGGCGATCCAGCGCAGGTTCTGGGTCACGCTGGCGGTGATGTCGATCGCCCCGACGGCGGCGGGGCCGACGGCGATCTTCTCCATGTAGAACGAGGGGCCCGGGTCGAACATCGACCCACGTTCGCCGACGGCGATCACCGACAGCGCGTTGCTGACCCCTTTGGCCGTGAGCGTGGTCCCGTCGATCGGGTCGACGGCCACGTCGACGTTGGGCTCGCTGCCGTCACCGACGACCTCGCCGTTGAAGAGCATCGGCGCCTCGTCCTTCTCGCCCTCGCCGATGACGACGAGGCCGTTCATCTGGACGCTCGAGAGGCTGAGCCGCATGGCGTCGACCGCTGCGGCGTCGGCGCCTTCCTTGTTGCCACGCCCGACCCATCGAGCCGCTGCGAGCGCGGCGGACTCGGTGGCTCGCACCAGCTCCATGGCGAGGTTTCGGTCGGGACGCTGCGCGGCCGGACTGGGCATGAGGCTCACCGTAGTGGCCTCATGCCCAGCCGGTCACATCTGCTACCCGCTGGGTCCGGACCGGCGCCGGTGACGCCTGGGTCCCTTGGCCTCGCGCCGCAACCGGCTGTGGCCGGCGGACTTGCGGAGCGACTCGTGCCGATCGGCGACGAGCTGACGCAGGAGGTGTGGATCATTGCCGTACATGGCGGTGCCTTTCTGTTGGTGGTGTGAGACGGGGTGACGGGAGATCCCGACGGCGCGCACGCGCCCGGATCGTGCCGACCGGAACGGGGCGCGGCGAGCGGCGGTCGGCGGACCGCGGGTCACGGACGACGCAGCGGTCGCCGGTCGAACCTCGGCGCTCAGCTCATCGGCTGGGCGAACGCACCGACGGCGGGGCCCCACTGATTGCCGAGCGCGGCGATGCGGGTGGCGCAACGATCGATGTGCAGCATGGGTCCTCCTTTCGTCGGGTTCGGACACTCACACGGTGCCGCACGGGACGGGCGTCGATCAAGTGGGTTTCGCGTCGTACGCTCGCACCTGATGGAGATCAGCGTCGAGATGTGCCTGGCCGGCCGCGATCTCACCGAGCCGCGGCTGTCACCCGACGGCCGCTCGGTCGCGTTCGTCGTCCGCTGGGGTGGTGGCGTGACGATCGCGATGGTGCCCGTCGACGGGGGGCCGGAACGGATCCTCACCACCGAGCCGCATCCGTCGCCGGGTCGCGGCCTCGGTGGCGGCTGCTTCGACTGGATGCCCGATGGCTCCGGGGTGGTGTACGCAGCCCGAGACGGCGATGTGTGGCTGCAACCGGTCTCGGGCGCACCACCGAAGCGGATCACCGCCGTCGGTGACGAACGTCGAGCAGAGGCCCCGGTGGTCTCCCCGGACGCAACGTCCGTCGTCGCCGCCGTCGACCAGGCCGAGATCCGGCGTTGGACGCTCGACCAAGCCGGCGGGGCCGGCGGAGCCGCCGATCTCGTCGATGGCGAGCGGCTCGACGACGGCTCGGCCGACTTCGTGTTCGATCCGTACATCACACCGTGCGCGAGCACCGTGCTGTGGACGGCGTGGGACGTGCCCGACATGCCGTGGGACGCCGCCCGCGTCGAGCGACTCGTGCTCAGGAGCGGCGAGCGCGATCGGTTCGAGGGCCCGACGTCGGTGCACCAGCCCCGGACGATGCCCGACGGTCGCGGGGTCTGCGTCCGGGACGACACCGGGTGGCTCAACCTGTGGCTGGAGGACGCGCCGCTCGTCGATGAGCCGTTCGAACACGCCGGGCCGTCGTGGGGCATGGGGCAGCACTCGTTCGCGGTGTCACCCGACGGCTCGCGGATCGCCTTCACCCGCAACGAACGCGGTTTCGGCCGTCTCTGCGTCGTCGACGTGGCGACCCGCACGGTGGTCGAGGTCGCCCGCGGCGTGCACGGTCAGCTCTCGTGGGCCGGCGACCGCGTCGTGGCCCTGCGAACCGGCGCCCGCACGCCCACGCAGATCGTGGCCTACGACACCGCCGACTGGTCGCGGACCGTGCTCGCCGTCGGGCCGGTGCTCGGTTGGGAGTCGGCCGAGCTCCCCGAACCCGAGCTGGTCGAGGTCGACCACGACGGGCACGTGCTGCACGCCCGGCGATACGTCGCAGGGCGGGGCCGCACCCTGTGCTGGATCCACGGTGGACCGACCGACCAGTGGCAGGTCGAGTTCATGCCGCGCATCGCCTACTGGTGGGCCCAGGGCTGGGACGTCCTCGTGCCCGACCCGCGCGGTTCCACCGGTCATGGACGCGAGTACCAGCAGGCGCTGCGCTCGGAGTGGGGCCGCCTCGACGTCGACGACACCGCCGCCGTGCTCGCCGCGTCGCACGCCGCGGGCCGCAGCTCGCCGGCGACGACGGTCATGATGGGCAGCTCGTCGGGTGGCCTGACCGCGCTCGGCGTGCTCGGGCGCCACGCCGGGTTGGCCGCCGGCGCCGTCGTGCTGTACCCGGTGACGGATCTGGCCGTCCTGGCCGACGAGAGCCACCGCTTCGAGGCCCACTACACCGTGCACCTCGTCGGGCCGTCGAGCGACGTCGAGCGATACGAGCAGCGATCGCCGGCCGGGTGCGCGGACGCCATCGACGTGCCGATCCTGGTGATGCACGGCGACGACGACCCCGTGGTGCCGCTGTCGTCCACGACCAGCTTCGTCGAGCGGGTGCGAGCGGCGGGCGGCGACGTCGAGCTGGTCGTCATGGAGGGCGAGGGCCACGGCTTCAAGGACCCTGCGAACAAGCGCGCCGACTACGCGCTCACGGCGGCCTTCCTGCGGCGCGTGCTCGGCGACCGGTAGCGTCTCCGCATGCCCTTCGTGAACAAGTCCGGCGGTGACGGCGAGGAAGAGTCGACCGACGTCGCGGCCGGCGCCCCGCCGTTGTTCGACGTCGAGTTCGACCCCAACGACCCCGCTCAGACCAAGGTCCACTACAACCTCACGGGTTGGAGCATCGATCAGCGTGCCGAGCTGGCCGAGACGCTCGCCGAGGTCGGGGTACCCCACGTCTGGGAGGGTGAGGAGCTGGTCGTACCCGAAGCCGTCGAGGAGGGCGTCGACCGGCTGTTCGACGAGCTCGAGGCCGAGATCGGGCCGTTCCCGGTGCCCCTGCTCGAAGGCCAGGCCTCCACCGAGTTCGGCCTCGACGAGTGGCCGTTCGGCGACATCGAGATGTTGAAGGAGTCGCTCGTCGACGCCGAGATCCCCCACGCCTGGGAGGGTCGCAGGCTGATCGTCGCCCAGGACGCCGAGCACGTCGTCGACGACCTGCTCGATGCGATCGAGGCCGGTGAGGTCGCATCGCTCGACGAGGAGACCGAGGCGCCCGACGGTGCGCTGCACGACCTGTACCGGGCCGCCGACCAGCTGGCGCGCGACATCACCCACGGCCGTGCCCGCAAGGCCGTGCTCGACCTCGTGCCGCGGCTGTCGCCGAACGCGCCGCCCTTCGGGCTGGCCGTCGGCGCGTGGGCGTCCATCGTCCAACGGGGCCAGGACCTCGTGTACCTCTTCGAGGCAGGTGCCGATCCCGAGCAGCTCCTCGAGAAGGCCAGCGAGCTACGCGACGTGGCCCGCCCCTACGTCTGACCGACCGAGCGGCGGGAATCCTCGGCTCGCCGAGATCACGACGGACGGCAGCGCTACCCTCGCATCCGATGCTGTTGGCCGAGCTCGAGGTCTTCCACACCCGACCCGCCGTCCCCACGAGGCGCGTGGCGCTCGGCCATCTGGTGCTCCCCGTCGACCCTGCGCCGGGCTTCGGCGGCCTGCTGCTCGGGGCCGTCATCGCCAACCACATCACGGGTGTGCCGGTCGAGTCGATCGGCGACGTCACCCGCCTGATCGGCGAGGTCGAGAACGGGGCGCGCGTGGTGCAACCGCGGTTGCGTCACCGATTCCAGGTCGACCGCCACGGGCTCTCGCACAGCCGGCACACCATGCTCGGCGACGGCGACGACATCGAGTTCGACTTCGCCACCACCGGCAGCGATCTCGCCCAGGTCCTCGGTGCCGTGTACGCCCTCGAGCGTCTCGAGCCCGCGAGCCGACACGTGATCGCGCCGGTGCTCCGCAAGGCGATCACGTGGCGGGGTCCGATCGGCCCGGCGCTCGTCGCGCACCTGGCCGGCGCGCAGTCGTCGACGCTCGCTGCGATGGCCGACCCGATGGCCTGGGCGCTCGACGTGCTCGGCTTCGCGCCCGACGCCAAGCAACCCTCGAAGCGCGAGGTGACGAGGCACTTCCGCCGCCGGATGCGCGACGTGCACCCCGACCACGGCGGCGAGGCACTCGACGCCAGCAAGGCGATCCTCGACCTCAACGAGGCGCGCCGCATCCTGACCGGCAAGGTGGCCTGACGTGCTGCATGGCCGAGCGGGGATCCGCCGAGCGTGACGTTGCTCTTGTATCCCGGTGCCGGCACCGACTCCTCGCACCCGTCGCTCGTCGCGATCGACCACTGGGTCGCGCCTCACCGATGCGTCCGTGCCGACTTCCCGTACCGCCGGGAGGGCCGGCGGGCGCCGGACCGGGCGCCGAAGCTGCTTGCTGCGGTTCGCGACGAGATCGCGTCGCTCGACGACGGTCCGCTGGTCCTCGGTGGTCGCTCGATGGGGGGCCGCATGTGCTCGATGATCGCAGCGGGCGCCGACGGGCAGCCGCCGCCGTCGCAGCTCCGCGGCCTCGTCCTGATCTGCTACCCGCTGCACCCTCCCGGCAAGCCCGATCGCCTGCGGGTCGAGCACCTGCCCGACGTCGCGGTCCCGACGTTGTTCATCTCGGGGACGAAGGACGCGTTCGGTTCACCCGGCGAGCTCACCACGTGGTCTGCGACGATGCCGAAGAAGGCCAAGGTCGCCCATCTCTGGATCGAGGGCAAGGGCCACGACCTGAAGGGGGCCGATCACACCGTCGCCGGCGCCGTCCGCGACTTCATGGACCGTGTGATTCGGTGACCGCCGGCGCAGCCGGCCCGACGTCTTCGGGGTTCAGGTCCTCCAGCTCGCGGTGGGCCGTCTCGGGGAACCGCGTGAGCACGAGGACCACGACGACCAGCTGCCCGAGCGACACGAGCCCGATCACCTGGCTGTAGGGAAGTCCACGGTCGAGGAGTTGGCCGACGAGCAGGAGGCCGCCGATGCCGCCGATCAGCGCCGATGCGGTCAGCAGCCCCGCGGCCCGCCCCCGGTTCCCCGTCGGGAACATCTCGGCTCGGTAGACGGCGAGCGCGGGGAACGCGATGCCGCCGACGAAGCCCCCGCCGAACGCCGAGAGCCACATCGGGGCGTCGTCGACCGAGAACGACAGGAGGACCAGCGCCGTCGCGATCGGGATCGTGACCGCGATGAGGCGGCGTCGACCCCGGATGTCCGCGAGCCGACCGCCGACGATCAGGCCGATCCCGGCCGGGGTCGCGGTGGTGAGCGTGAACAGGGAGATGAGCCCGGCGTCGAACCCGCGGATGTCCCGGAGGTAGCTGTTCTGGAAGAAGCTGGCCGGCGCGACGAAGAAGTTCGCGCCGACCGCCACCGCTGCGAGGACGGCGAACCGTCGCCGGTCGAGCGGCGGCGCGATGCGGTGCGGACGTTCGAATCGCTTCGTCTCGGGAAGCCGGCGCGCGATGTCGACGGCGACGACCAGCCAGATCAGCGTGACGAGGTAGACGAACCGCCATCCGCTGTCGCCGAGGTCGGCGAGGGGCAGCGCCATGACGGCGATGCCGGCGCCGAGCCCGCTGGCCATCGCCAGCACGCTGACCGCGTAGGCGCGGCTGTTCCGCGGCATCTCCTCGGCGGCGACGACGGCGATCAGGAAGTCGAGGGCGAGCCCGAGCGGCCGCCCGATCGCCTGCGTCGCGACGAGCAGCGGGAAGCTCGGCGCGAGCGCGCCGAGTGCCGTGATGGTCGGCGCCGCCCAGGCCACGACCCGGATGACGCGCTGCCGGCCCACGCGGTCGGCGAGCACGGCGAAGGGGATCGCGATGACGATGCCGGCGCGCACGATCGAACCGGCGACGCCGACGCCGGTGTTGCCGACGCCGAAGTCGTCGGCGGCGAACTTCACGGTTTGCGTGAACAGCGTGTTCGTGAACGCCGACGACATCGACGCCGCCGCGAGCAGCCCGAGGATGAGCGCCTGCCGCTTCGAGATCTGGTCGGGCGGTGCCCACCAGGGCGACCGGCCACGCGCCACGTCGGGTGCGCCGTTGCGTCGCCCGAGCAGGGCGCGCACGGGCAGCGCGAACAACCAGCCGAACCACGGAATCGCGAGGTGGTACTCGGTCGTCTCGATCAGCTGGCCGTCCCGCTCCGCGATGCGACGTCGATAGGTGCCGAACGGGCCGGTCTCCTGCTCGAAGACGCCGTCCCCGCACGCTCGTTCGATCAGTAGGTCACGGCGCGGGCTGGCGAGGCGTTCGCGAACGGCGGGTTCGTCCGGCCACGCGCGGGTGACCGTCCGACGCCCTGTGAGCACGGCCGGAGCATACTGGCGTACCCGAACCAGGCGCCGTCGGAGCGGCTACGACGAGTCCGAGGGTCGCCCGAAGCTCGGGTCCATACTGATGGGGTGATGACCGATCGAGTGACCACAGCCGAGGGGTCGGGCGGCGACTGCTGCATTGCGGTGCGCAACACCGGGCCGCTGTCCGGCGAGGTCGCCGTCCCCGGCGCGAAGAACTCGGTGCTCAAGCTGATGGCTGCGAGCCTGCTCGCCGACGGCACGTTCGAGCTCTCGAACGTGCCCGACATCATCGACGTCTCGATCATGGCCGAGCTTCTGCGCGCGATCGGCGCCGAGGTCGAGGTTCTGGGACGGGGCGCCGTGACGATCCGCAACACCGGCGACCTCACGCCGGTGGCGCCGTTCGAGCTCGTCGAGCAGATGCGGGCCTCGATCAACGTGCTCGGTCCGCTCCTGACCCGCTGCGGGCACGTGCGGCTCTCGATGCCCGGTGGCGACGATTTTGGCAGCCGACCGATCGACATGCACATCGCAGGGCTCGAGGCGATGGGCGCGTCGTTCTCCTACGGCGAGGACTACGTCGAGGCGAGTGTCGATCGCCTCCGCGGTGCCGACATCATGTTCAAGTTCCCGAGCGTCGGTGCCACCGAGAACCTCGTCACCGCCGCGGTCTACGCCGACGGGGTGACGACCCTCGAGAACGCTGCACGCGAGCCCGAGATCATCGATCTGTGCGAGTACCTGGTCGCGATGGGCGCGCAGATCGAGGGCATCGGCACGTCACAGCTCAGGATCACGGGCGTCGCGCCGGGTTCGCTACGCGCCTGCGAACACGAGACCGTGCCCGACCGCATCCAGGCTGCGACGTACATCGCGGCGTGCGCGGTCTCGGGTGGGCGGCTCGACCTGCTGAACGCCCAGGCCGGCCACATGCAGATGGTGCTGACGAGGTTCCGCGACATGGGCCTCGAGTTCGAGCCGTTGCCGTACGGTCTCCGCGTCGCCGCCCCCGGACGCCTGCGGTCGACCGACTTCGCCACGTTGCCCTACCCGGGCATCGCCACCGACTACAAACCGTTGATCACCACGATGCTCTCGGTCGCCGAGGGCGTCGGCATCGTCACCGAGAACCTCTACCCGGGTCGCTTCCGGTACGTCGAAGAGCTCCAGCGGCTCGGTGCCGACATCCGGACCGATGGGCACCACGCCGTCATCCGCGGTGTCCCCCGCCTCGTTGCGGCCGAGGTCACGGCGCACGACATCCGCGCCGGCGCAGCGATGGTCGTGGCCGGTCTCGCAGCCGAAGGCACCACCACGATCACGGGCGTGCACCACATCGACCGTGGCTACGACGACCTCGTCGGCCGGCTGCAGCGCATCGGCGCCGACATCACCCGATTCGACGCCTGACCCGCTCCGCAGTGCTGATCGGGTTGCGCCCGACCGGCACAACTGGATCGGCTGACCTGCGGGGCTGGCCGGCTCCGCCCCGCTGCGCCGCTCGCCCGCCGCATCGCGGTGCCGGTTCTGCGCCCGGTGGCTCCGCCGGACCGACCACGTCGGATCTGGCTCGGCCTGGCAGAGCTCGTCGTTTCCGCGACCGCGCCTCGACGCTCGCGCACCGCTCGTCGGTGCGGTTTCGACGCCGAGGGATCGGGCTCCGCCGGGCTCTCGCGTACCGATCTGCTCAGGGCTTCGGTGCCGGCGCTTCGTCGTCGGCCGCGGCCTGCGCGTCGACGCGGCGCTTCGCGAGCGCCAGGACCCCGATGATCAGCACGATCGGTCCCCCCACGAGCAGGATCTCGTCCCAGCCACCCTGATGGGCGATCAGCGCGGGGATCGTCTCCATGGCTCGGAATCGTACGGGGTTCGCTGATTGAATGGTCGCTGCCATGCGTGCCCAAGTCGAAGCCTGCATCGAAGTCATTCGCCCGGCCCTCCAGGCCGACAACGGCGATGTCGAGCTGGTCGACGTCGACGAGTCGAGCGGCGTCGTCACGGTCCGCCTGGTCGGGGCCTGCGGGACGTGTCCGGTCTCGACGCAGACGCTGAAGGGTGGCATCGAGCGAATCATGCGAGACCGCGTCGACGGGGTCACCGAGGTGGTCAACATCGCCGAGGCCGAAGCGGCGATCGACAGCGCCGTCTGAGCGGCCATGGCGAGATCGAGCGACCCCCACGACCTGTTCGCGTCCGCTCAGAACGGAGACCGAGGTGCGATCGCCCGGCTGCTCTCGTTCATCGAGCGCGGCGGCGAGCCGGGGCGGCTCGTCGGTCGGCTCGCGTATCCGCTGAGCGGCGAGGGCTACACCGTCGGGTTGACGGGCGCACCCGGCGCCGGGAAGAGCTCGCTCACGAGCGCGCTCATCGGCCACCTCCGGTCACTCGAGCTCGAGGTCGCCGTGCTGGCGATCGACCCGTCGTCGCCGTTCACCGGCGGCGCCATCCTCGGCGACCGCGTGCGCATGCAGGACCACGCCACCGACCCGGGCGTCTTCATCCGGTCGATGGCCACCCGCGGGCACCTCGGCGGGCTCGCTCTCGCCACCCCCGAGGCGGTCAGGTTGCTCGACGCGATCGGCCGGCGGTGGATCCTCGTCGAGACGGTCGGCGTCGGGCAGGTCGAGGTCGAGGTCGCCGGGAAGGCCGACACCACCGTGGTCGTCGTCAACCCGGGATGGGGCGACAGCGTCCAGGCGAACAAGGCCGGCCTGATGGAGATCGCCGACGTGTTCGTCATCAACAAGGCCGACCGCAACGGTGTCGACGAGACGCGTCGTGACCTCGAGCAGATGCTCGAGCTGTCCGATCTCCCGAGCGATGCGTGGCGCCCGCCGATCGTGCCCACCGTGGCCACCGACGGCACCGGCGCCAGCGACCTGTGGGAGGCGGTCGGCGCACACCGCGAACACGCGGAACGGAGCGGTCAGCTCGCGAAGCGACGCTCGTTCCGGTCGAGCGAAGAGCTCCGAGAGATCGTGGCCAACCGGTTGCGCGATCGAGCTCGCGACATCTGCACCGGCGATCGCTGGGACGCCCTCTCCGCCGCGGTGGCCGACCACTCCACCGACCCGTGGACGGCCGCCGACGACATGCTCGCCGGCGTCGACGCCTGATCGGCGTTCGACACCGCCGGTCGATCGGTGATCGACCAAGATGGCGCGATGGATGAACCGGTGGTCCTGCTCGAGCGACGTGACGACGGCGTCGCCGTCGTGACGCTCAACAACGGCAAGGTGAACGCCCTCTCAGGGGCCGTGGTGGCCGCGCTCCACCAGATCGCCGATTCGTTGACGGCGGAGCCGCCCGCCGCCGTCGTCGTGACCGGAGGCGAGCGGATCTTCGCCGCCGGGGCCGACATCAGCGAGTTCGGTGGGCCCGACGAGGCCCGTGCGATCACCGACAGCTTCCACGGCGCGCTCGATGCCGTTGCGGCGGTGCCCCGATTCGTGATCGCCGCAGTTGCGGGGTACGCGCTCGGCGGGGGCTGCGAGTTGGCGTTGGCCTGCGACTACCGCATCGCGTCCGAGAAGGCCGTGTTCGGCCAGCCCGAGATCTTGTTGGGCACGATCCCCGGCGGTGGTGGAACGCAGCGACTCGCCAGGCAGGTCGGCCCGAGCCGGGCGAAGGAGCTCTGCATCACCGGCCGGCAGGTGGCCGCCGACGAGGCACTGCGGATCGGTCTCGCCGACGAGGTGGTCGCCCACGACGGGCTGCACGATCGAGCGTTGTCGCTCGCCGCGGAGTGCGCTCGCGGCGCAGTGCTCGCTCAGTCGTTCGCGAAGTCGGCGATCGATCGCGGCCTGTCGACGTCGCTGGCCGACGGCCTGTTGATCGAACGTGATGCGTTCGTCGACTCGTTCCGCACCGAGGACAGCCAGATCGGCGTCAAGAGCTTCCTCGAGCACGGGCCGGGCAAGGCGGAGTTCACCGGCACCTGAGCGGCCGTCCACGCGGCCCCCCCGGCGGTCGCCACCGCTAGGGCGACAGCGCCTCGTGGTAGACGGTCACGGTCCTCACGGCGATCGCATCCCACGAGTACGACGCCTCGATCAGATCCTGGCCGCGCCTGACCAGTTCGTCCGCGAGCTGCTGGTCGGTGAGCAGGCGCTCGATGCAGTCCGCCAGGGCATCGGCGTTGCCGGGTTCGAACAGCAGCGCCGATCCTGTGCCGCCGACCAGCTCGGCGAGCCCACCCGTGTCGGCCACGATCAGGGGAGCACCGGCTGCGATGGCTTCGAGCGCCACCAGCCCGAACGGCTCGTACAGCGACGGGATGACCACGCAGCCGGCTCGGTGGATCGCGGCACGGAGCTCGTTGTCGTTGAGGAAGCCGGGGAGGTCGATGAGGTCGCCGACGCCGGCGATGTCGATCTGCGACTGCAGCTCGGGCAGGTAGCTGCCGCGCCCCGCGATCACGCACTCCAGTCCGGCGACGCGGTACCGCAGCGCGCTGATCGCTCTGGCCAGCACCTGGAAGCCCTTCTCGTACTGCACGCGCCCCCACGCCAGCACGACGCCACCGCGGGCGTCCACCGGCTGCTCGTCGGGGCCGGCCGTCGCCCACCAGGCGGGATCGATGCCCGCCGGGATGCGGCGCACGTGCTCGGGATCCATCTCGAACCCGTCGACGATCTCGCGCACCATCAGCTTCGTCGACGCGATGACGCGTCTCGAGCAGTGGGCCTGCCACCACTCGACGCTGTTGATGTCGGTCGGCGTACCGGGCGAGAGATGACCGCCGTGCCGACCGCGTTCGGTGCCGTGGAACGTCGTCACGATCGGTGTCGTGAACAGCGATGCCAGCACGCTCGCCGCCCACGCGACGTTCCAGTCGTGCGCGTGCACGATGTCGGGGCGCCATTCGCCGAGGCGACCGCTGGTCGCGACCATCGCATGGTTCGCCGATGCGGCGTTCGCGACCTCGTCGTCGGGCAACCAGGGCAGTTCGACGTCGGCCCGCAGCACGCGCACCCCGGCGGCCGTGCTGTCGGGTTCGGTCCCGGCGACGCGGCGGGTGATGACCACCACGTCGTGGCCGGCCCGCTCGAGTGCGTGGGCGAGTCCGTCGACGTGCGCTGCCGTGCCCCCCGCCGACGTCGGCGGGAACTCCCACGAGAGCATGAGGACGCGCACCGGGCGCACGTTAGTGTCGCCGCCCCGCTGGGGGTCCCCCGAGGCCGAGGCGGGAGTGGGTGGTGACTTCCGACGGCGGCTGCGCTCTCGGATCGGCCGGACAGCGCCCACCGGCGCCGGCGCTCAGGCGCCGGTCAGCGCCGCTGCGCTGCGCAGCGTCTCGGCTGCCTGCTCGGGCGGCACGATGTTGATGAGCACCCCGGTGCCACGCTCGAACCCCGCCTGGGTCACGAGGTTGGGCCAGACGTGGATGTGCCAGTGGTACTCGCCCGTGTGTGCGTGCGGCGCGGTGTGGAAGCCGACGTTGTAGGCGACGTCGCCGAGCGCTCGGTTGAGGAACGCAGTCGCGTCGCGCAGCGATCGCCCGACCGCCTCGAGGGAGGTCGTGTCGGCGTCCTGCAGGTGCAGCTCGTGACGGCGCGGCACGATGAGCAGCTCGTAGGGGGAACCGCTCCAGTACGGGCAGATGACGGCGACGTCGTCGGTGGCGAAGACGACGCGCTCACCGGCGGCGAGCTCGGCTTCGACCGTGGTGCACAGCAGGCAACCGCCGACGAAGCGGGCGAACGCTCGCTCTTCGTCGAGCACCTCGCCGGGAACGAACGGCAGGCCGAGCAGCTGCCCGTGGGGGTGGGCGAGCGACGCGCCGGCTTCGCGTCCGTGGTTGATGATCGCTTGGGTATAACGGATGTGCGGGATGCCGGCGTGGTCGATGAACCGTCGCTTGAGCGCCAGCATGAAGTCGCCGGCCGCCTCGTCGTCGAGCCGATCGAGCGAGGTCGCGTGGTCGGGGGTGTAGACGAACACCTCGTGGATGCCGGTGCCCTCGGCCATGACGTGGACGGGGCCCTCGTGGTGGACGGCGAACCCCTCGTCGCCGTGGAACGCGGGGTACAGGTTGGGAACGACCCGGAGCGTCCAGTCGCCGCCCTCGCCGACGGTCTCGAGTGCGGGCGGCGTCGACTCCTCGTTGCCCGGGCAGAAGGGGCACGGCCGCGCAGGGTCGTCGTCGTTGAGGTCGCTGCGGGGCGCGAAGTCGGTCGGCCGCTGGGCCCGCTCGGCGACGATGGTGACCCACCGACCCGTCAGCTGGTTCAACCGCATCTGACTCATCGTCGTCTCAGCCTAGGGGGCCATCGGGTGCCTGTGCGGACATCTGCGTGCAAACGCTTACAGGGCCGTCGCTATCGGATTTTGCGATAGGTCGAGACGTGGCGACTGGCGTCGTCGTCGAACGCCGACCGCTCGAACCCCGACCAGCGGTGTTCGAGCTCGAGTCCCGCCGCGGCCGCCATCTCGTCGAGCTGCGCCGGTGTCGCGTACCGGACCGACCAGGGACGCAGCCGGACGCCACCGGCCTCGGTGAGCTCGATGAACTGGCCTTCGGCCGTCTGATCGTCGGGATGGTGGACGCTGGCCGAGAGCACCACGCACGTCGCGGTGAGCTCGCGGATCTCGAGGTGGTCGCCCCGGCGGGGCGGATCCTCCGGCACGAACGCCTCGACGACGAACCGGCCCCCGGGGACCAACCGGTCGGCGACCGCAGCGAAGCACGCCCGCTGCTCCCCGTCCCCGAGCAGGTTGAACAGCGTGTTGTAGGCGACGAACGCCATCGTGAAGGGGCCGTCCGGCAGGTCGCGGACCATGTCGCCGACGATGACGTCGACGGTGCCGTCGCGGTCGCGTTCGGCGAGCAGGTCGAGCATCGCTCGGCTCGTGTCGATGCCGACGACCGCCACCCCCGTCGTGCGGGCCAGCGGGAGCGCCAGGCGACCGGTGCCGACCCCGAGCTCGAGGAGCGGACCGTCGCCGGCCAGTTCGGCGAGCACGGCCACGGTCGTGTCGACATCGGAGATGCCCCGGTACCACTCGTCGTAGACGTCTGCGAACGCATCGCCGTAGCTGCTCGATCCGTAGCCCTCCATCGCCCGGACGGTACTGCGCCCGCTCCCACGAGCACAGCGGGCGCGGGCCCGAGCCGTCGGAGCCGGCGGCGCAGTGTCGGCGGGGGAGCGGTCGCACTGTGATGAGCCGGCTGCGGGGCGAAGCGGCCTCGATAGCGTGGCGGCGTGACGCTGACCTACCTGGATCACGCGGCGACGACGCC
>JAAUYD010001228.1_pt1 | contig 23054 bp, 17 predicted proteins | sample 7278101 | NCBI WGS metagenome assembly JAAUYD01 (sample SAMN14350128, study PRJNA611818) | marine sediment metagenome | isolation source: surface marine sediment (0.6m) | place: French Polynesia: Moorea | collected 2018-08
GGCTTCACCATCAGCATATCAGCCCCTTCCAGCATATCCAACTCAATTTCCTTCAGTGCTTCCCGGGTATTACCAGGATCCATTTGATACGTTCTGCGATCGCCAAATTGAGGTGCAGAATCAGCAGCGTCTCGAAATGGCCCGTAGTAAGCGGAAGCATATTTGGCTGCATAGGAAAGAATGGGGATATCCTGGAATCCCGCTTCATCCAAACCAGTACGAATTGCTTGCACAAATCCATCCATCATCCCGGAAGGCGCAATGATATCCACCCCGGCTTTGGCTTGGGAAACTGCTGTTTTCTTCAGTAATTCTAAGGTGGGGTCATTTAACACCTTTCCAGTTAAGTCACCTACTTGCAAATAACCACAGTGGCCATGACTGGTATACTCACACAAGCAAGTATCAGCAATCACAATTAATTCAGGTACTGCTTCTTTCACAGCAGTGGCAGCTTTTTGCACAATACCACAATCATGCCAAGCACCTGTAGCCTCAACATCTTTATCTTCAGGAATCCCAAATAAAATAATGGCAGGAATTCCCAAGTCATAAACTTCTTTTGCCTCTGCAACAATTTTATCTACTGATAGTTGAAAAACCCCAGGCATGGATTTAACTTCATTGGCAATTCCTTCCCCTGGAACGGCAAATAATGGGTATATTAAATCACTTTTATTTAATACAGTTTCCCGTACCATGCGACGCAATTGTGAATGGTTACGGAGACGACGGGGGCGATGGGTAGGAAACATAAATTTTTGTAAACCTAAAAACTAGCATGGACAAGATACAAAGCGTCACTAATTAGAGATAAATTAATATCCCTGGACTGATTAATTCCGGAATATTTTAACTATCCTTTACATTTTTGATGGCAACGCTATGGAGCAATTTTTTTATTGTACAGGTTGTTTGCACTCCATAGAATAGGCATCAAAAAATAATTACCAACTGCTGCAACTAAGGATGATGAATATGAGTTAGTTAATCTTTTATGATGGCTATTTATTGATAATTTTTAGCACATCCATTGTGAATGAAAAATCAGATATGATTAATTCATAAAATTTAAAATTATTATTTTCTACTGATTAATTTTATATATCAACCTCATTTGACTTGATAACTTTAGTTTTGTGATAGAATTTTGGGATTGCTGACTTACGTCGCAATGACACATCTAAATAATTATCAAATCCTGGTTGAAAAGAATAGTGGCGTAACCTCCTAAAAAGATGTAATTGCTTGACTACAAGGAGTCTAGGGCGAGCAAATGGTGGCAATCCAGATTCAATGACAAAGATTGCTTGGGTCAGTCATGATAAAAATAAGCCTACTAATTAAAGTAGGCTAACAAATAAGATTATGAACATTTAATTTTTACGAAGCGTATTACCATATGGTGGCATCAACTACAATTAACTTATTCTAGTTAATGGAAAAATGATGGATATGTGCTTTCGTGAAAACAAAAGACAAATTATTGACTCAAAAGCTGTTACCTATGGACTTGGTGAGCCATGTTTTTATTTCATGACAGAAATTAATTAACATAGTCAACTAGTTACAACAGCCGAAAAATAAAGGGGTAACGAAAAGGCTTTTCCGTTTTAATTAAGACACAGAACAATGCCCAAATAGTTAACCCCCAATGTAATAAAAATCCCATAGCTGCTAAAGGGAATAGTAAGCCCAGGGTCACCCAAATTAAAACTGTAATAATTACTCCATAGAACCAAACATTTAAGTGGAAATTTATGGCTTCTTTGGCATTAGATTTGACCACAGAATCATTAATGATGAAGAGAATCGCCAATGGCAAAACAACGGAGACAAAACTAGTGCTAAACAATACAGAACCGTGACACAGTGCTGATAAAAGCTTTCGCCCTTCAGTGTCGTACATTGTTCAATTTCCTCTGATCAGATCAATTCATTAGATTATATTACGAAGCGATCATGAACATCCTTGCTTTAATATGAAAAGATTCCCTATACAAGAAATAAGCTAAATTAACTTAAGAAAGAACCAAATAAACCTAATTATGTCAACTGAACTTCAGACAGAAATACATCAAGCAGTTGAACATCGGCGTAATTTTGCCATTATTTCTCACCCAGATGCTGGTAAAACGACGCTGACGGAAAAACTGTTGTTATATGGAGGTGCTATTCATGAAGCCGGTTCGGTAAAGGCGAGACGAGCCCAGAGGAAGGCAACTTCTGACTGGATGGCAATGGAACAACAAAGGGGCATTTCTATTACTTCTACGGTATTACAATTTGTATACCAAAACTGTCAAATTAATTTATTAGATACCCCCGGACACCAAGATTTTAGTGAAGATACCTATCGTACCTTAGCAGCGGCAGATAATGCGGTGATGCTGATTGATGCGGCTAAGGGCTTGGAACCCCAGACAAGGAAGTTGTTTGAGGTTTGCAAGTTACGAGGTATTCCTATTTTTACTTTTGTAAATAAACTCGATCGCCCCGGCAGGGAACCCCTAGAATTATTAGATGAAATTGAGCAAGAATTAGGTTTAAAGACCTATGCGGTAAATTGGCCCATTGGTATGGGCGATCGCTTTAAAGGAATATACGATCGCCATCATCAACAAATTCACCTATTTGAACGTAGCGCCCACGGTAGTCGGGAAGCATTGGATACCATAGTGGATTTGGGCGATGCCAAAATTGAAGAGTTATTAGAACAGGACCTCTATCATCAACTCAAAAATGATATTGAACTGTTAGAAGGGGTAGGGGAAGAGTTAGATTTATCCTTAATTCATCAAGGGAAAATGACCCCGGTATTCTTTGGTAGTGCCATGACTAACTTCGGGGTGGAGCTGTTTTTGCAGAACTTTTTGGATTATGCCCTCAAACCAGGAGTTCACAATAGTACCCTCGGTGAAATTCCCCCCACCTATCCAGAGTTTTCTGGGTTTGTGTTTAAACTCCAAGCTAACATGGACCCCAAACACCGCGATCGCGTGGCTTTTATCCGTGTTTGTACGGGTAAGTTTGAAAAAGATATGACAGTGAACCATGCCCGCACGGGTAAAAATATTCGCCTGTCCCGTCCCCAAAAACTTTTTGCCCAAGAACGAGCTTCCATTGATACAGCCTATCCCGGGGATGTAATTGGTTTAAACAATCCTGGGGTATTTGCCATTGGTGATACGATTTACACTGGGAAAAAATTGGAGTATGAGGGTATTCCCTACTTCTCCCCCGAACTATTTGCCATGTTGAGAAATCCCAACCCTTCCAAATTCAAGCAATTCCAAAAAGGTGTATCAGAATTGCGGGAAGAAGGAGCAGTGCAAATTATGTACTCAGTGGATGAAGCCAAACGGGACCCAATTTTGGCCGCCGTTGGTCAACTGCAATTGGAGGTGGTACAATTTCGCTTACAAAATGAGTATGGTATTGAAACCATATTAGATGTATTGCCCTATAGTGTTGCCCGTTGGGTTGATGGTGGTTGGGAAGCCCTGGAAAAAGTTGGGCGGATTTTCAACACTACTACTGTTAAAGATAGTATGGATCGACCTGTGTTACTATTCCGTAACGAATGGAATTGTCAACAATTGCAATCAGATCATCCAGATTTAAAATTAAATGCCATCGCTCCAGTGGTTGCTGGAAAACAACCAGTGCCATAAGGAGTAGAGGAGGGATGGAGTGAAGGAGTGAAGGAGTGAAGGAGGGATGGAGTGATGGAGTGAGGGAAGAGATAATCTAAAATCAACAACGGATAATAGACAACGGATAACGGATAACGGATTTAAGTACATGGACAGAATTAATTACACAACTGACTTTTCTGTTCCCTGTTTCCTGTTCCCTATTCCCTCTCTCAACGAGTGAATTTAATTTTGTCAACTACTTATCTGTTTTTTGTTTGGCGAACCTTTATCCCAAATTGGGTAAATTAAAAACAAATACAAATGTCAGAAGCTATATGTCTTCACATTCCCAATCCTCTTTGGAGGCTGGATTAGCTGCCCTCAATCAAGGAGATTATCAAGGTGCGATCGCAATTTTAGAAACAATCGCCACTGAATCAGGAGCTAGTCCTACTAGTTTACAAGCTCGCATGGGATTAGTTGTTGCTTATACCCGTAGTGGTAATATTCCTGGAGCAATTTCTTTGTGCGAAACTTTGGCTAAAACTGATAATTCACAAGTCAAACAGTGGGCAGAAACTACCCTAGGACAATTAACCATTAATAACCAGACAGAAGTAGCTCCTTCCCTAGAGGATACAGGATTTGTTCCCTTTGATAACCCATCACCCACTCCACCAAAAGCAATACTACCACCAGCACTACCACCAGCTCCAACTACTTCTTCCCCGAATCCAGAATCAGTCATCAAACCTCCACCACCGCCTCCACCTCCACCGCCTCCTCCCCCTCCGAACACAAAGATGGGAGTTGGGAATGTGGATAGAGTCAATCCAGAACAACCTGTAAACAAGTCTTCACCTAAAAACCGTCAAACCGCAATAGCTAGCACAATTAAGTGGCGAAAGGCAGCTCGGGCAAAGGTTTGGCAGCCTCTAAATTCCAGTAACTTAATTCCGTTGCGACTGCTGAGTGTGGCAACATTTTTAGTTTTGTTTTGGGTACTCCAAGAACTGATCGAGTGGTTCATGGGGACAATTAATTATATTTTATTAAAATTACCTTTTTTACAACCCTTACAAATTTTATACCGCGACCCCAGTAATTTCCTGTTTTTATCCCTGATCATTGCCGTGGGAATTTCACCGTGGGGTTTAGATTGGTTATTGAAAAAATGGTACAGTCAAAAGCCTTTAGATAAAGATATTCTCAATCGGTACAGCCATGAAGCAATCCGAGTTCTCCATCGCTACTGTCAACAGCGAGGATGGAATTTTCCCCAGTTAGCAGTTTTACCCATAGCTGCACCTATAGCCTTTTCCTATGGGAATTTACCCCGCACTGCTCGCATTGTGGTTAGTCAAGGTTTATTAGAACAACTGGAAATTGAGGAAATTGCCACTATTTATGCCAGCGAGTTAGGGCATATTCGCCATTGGGATGTTGCGATTATGTCTGTAATCATGTTGGTAACAATACCAACCCACAAGTTATACCAACAAGTATCTACCTGGGGAGATAAAATTTCCCTACCTTGGGCAAGGAAAGTAGTAAGTGTTTTGAGTAGTCTGGTGTATGGAGTGTGGTATGTACTCAGCAGCACTGGTTTATTATTATCCCAACTCAGACTTTACCATAGCGATCGCGTGGCTTGCGATACTACTGGCAATCCCAATGCTTTGACAAGAGCCTTATTGAAAATTGCGGTGGGCATAGCTAGGGATATTGAAAAACAATCACATACCAGTTGGCAACTAGAAAGCTTAAACTTATTCATTCCTGTTAGTTACCACCAAAGTATTAGTTTGGGTAGCATAGCTCCTCAAGTTTCCTTTGAATCTTTTTTAATGTGGGATTATCTCAATCCTTATCGGCGATGGTTTACTATTAATAATAGCCATCCTTTAATGGGCGATCGCATCCAAAATTTATGTCAAATAGCTCATCATTGGCATATTCCCACTGAAATTAATATTGAATCCCGACAATCTTTGCGATTAAAACCCCAATCTTTTTTCTTACATATTGCTCCTTGGTTGGGAATACCCCTAGGGATTATTTTTGCTGGTTTAATTGGCCTAACTTGGCAAATGGCCTATGCTATTAAGGTGTTAAATCTCAAGTGGATATATGATGATTTGACTTTTGTCTGGGGTTGTGCACTAATAGGCTTGAGTATTGGGATTTTGGTGAGGATAAATTTTTTCTTCCCGGATATTAGGCCTAATCATATCCAAACCGAAGAACGCTTGCCCAGTTTACTCAGTAATCCCACCGCTTTACCAATTGATAGTATTACCATTGAGTTAGTTGGTACACTTTTAGGTCGTCAAGGAATCAGTAATTCCCTGGGACAAGATTTAATTTTACGTTCCCCTATGGGTCTAGTCAAGTTACGCCATATTCCCTGGTGGGGTACAACTGCAAGCCCCCAAGATTGGATTGGACGACAAGTGATTCTCACAGGTTGGGTAAGACGTGGTGCGACTGCATGGATTGATATTCATACCTTAAAAACCCAAAGTGGTAAAACTATTAATAGTCCTCACCCAATTTTTTCCATCGTAGTAGCAGTGGCTGCAACCGCTTGGGGTGCATACTTGCTACTAATTGGTTAGGAAATATACATTTGAAATTCCTTAAACACCTCTATTGGCTGCAATGTTCCCACGAGTTGCAATTGTATTAGTTGCTCCAGCTTGATAATAACTTGATAATATTCTTGTCTTTTGCCTTTTGCTCATTACTCTTCACCATTCACAAAGCAGAGCTATTTCATCATGAAAAGTGCATTTTTGTATATTAATAAAATGCACTTTTCAGCATCTTAGATTTGGACTTGTAAGGCTAAACCCTAATAAATTTATTGTCTATATCTATAATGACATAGCCCTGATTGATAAAGCATCTACAACTACCAGTCAAAAATGTTTATTTTATCTAGGTTGGAGTTTTTGAAAAAAGATACTTTTTGACAATTAGCCTGATGACCAGCAATAGCTTGATTAGCTTGGTCTAACTGTTTGCTAGTTTCCCTTTGAAGTATTTGCAAACGCTGATTAAAAGAGCGTAAATATTGCTCATATACTGACTCAATCTTACCAGTTAAATAGTTTAATACTGGTGTGAGTATATCTTCGTTAACTTCTCCTGGAATTGAGCAATTAGCAATGATTGGACGATGGTTAATTTTTATTTCCTGTTGGGAAAACTTTCTTGCCAAGAGTTCACATTTTTCATAGTTGTCAACTTCACATTGTTGAACTCTATTAAGCACCAAGAAAGAACAGTCACTCAGGGGAAATTCACCTAAAGCGTCACGAGCTGTTTGAAACATTTTGCGATCGGCTTCCTCCCAATCATCACCGGTATATTTAGGCATCCGTACAAATATAATTACATCAATATCCTGTTTGAGGTTTTTAATCAGTCGTTCAAGGCCAAAAATATTGTCATCTCCTAAACCAGGTAAATCAATGACACCAATTTGACCTACTTCTTGATGGTAAGGAAATTGACAAAAAATTCTTAACTCTTTGACTGCTAAATATTCTCCACTGTTATTATTGTCATCCTGGGTAATATATTTAGTAATTTTGTCATCAGGGACTAGTATCGTTGAACCATTAAGTTTTAATTGGTATTCCTCAAGCCGACCGTAATACTCTTTACACAACCGTCCATATAAATATCTAGCATTGATATCACTTCGCTTCTCTTCAGGTAACTTTGGTAGTTGCTTCTTCATATCATCAGGAACAATAGGTTTATCGTCTAAACCTAATTTGTCGAAATATAAATGAATAATTTCTTTAAAAGAAGACCAAGAATGGTACTCAACTTCATTTCTTACTTTTGCTGAGTCACTAACATGAAAAATCTTGGTTAAGCCTCTAGTACAAACACCTCCGGAACCGCTAGGTATTTGATTTTCACCCAACCCAGTTAAACTTTGTAACAGACGACTTTTTCCATTACGCATCCGTCCAAATACACCAATGTTTAATGTTTTACGGGATAGACGTTTTTCGAGATTATCTAGTTCTTCTTTGGCAGAATCAATTGATTCTAAAATATTGGAAAAACTATATTGTGCCAAAGGTTTAGCTAAGTTGGGATTGTGGCTGATTTCTTGACGCTTTTGTTCAAGTTGTTGCAGTGTTTCTTGGAGAAATAACCAGTTTTGCTTAACTTGTTTTATTCGTTTCGCCATTTCCTGACGTTTGTTAATAATTGCTTGGATATACTGATGTAACTGGGATCCTTCTTTTGTTAATCCCGGTGTCGATCTTTCCACCATTCGATCGCTGACAGAAGTTTTTGTTAATTCCGTTGTCGATATCTCCATCATTCTATCACTGACAGAAATTGTTGCTGCATTCCTTTGGCGACTATCAGAAAAGTTCACCTCACTCTGCTTTTGAAGCACGAAATTATCAATTTCGTTACATAATAAGCTAAGAATATTATCAGTATATGCGAGCTTAACTATTTCTGACAGACGTTTATTTCGTACCTCAGATAATGCTGAAGTAGATAGCAACTTGTAATACTCTCTAAGCAACTCTATGCGTTCTGGAATGATTTTCTGCAGAAGTTTATAACTAAATTTATTCAATTCTTTTATTGAATAAGAATTCAATAAAGCTATATTTTCTGTATTTAATTGAAGGATATGTGAGAACTTTGCAATAAATTTTAAAGCACTTTTTTCGATGAATTGGAAAAAAGATTCTTGATTTTCTTTTTGTTCATCTACTTTTTGTTCATCTAACAGTTCAACTAATTTTGCATTTGTTTCAGTAAAGTTTTGAGCATATTTATTCTCTGATGAATCCTGTTGTTGAAGCACAAGACAATCAATCTCATTACAGAAAAAACTAAGAATATTATCTGTTTCTGCTATCTCAAGTATTTCTGACAGGCGATTCTCTTCAGCTTCAGATAATTTAAAAGCCGACAGTAGTCTATAATACTCTTTAAACAAGTCTAGATGTTCTGGAATGAGTTTCCACAATAATTCATAGCTAAATCTTTTTAATTCATTGATAAAAAAACAGCTCAACCTCGCTATGTCTTCTGCATTTAATTGAAAGAGATGTGAAAGCTTTGCAATAAATTTTAAAGCACTTTTTTCGATGAATTGGGAAAAAGATTCTTGATTTTCTTTTTGTTCATCTAACAGTTCAACTAATTTTGCATTTGTTTCAGTAAAGTTTTGAGCATATTTATTCTCTGATAAATCCTGTTGTTGAAGCACAAGACAATCAATCTCATTACAGAAAAAACTAAGAATATTATCTGTTTCTGCTAGCTCAAGTATTTCTGACAAGCGATTCTCTTCAGCTTCAGATAATTTAAAAGCTGACAGCAGTCTATAATACTCTTTAAGCAAGTCTAGATGTTTAGGAGTAACTCTCTCAATAAGCTCATTACTGAAAGTGCCAGTATCGGAATAATAGTGTAACTCATCTATATCTTCTTTCTCTGATTTAAGGACTTCAGAAATTTTTGTGATAAATTGTAAAGATCCTTTTTCGATATATTCAGAATTTGGGTCTTTCTCTTCAAGTTCAAAACTAGTTAAAAAAAGTTCGGCAAGTTTTGTATTCTTTATTCTGTAGTCATGAATATTTTCATCAGTTATTAGCATTTGACTACGATAAATAAGGTAATTAATTTCGTTACACAAGAAACCAAGAACACTATCAGATTGAGCTAATTCAATTATTTGCAACAAACGCTCTTTTTCTGCCTTCGGTAATTTAAATAGAGACAGCAAAGTACAATATTCTCTGATCAAACATGAATGTCCTGGAGTTAACATATGCACAAGCTCATAAGAGCAACTTTCAAGATTTTTTTCAGCTTTTTCATAGTTATAAAGAAACTGATACAAGGAAGCTAGATTTGAATGATGACTGAATTGGACAGATATAATTTGTTTCTTGAAATCGAAATTTTTTTTAGAAAAAATTTCAGTCAATAGTTTTAACTTGTCAAAATCAATGTAAAATCTACAAGAATTACTCGAGTTCAGTTCTAGTGTTTCTAGAAGGTAGTAGTACTTTATTTTAGCGTGATAATCCTTAGATAATACAACTATTGTATCATTTATTTTACTTTTTATGTCATTCATCTTTACTATTTCTTCTGAAACAGTAAATTTTCTTAAGTATCTCTTGAAAAGATTATCTAATGATTCTCTGTTTGATACTCCTAGAGCCAAGGGAATGAGATACATTTTTTTATGTAAATTTAATATCTGAAGCTCAGAGTAATTGCTGAATGCACTATTATTAAAGCAATCTAATATAACAAGCTGTTGACTAACAGGACTCTCTTCCATTAGACGTAATAACCATTGAAAAGATATTTCCCGTTGAGTTTGCTCATGATTAGCATTAAAATTTGCTAAGTACAGTTCTGAATTCTCACATATTATTTGCGAAGCATGACCTGAAAAATAGAAAAGTGCTGTATCTGAATCAATTTTGTCTTTTGGTTTAAATAGATTCAACAAAGCTTTTCGCTGTTTTGCCGAATTAACTATAATATTCCACTTTTCCCTTCCTTTTCTTTTAGTGAATCCCTCAGACAAATAATTTATTTTAGTAGAAAATACTCCATGGCAGAATAAATTCACATTGAAGTTGCTATACTCATTTAAGACAGAAGCAAATTGTACAACATCTTCATAAATTAAAGACCAATCATATAATAGGTTATTTGTAACACCAACAAGCAACACTTTCTTTGTCATTTTTTTCTCCTTAATTATTAGCCAATTTACAGATAGTTATCTATTGATGGAATATTTATTCCGAGCAACCTGCTTGTAACTCATGAATTAAGTGATAATTCTGACGCAAACGTTTTAAGGCTTTATACTTCTGTTGACGTAATTTATTGTGCAATTTATCATTATTTTCTTTCTCCTCTCCGGCAGCAACTAGACGTTCTCCGATATCCTCAAAAGACAATTTTTGAATGACAGATAAAAATAAAATTTTACGGTCTTTTTCATTCAGTTTTTGAAACGAATTAATAACTGTTTCGACCATATAATCTATCTTTTCTGAGCTTTTACTACTTATCCTATTTATTTCACTATGAATTAAAATATTCTTTAACTGTCTGTGATTAATATTTTTTCTACTAAGTTCTCTAATTATGTTAAAAGAAGTACCTTTTAACCAAGAAATATTATTTTGAATAATATTTCCATCACTTAAATATTTAACAGCACGTGTGTAAGCTTCCAAAAAAATATCTTTTTCCTCATATAGAACTTGCAAATTATACTTAGATAGAAGAAATCTTATAAAAGGGAGTATATTATAACACTCAGAATCTTCAGTATTTTTCAATACTTGGCACATTAATACATTAATATCTTTAATTCTTTCTTGAATTGATAGATGTAAAGGTTTTTCTCCTGGTGTCATGACTCTATCCCAAGGTGTTTATATCTCGTAGTGGCAATATCTTTGATATTGTTACTATATGATACAAAAGTTTACATTATATCTACCAAACAATATGTGTCTAATACCAAGCTGAATTAGATTCCACAGACGAAATGCTTTTTACACGGTTTGCTAAAAAAATTATTCTTGTTGGTAACGTACAAGAATTTTAATTCACTTACAAATATAGAAACCCCTATCTAACAGATAAGGATTTCTACTTTAGACTTTATTTCCTATAGCTGACTGGTACTCAGCCGAAAGGTTTAACAATCTAATTGAGGTTTAGATCATGAAAAAACAAAAAAATAACGCCTCAGGCAAAAGCATACTTTCTTCTATTTTACTCATTTTGGTTTCTGGTTCACTTTGTTTAGCAGTCATTGATAAAGAAAATCGTCCTGCTTATTTTGATATTGTCAAAGTAGCAGTTGGCTACGCTTTTGGATCATTAAAATTGCAAAGTAATACTTACAACTCCAACACTCCAAATGATGCAGATGACTTACAAACTAGAAAAAAAGAAAAGTCTGAAAAAAATGAATCATAATTGTCTGTTTGTTCATTTTTGATCCGATAATTTAATTAAGCCTTAGCTCGACTTTTCCAAAAAGTCGGGGATCTAACTTTTCACAAATGATTTAGGATTGCTATATTCGTTTACATCTCGTATTGAGAATCATAATCTTCAAATCCGTCATCTTCATAAACTGAGTCTTCCGATTGAAATAAATTTTCGGGGTAATTAACCTTATCAATTCGCCTCAAAGGTTCGAGAAAAGCACCGTAAAGTTCTTGATATATCTCTCGAATAATAGGATCGGAATGCTGCATACATTCTTCCAATATGACCCGCATTTGAACTATCATACTATCCCGGGGAGAATCAGATTTATCTTTAGCTGATTGGGGTGCCCAGGCTGCATCCACAAAGTAAACCGCAACGGGACAAGCATTTCGCATACCCCGCCCAATTGTTTGTAATATTGCTACCATTTGATTGGCGGTAAAGGGTTTAAATAATTCTGCGCCCAGTCTGCTGGCCATTAATGGTTCTTCTAGTAATCGTCTGGTATGCCGATAAATATCAGATCTAGCACTATTCCAAGTTTGGTAAATATCTTTTAATTCTTCCTCTGGAGAGAATATATGGCAGTCAAATTCTTGGGTCGCACGTCCTGCTAAACTATATAAAAGCTGGGTGTCATCGGTGGTAGGGTGGGGGCGTGTAAGGAAATAAATCGAGCCAATTGCAGCATCTCTTTCCCTTGCACCTTTGGTAAAAACGATATTGACTCCTCTACCAATAGCCAGCATGGGAAATATAATTAGATCACAGTTATCATCGTCTCCTAAAGCTTCACACTGGGAAGTAGTGACATAATCGGTAGGTTTTTCCCCTTCTTGGAGATAAGGAACAATTGCTTTGGTACGTCTGCTAATTTCTTTATAATTGCGATCGAGATATTCTTTAATTTCTCTTACTTGTTCATAGCTGTTAACAACAAAAGCTGCTTTGCGCTCAATACCATTTCTTTTATCAAAGTTCCTAATAGATTTTCTAACTTCGGAATTATCACCGTTTTTTACTAATGCATCAACCATTTTTAAGAGATTATGTTTTCTTAAATCTCCAGCACCGCTATAGCGTAATGGTTCATTATCTTTGTTTTTATTATAAAGACATTTAAAATAGTAATGGCTTAATTCTGAATTATGTTTGTTCTTTTTGGGTTTTAATAAATAATTCGGATAAACATCAATATGATAAGCGGGACTGGCTTCTAAATATGAAGTAGCAGAAGTCATTAAAACTGCTGGTGAATTTTCTATATTATCACCTGACAATAAACGATTGAAGCGGTGCATTAACATTCGCGGTGCACCGACAAATTTAATGTAAGATATTTCAATATTCTGAGAATTATGGCGATTAGTACGGGCATTTTTAACACTGTACTTGACTCCAGAAAGTAAACCCACTAGATTTTCTGGTGTAAAACGACGTAATTGATCTGAAAGAGGAGGATTTAATATTGGTTCTTTAATTAATCCCTCTGCAACCATGGTTCTGGTTTCTGGGACAGTACGTTGATAACCTAAAATAACGAAAGTAACAGCTACTAATAAGGGAATGACATCGCGAGTCAGATGAGGTTTTGCTTGATTGGGAAAACAAATATCGAGAAATAATGTAGTTATCTTTTGAAGAATATCATCTCGCTTTTTAACTAAATTTTCTGCCAGGTAATGCCGTAAAAGTTTAATTAGCTTTTCCCATTCAGCTATCAGTTTCTTCTTGTCAATACCAAGAGTTTCAGAACATAAACCCTCTTTGAACCCTGTTTTGGCTGTTTCTGTCCCAGTGCGATCATAAAATGCTGTGTAAGCTGCTGCTGTCCAAAAATCAGTCAGAGCACGAGTTTTGCTAAAACCTTTTCTTACCTCTGCTGTATTATCTGTATCTCTTCGAGAATAAGATTTTTTTGCATCAAACCCTTCTAGGATTTCAGTAATTATCCGGGATACTGTTAACAAATTACCTGCAAATTTTTTTTGTATCCGCTCATGAATATTCTGCAATAAGCTGACTAGAGAAGTATTATGATTACCAAATTCACCCATGTTGCGACTGTAAAGTTCGACGGTGCGATCTGCTAATCGATAGTTTCCCGTTCTTGCTAAAGGATTGTGAACTTGCTCTAAAATAGTCCGGTGCATAGAATCATCTGCACCAGAAAGATTTAATTTGGCTAATCCGTAAGCATCGAGATTAGACTGAACCATGTCTGCTTCATCAAAAATAACCAGATCGAAAGTTCTAGCCATTAATTCAAAGTAACGGATGTCTTCATCCATGGCTTGATAAGATACACTAGTATCCATGGATCTAATATGTCCGACCCAAACATTAGCATCAATTAAATCTCGCGGTGCTTGATTGCGTCCGCACATTGTCCACAGAGGACAAAGATATTCTTTCATTTTTCCCTGGAACGAGGTTTGAAGAATGCGATTGCAAGGTGCATAACCAAAACCCCACAAGGAAGTTTCCACCGTGGAAAAAGCAGGAAGTAAACAGTTAAAAGCAAAAGAGTCCGCACCCTCAAGGGTATAAGCGAAACCACCCTGTTCCCCAGAAGCAGCGATGGTTTCGGCAATTCTATCGGCATGAGTTCGTCGTGTAGTTGGATTTTGACCTACTAACATTCCCACTTTAATGCCATGAAATTTTAAGTCTGCCATGTACTGTCTGGCAACTTCAATTGAAGGAAAAACTACCATGATTTTATAGTTGTTCTTTCCCAACCAAACTGCAATCAGCATCAAAATTGTCGTTTTCCCCGCACCAGGTAAACCAATTAAATGTTTAATTCCCGATAATTCAATAGTTACCTTTTCTATTCTTAAAGCTTGATTTTTTTCAGGTACTAGTACCTCAATATGTTTTAACCTTTTTGTCCAATTACCAGGTCTTCTTTCAGGATATTTTTTATCCCTTAAATCCATTTCTTCAGCTATCTTATACAAGTCCTCCAGAGGAATTGAAATGTTACTTCGTGGTGGTCGATTTATATCGTGAGTTCTACGATTAGCTAGGGGTGCAGTAATAGGAGAAATGGGTAAACGGGTTGACGTAGCTCTATCTCCCAGTGCGATGGCCATTTGCTGTTTTGGATTAGCTACTGTTCTACCGTGAAACTTGTAATCCATTGGTGCAGCTAAAATTTCCCGCGCTTTGGTAATATTAGGGTCTTCTAAAAAGTTATTTCTTTTAAACTGCCAAGTTTGACTATCAATTTCATATGTTCCCTGAGTCCGGTTCTGATAGTGGTGGTCGTTATAAATTGCCACTGCATATTCCAAAGAATTTTTCGTGACATAATTTAAGGACATTTGACGCAAATTAAAAATTGCTTGTCGTGCTAATTTTAATTTTGGTGCATTAAAAACACTTTCCATTCCCGACATAATTACAGGGGCGTATTCCAGAGAATTAACTCCGATAAATTCTGCCATTAAAACACACAGCCAACAAATGCGATCGTGCCCTAACCAAAAATCAGGTTTAATTCGCATAATTTCCCTCCTGTATGTTTTTGATCACCGCAGATACTGGCATTATTTTTAAGCTTTTGGTATCACTTTTGTTATCCAATAATGAAGTAACCCTAGAAATATAATCTGGACAGTCGTCAATCAGTTCATCAGTAATAGCAATAACTCTCTGACGATAAAAAATTAAACCACCAATACTGCGATTAAGTTTTAAAGCGAGTAATACAGGACTACGATAAGATTTAGCATCTATGCCGATGGCACGGTCATTAATTGCAATATCACACTGGTCTGATTCTGGATATAATTGGGCATCTAAACCATAGGTTATTGCTTCATCAAAAATTGCCAACTCATCAATTGCAGGAGCTGTCCAATAAGCTAATATTTGTGGCTTGGCTATTAATAATCGCCCATTTTTTGGATCTAGCCGTTTCCCTACTTTTGGCGGATATTTACTATTACACTGATGAATCGGACAATAATAGCCTGTAGGGTATCTTCTTGTATTTGGATGAGGTCGCATCAAAGTATGACAATGAGCGCAACGTAAAGCATAACCATTAATCAACCAGACTTCTGGAACAGGGTCAAAAAACTCCCTAACTGTTTCCTGTAAAGGAGTCAGATTTTTATCGACCAAATAATCTAAAAGCTCTTTTTCTCCAATTAGCGAGCGCCTTCCGATTAGTTCCCGCCATGCAGTATAAGCATGATGCTGTTTTCTTCCCCCTAACCGTTTTGTGGCTTTGTTCAGTTCAGAATACAGACGATATTCGATTACATTATCTTCGCCAAAACCACGAGAACTATTCGCAATTTCCCCACAATCTGGCGTTGGTACTCGTAAATCAGGGTCAATTAGTTTGACATTACCAAAACCAAACTCCGGTTCCTGAAAAATCTTTAAATCCCATTTGTCATCATCCAGGCTATACCGAGAACGTTCTAATACATCATGAATACAAGCAGCGCGATCGCATTTTCCTTCTTCCACATACAAGCGACCTAGTTTACACATTGCTGAATGTAATTCTGGTGGTAATTTGTCATCTTGTCTGATAATTTCAATCCCTGGAATAACACGATTATATTGGCACAGTATTCCTTGAGCCAGAAGAATTACAGCATCTTTTGCCAAAGCCTGATTATTTTTGTTTTCTTGTTTTAGAAACGAAGATGATTCTTGGGAACTAGGGGATTCAATTATATTTCCATCTATGATTTGCTGTTCGAGTTCTGCATCATTCCAAGAAGATAATACTTCTGCGATCGCTACTAATGTCCAGCCTTTTTTGAGCAATAACAACGTTGCTAACCCTTCTAATATCTGACGGAAACCGAATTTTTCTCCCTTTGGTTGTGATAAAATTTGCCGCGATCGCCATGAACGAACTGTTCTAACAGTAGGCGCTTCAACAGATAAGCTTAGTTGCTCAATCTTGCGCTGTAATTCTGGCACAAGATCTTCTGCTGTACCTTGCCAATCGCCAACATCCTTAAAGCTCATTTTTTTACATCAATCAATGTAAACATTATTTGATGATACACAATGAATGGCAATTTGAACACAACAAGCATCCGCAATTGACGAGATACTTAATGAAGCTTAATTTGCAATTGAACCAGAATCGGACAAGTCTACGCTCAGTTGACTCAATGAAATAGCTTATATTTTTGCTCTGAAACCCGTATCAATTTCTGGCGCTGCCCAATTGAAGTATAAATTTATCTTTCTTGTCAGGTAAATTGGGGGTTGGGGGGAGGCTGTTAGCACACCTTGTAATCGGCAACGCTCAATTTCTCAAGATATTTAAAATACTTCCTTCTCTCAAATCCTTATTATGCAAGCTTGACTCAAGTATTTCCGACAAGAGCAATACTTGTAACATATTGAGAATCTTTATCTATTACATAGATAGAATAATCGGAACTTAATCAAATCTATATAATCTCTTAACGCTTGATACAAATTGATATTCTTAACTACTTTACTGCTATGATAATCATAATAATTCTCAATTAGTTGAATTTTTTGTTAAATTAGATTACAGTTTCACCAGAGACAAACATACACCCTTCTCCAGGATCTAGATGTCGAGCAAGTCAAGGATGAATTATGTCAGAGTAATAATTAACATCAGCTCAATGGGAATCAAAGTTAAAAAAGTCACTTTACCAGAGAATTAACACTGAAATACTAATTTGTCATTGAACTTGATATGATAGGTAATTCAATAGTATCGTCATTGCATTGTGTTATATACAACAAGTATATTTATTAACATATAACAAGCCTTATGCTGTGTTTTCATAAAACTTATATGTATATTATTTCTATATAAAAATGACTATAAATTCCGGAAACATTTATTCTAATTATGAATCTCTTACTGAACAAAATAAAATTTGATAATTATTTATGTCTCGAATACATATTTAATAAAAGTAACTTTGAATACATTGTTGTCGGGGCTATTTGTGTCGTGCGTAGCATTGCTACAGCATATTGCGAGGTTACTTTAGGTAATAACAAAAGCAAATTATTGTCGTCTATTTTGTCCATCAAGTTAATTAGTGAACTAAGTTGAAATGAACACTTCTTTTTGCTCTGATAACTCTCGCCAAGTAGGAGAGGAAATTATTGGCACTGCGAATAATTACGAAACTTATATTCTGATAGAGTGCCCAACACCGTGGCATAATCAAGCGTTTCATTCTCGATGGGTTCCAGATAATCTACGGAAGTTAGTCACAGAAATTAAAAGTCAAAAATTACCGATATTATTTTTGTTAATTGCTAACGATTCTTCCCATAAAAAAAATGAAACAACTGTGATAATTTATCACAAGAAGCCAGGAATTAGTAATGGTTATCGCCAGCAAGAGTTTCAATTAGAAAATATTGACAAAGTAGCAACGACTATCAGAAAATGGCTATGGCAAAGACATAGTAATTGCGAGTTAGAAATCCCGAAAAAAAGAGACATTCTAGTATGTACCCATGGCAGTCATGACAAGTGTTGTGCCAGATATGGTAATCCTTTTTACTTCCATACCAAAGCAGCAATTGGAGAGTTAGGATTAGATAATGTTCGTGTCTGGCGTTCTAGTCATTTTGGTGGACATCGCTTTGCACCTACAATGATAGATATGCCAGAAGGTAGATACTATGGAAACCTGTCTGGAGAATTGTGCAAATCAATTTTGACTCGCACAGGGGATATTAAAGGTTTGCAGCAGGTTTATCGTGGCTGGGGGATTTTACCAAAACCAGTGCAAGTTTTGGAATTAGAATTACTCCTTAAGTATGGTTGGAATTGGTTTAACAACAAAATTGCCGCCAAAATTATTGACCACAATACAGACGATAATACTATGCAAGTTCAGCTAATTGTGGAAGAACCCTATGGTTATGTCTATAATTACCTGGCAAACTTAGTTAAAAATGAGGCTAAAACTATCAGTGTGAAAAGCTCTTGTAGTGCTACACAAGAAACTCTGTTTGTGAAATATGCTTTGGATAATCTATGGCTGAAATCTCAATCGGCTATAAATTACACTGCTTAACTGACACTCAAGAGATATTCAAGATGATGGGCTAAGAAAACCTGTCCATCCATACCACCTTTTGCTGCCAAGGAAGTATGCTACGGCTTGAGGTTTATGAAAATAAAATACTACAATAAAATTCGTAAAACTCGGGAGAAATGTTATGGAAGCGACGAAGGTACTTCCTTCCAAGTCCTGCAAAAAACTAGAAGAAAGACTGCGTAGCTTGGTGGGTAAGGCAATCCGCGATTATAACATGATTGAAAATGGCGATCGCATTATGGTTTGTCTTTCTGGTGGTAAAGACTCTTATACCATGCTCGATATGTTATTGAGTTTACAACGCCGCGCTCCGATCGATTTTCAGATCTTAGCGGTTAATTTAGATCAAAAACAGCCAGATTTTCCCGAACAAGTGCTACCAGAATATTTAAAGTCCTTGGGAGTAGATTACCTGATAGTAGAGGAAGATACTTATAGCATAGTCAAAAATGTCATTCCCGCAGGAAAAACCATGTGTGGTTTATGCTCCCGTTTGCGTCGTGGTATTCTCTATCGGGTTGCAACACAAACAGGTGCAACTAAAATAGCTTTGGGCCATCATCGTGATGATATAGTGGAAACTTTGTTCTTAAATATGTTCCATGGTGGTAAACTCAAAGCCATGCCGCCAAAGTTACTCAATGATGATGGACAGCATATAGTGATTCGCCCCTTGGCTTACTGTCCTGAACATGACATTCAGCAGTACGCAGACATCAAAAAATTTCCCATTATTCCTTGTAATCTTTGTGGCTCTCAGAATAATCTCCAAAGAGTGCAGATTAAGCAGATGCTACAAGATTGGGAAAAACAATCTCCTGGTAGAATCGATAGTTTATTCCGTAGTTTGCAAAATGTCAGTCCTTCACACCTTGCAGACAACCAGTTATTTGATTTTGCTAACTTAGGTAATAAGAAGTAGGAAAAAACAAGGGAACAAGGAGATGATATGAAATCCGGATGATTATTACCACAAAAACCTCACCCCCTTCCCCTCTGGTTACTAAGGAGAGGGGAAGGGAGTGAGGTGACGATAATATGGTAAGTCCAGGAGCGGATTTCATATAAGAAGTAATATCATGTCCGGGGGCATACCCATAGTATGTCATTGCGAGTGGAACGAAATGAAACGACGCAATCACAAGGTCTTTGGGATTGCTTCCCTTCGGTCGCAATGACGGTTATTTAAACGGACATGATATAAATCATCATCACTCCATCATTCCTTCCCTACTCAACAGCATACTCCTGCAAAACTTCCAGGGGAACATATTCTAAAGCAACTTCATGGGTAGCAGACAAAACCACGGGTGGTGCCGTACCATTTTGCCATGCTTCTTGCCATCTAGAAGCACACAAACACCATTTATCCCCTGGTTTTAAACCTGGAAAATCAAACATTGGTACGGGGGTGCTTAAATCGTTCCCCTTGGACTTTGTATATGTCAAAAACTCTTGAGTAACTTGGGCGCAAATTACATGGGTACCAGTGTCTTGAGGCCCTGTTTCGCAACAGCCATTGCGATAAAAGCCTGTCATGGGTGATGTACAGCAGACTTCTAACTTGCTTCCCAGGACGTTTTTTGCATCTGTGCTCATAATTTTTTATCCTTGCTAAACTAATGGATTGCAACAGCAATTAGGCATCTCCAATACATTACTCGAATAAAGCTCAGGAAAACGAAAACTTGTTGTTAAATATTATAATTTATCACTTCATTTATCTAATGATTTAAACTATATAAGTTGATAAAAAATTATTTACACCTTGAATCATTCCTTCTACATCATTACGGTTAAAATTATCAAATTCACCATGAGCAGCAGCATTACGAATGTCAGCCCAAGCACGAAGTTGTTTTGCTTTTAGTTCGTTAAACAAACCAGCTTTCTTTAGTTCATCAATTAAAGGATTAAGAGTTATTTTAGAGCCTCTACTATTTACTGTAATAATAGGAGGTTCCTGCTTGCTACAAAGAGTTCGTAAAGTCTTTTCTAAAACTGCTCCGGCTAATACCGCGGCTGGTATATGGTCATATTTTCCAGATTGACCTTCACCTAATAGTTGTTCTGATTGTCCCATATAATCTGCGGCTATTTCTGCTTCAATTTCAAGTGCTAAATCTTGTAAAAAACCATTTTGTAAATCTGATTTAATGGCTTTTAGGTAAGATATACACCGCACCAAAATACCTCGATATACTGAGTCTATTTTATTTGCTGGTTCTGGTGTATTAAGCTCTTTTATTAAACTCTGATGGGCGCTGTTGCCAGTTATAATTTGATCAAACAGTGAAATGTATTTTGTTTTCCAAGTGATAAAACTTTGAAAATGATGATTAAGGCAATCAATTCCACCTTCTTGCAAGCTCAATTGTTCTATACTTTCTCCTTCGCTTATAAGTTCATCAAAGCGATTTAGATATTTATTAAGAATATTTGGTGGTAAAGTCATTATGCTATTTTATTTATAATTTTTCCCATATCTCTCTAATCAATTTTCCCAACCTCACTTACTCCTCAAACTGCTTATCTAATTTCTTCATCAACCACAATATTTCACCCTTCCAAATCTTGTAAAATAGTCTCAACCGTCGCCTTTAGTTCTGGTAAATTTTGCTCAATAACACCCCAAACTCGATTTAAATTTACCTTTAAATAATCATGAATCAATACATCTCTAAAACCAGCCATTTGCTGCCAAGGTACATCTGGATAATTTGCTCTTAATTCGCTGGATAAACGTTTTGTTGCTTCCCCAATAATTTCAAAATTTCTAATTACCGCATCTTGAATTATTGTGGTTTGCATAAATGTTTCTTTACCATCGAGAGTATAACACTCGATGCGTTCGATACATTCTTTAATATTACTTAAATAAAGGCGGTCATCTTTCATAAAACCACCGCTTCCTTTAATACTTTTTCCTTAATGCACTCGTGTAGAGTTTCTGGTTCAGTCATGTCTACCTTGCGTCCTAACAATTCTTCCAAGGATTGCATCAAACCAATTTGATCTAACAAATTACGTCCCGGTTCAAGTTCTACCAAAAAATCCACATCACTATCTGCTCTTGCTTCACCCCTAGCGACTGAACCAAACACCCGCACATTATACGCACCATACTTAGCAGCAATTTTTAATATCTCTTCCCGAAATGGTAGTAATAATTCCTTAATTCCCATAACCCAAACCGCACAAATTCTCTTTTATTATCGCTTCTGATTTTGTACTTTCAGCCAACTATCAATATAGCTTCTTTATCACCCCATTATTTTCTGATCAATTTTGATGCTGCAAAATTCACCTAAATATTCCAAAACTCTTGCGCCATTGCTTCAATCGTTGTTTCTAAATCTGATAAATAATTTTCAATTACACTCCAAACAATATCCAGTTCTATACTCAGATACTCATGAGTTAATCTATTTCTAAAACCAGCAATATTACTCCATTCAATCTCTGGGTATGCGCTTTTCCAATCACTGGGTAACTTTTGTACTGACTCACACATTACTTGAAGATTTCTTAAAACTGCATCTTGAGTTTTAATATCCTGAAAAAATACTTCTTTCCCATCAATTGTATATTACTTAATTCTGCTGATACAATCACGAATATGAATCAAATAAACCCGGCTATCTTTCATAAAGAGATAGCCTCATTAAAAACTTTATCTCGGATTAAATAATGCAAAGATTTAGTCGTGACTACATCAACTTTACGATTTAACAAATCCTCTAAATCTCGGATTAAACCCCCAGGAAACCAAGCTGATATTTTCTCTAAATCGTAATCAATTAAAAAATCAATATCGCTTGCTTCTGTTTCCTCACCTCTAGCAATACTGCCGAAAATTCGCAGATTGTAAGCCCCGTGTTTAGCAGCAGTACTGAGAATTTCCTCTCGCTTTTCTTGCAATAATTGTTGTAATTTCATTGTTTTAGCCTCCATAACCCAAACCGTACAAATTCTCTTTTATTATCGCTTTCAACTTCGCCGACTCCTCAAACTAAAGATATGAATGCGATCGCTCCAAAAAGGAATCACAGTTTGCCCTTGACAAATTGCCTCAATTACTATCTGCTTATCAAACTCAACCAGTGCAAATGACTGCTCCTCAAAGCCAGCAGACAATATACTTTGAATGTTATTACAATAAATATCACAAATGGGGGTGGAGGGACTTGAACCATTATAGACCGCTGAAACCCTTGTAAACTCATAACTTTCATTCGCTCATCAAATATCAATATTCGTGAGTGAGCGAAAAATGAGCGAAGAAAAAACCATA